>Ga0181595_10002864_pt1 | contig 16932 bp, 27 predicted proteins | sample 041ome_7_FD_145604 | JGI IMG/M metagenome (GOLD analysis project Ga0181595, IMG submission 145604) | Coastal salt marsh microbial communities from the Groves Creek Marsh, Skidaway Island, Georgia - 041401AS metaG (spades assembly) | ecosystem: Environmental > Aquatic > Marine > Intertidal zone...
TGTACTTTGGTATCTCGCGAAAAATAAAATGTATCCGCCATTTATTTTCTCCTAATTTCTTTGAAAAGGGGTCAGCAAGACTTTTATCTGCTTTTCCGTTTTCGTTTAATACTGGACTTCGGCAATAATTTCGCCAATGCCCAACGGTTCTAAAACTCCTTCATCTGTATCTATACTTAATATTGTATGTTGTATAGTTGATACGGTATTCCCTAAAGGATCTGTATAAGTTAAAGGATTGTTATCTTCAATTATTGTTTCAACATCTTCTAATAATTTTTCTAATGCTGTTACTGAATCTTCTTCATTTACATAGCAACGAAAAGTTAGAGTTAAAAATCTAAATTTTTCTCCCGCTCCTCTGTAATCTCTTGTTTCTGCTCCCGCACTTACATGTACTGCAGGAAACTCTGTTACTTCATCCCAAAATTTAATTCTAGGAGAGGCTTCTGCTATTGCACTTTTATATTTGCCTGTGCCATCTATTTTTTCTAGATGACTAACAAATGCATTTACAACGCTGCTTCGTCTTGTTGTGTACTCTCTATTTGCCAATTAAACTCTCCTTGTTGTAAACTTACCTAAAGCCATTTCTGCAGCAAGTTCTCTTATAGACTCGTCTATTAAAGTTCTTGGGTCTCTTTCTAAGCTTGACCAAGGTCTTTGCCCCCTACTAGTTTCAAATACTTGATATGGGTTCTTTTGATAAGTATAGTCTATCATTGGGACTCCTAATTTTGAGTCTTGTATATTTACTGCTTGTACACTTGCCGCAAATCTTCCTGTTCTGTTTGCTAATCCTGGTAATCCCATATTTTGTTGTACTTTTTGAGGTAGTTTTTTATTTAGTAACATTAATATTCCCAAAGGACTTACTGGTTTTGGATTTCTGCTTTTACTTCTTTTCTTTTTAATTTTTGAAACTTGTAATTGTACTCCCCCTGTTATTATTGGAGTTCTTTTTGTTGATTGTACTTTAAAAGTTTTTGTTCTAGTTTTTGATTTACTTTTTATACTTTTTCTTGATCTTTTACCTGCTACTTGTAGCTTTGGTTGAGATTCAAAGTAACTAAATATTTGTTCTTCTACTGAATCCCTAAGGGATGGAGAAGCTTTTACTTCTAGTATTATTTCTTCAAATACTTGTTGTAAGTCTCTTAAATCCCTGGCTTCATCAAATCCTTCTGCTCTGTTAGTATCTTTATCTTGAGAAGTTAATACAAGAAAAAAGTCTTTTGCAAAATCATTTTCAGCTAATTTAAAAGCATGTTCTAAATCAACTCCAAACCTTTTAGTAATTTTTTGAAGTTTGCCTTTTATCTGGTCTTTCTCGATTACATCTCTAACGATTCTATTAGAGCTTGCTATTTTTTGTAGTTTACCTGCTGCTCTACCTGCTGCATAACCAGAAGAAGCCATTCCTTTACCAAACCCATGTCCTACTTCTTGATCAAAATTAAATCTACTTGCATCTGCTTTACCATAAGTTTTATTTGAAACTTTATTATCTAATACATTTAACTGTCTATTTAAATTAACAGCCAGATTGGCTTTACTTGGTGTTGTAAATTCTTGTACTTTTGTATAGTTTCTACATACCATTGTCCAATATCTAGTTGATGATTTTTTTGCTTCAGCTTCTAATTCTTTGAATCGTTCTTTAGTTACTGTAATTGTTACAGGCTTTCCATCTATATGAGACTCTAAAGTTCTGCTATATCCAATTACTTTTGGTTCTTCTGTCTTTTTAAAAACATTGAAACAATCGAGTAAATGTTTTTTAATTTCTTCATCACTTACTGCTTTACCTGTATTTGGATCGTTTAAAAACTGTCCATTTGCATGCATTTTAGATAATACTTTTACATGTGCTTTCCAATCAAATCTAAATATTTGACCTGGGTAACGTTCTAAATCAAATCGAGTTCCTCTTTTTCCTTTAGTTCTAGAAGTTGATCTTTGTACTATAGGTATTATTTGTTTTTCTAATAATGCTCCTAATGCTGCATCTGACATTAAATTATTACTCTATATAAATCAAGTACTCTTTTTATATGATCTGGAAAATCTGTATTATCTCTTACTCCAGATGTTCCTTGATTCTGCAGTGTTGCTCCTGCTATTGTTCTTCGTTCTTTGTGTTCGTCTTTTAAGTAATAAGTTACTAAGTCAAATAAAGCTAGTTTTAAATCTGAAGGAGTAGCAGCATATCCAGCAGTGTAAGTAATCTGTACACTTCCTACGCCTCTTGCCCATGCTTTTTTATTTCCGTCTTTTGTTGTTCTAACTATTGCATCTGCTGCTACATCAACATAATACTCAAAATCTGCAGTTGTTAGTGTATCATAATCTCCACCATATGATGTTCTTTCTTTTACACTACTTACTGCTATTAGTGGACTTTCGCTTACGATTATAGTACTAGTAAAGTTATCGTCAATAGAAATTGTTTCAGTTTTACCACTACTATAATAATCAATGAAAGAGGTACCACAGTACTTTTTGGCTAAATTACTAACTTGGGGTACGATAATGTCGAGACGTTGGTCATCCTTCTGGCTTGCCAACCCTTCCGCATTTTTATACTCTTGTACTGTTATTAAATCTGCCATAATTAAAAAGAGGGAGTGTTAAGGTACACTCCCAAAAACCATGTTACGTTAAGGGTTATCCTTATGCTGATTGGTAAGCTAATGCCCACTTAGAAGTAGCACCATCGATTAGATCGGTGAAGCCAATTCTTTGTGAAGCAACTAGTACTCTACGCTGGTTAGCAACTTCGTAATCGGACTCAACGGTTACACCGCGTAGTCTTGGCATTACGTAGTTTCTAGTGTATACAGCAACTGCACCATAGATGTCAGCAGCTTTAGTAGCGAATTCGTCACACATTAGTACTCTTGAACCGAATACTTGACCAATTTCACCACTTAGCTTAGTAGCCATATCACCAACTAAGTTAGCATCTTGGAATTCAGCATCTTCGAGTAGGTTATAGTACACGTCTTGTGACACGATATAAACTACGTCGTTTGGATTGATTCCATATTTACCCATATTTTTTCTCATAGCGAGAAGATCAGCTGCGGTAACTGCGTCACTAGCTGCGAAACCACCTGTTCCAACTACAGACTCATGATTGTCTGAATCAGCTGCTGCTAATAGACCTTCAAATGCGCCTGAAGTGTAAACACCATTATCGTGGTTACCTGCTAAGATTGCATTTTCAATACCTCTTGCATGTGATCTAACCATAGATTCTCTGATCAATGGTAGAATTGGCAAGATTGCATCTTCTTCTGTCTCGTTACCTAAGTAAGATTGAGAAATAAGCTTCACGGTTGAAAGAGTTCTTTCAGTCAAGTCAACGCCACCATAAGGAGCACCAAATGTGTCGCCTCTTTGAGCTAAGTTACCGTGTGGGCTTGAACCTGAAGCTGTTTGAGCTGAAGCGAATTCAGCATAACCGCTATCTGGTAAGATTGGGATAATCATGTTTGCAGAAGTCATAGCAATTTCTCTAAAGAGAGGTGCTAGAACTAATTCGTTTTGAATATCTCTTTCAATGTTTGTTGAAACAACTTGCTCAAAGTCTGCTGAAGAAACGCCAACACCACTATGTGCGTTAACTTTTTCCATTAAACCTTTAGCCATTTCGTTGTCCCATCCTTTACCAGTAGCTAAACCAGCAAATTTTGCGTCTAGAATATCTTGCTCAAATTCTTTTTTCCAGTCACCGTTAGATGTTCTGTCTGAAAAATGTCTTTTGGATTCTCTGATATTCATGATTTCTTCTGATTTCTCAGAAAGTTGAGCCTCAAGAGATTTAACAACTTGTTCTAAATTAGAATAGTCTTCTTTTACTCTTGATTCTACATCATTCATTAGTTTTTCAGCACCAGTTAGTCCTGCTTGAACGATAGTTTTTTGCTCTTCCTGTTTTGCTTCCTCGGAGGCTTTAAGAGATTCAGCTTCTGCTTTTGATTTCTCAGCAGCTTCTAAAGCTAATTTCTCTTCAGCAGCCTTCTGCTCGGCTTGTTTCATTGCATAGCTAGCAACTGCTTTTTCAGCAGCTTCAGCGGCAAATGATTCAAGATCGAACTCAGGTGCTACAGGAGCTTGTTTTTCATTTGACATATTAGTCTCCATTTCCTGGGCGTCTGCCCTATTTGACTGCTCAACTTCAACAGCGTCTGCTGAATCATTTGAGTTAGTCTTGTAAAAAGTTTGCTTATACTTGTTGTAGTCTTCCATAGAATCGAATGACTTGCTTAATCCAAAGGTTGCCCCTTGGTTGCATGGCACTGAAACTACAGATACTTCGAAAAGTTCCGCGTCCTTTATTTTATATCCATCGGTTTCTGTCATATAATCAGCGTCCTTGACTTTGAAACCAACAGAAAAAGCTCCAAGGACACCGTCTTTAATTAATTGTGTTACATCACCAGCAGCTTTTGAAATCTTTGCAGAAATCTCTAGTCCGTTGTCTGTAACTGTAATATCTTTTGCTCTACCAATAGGTTTATCATAGTTATGATTAAACAAGATAATAGGATTATTTTTAAAGTTTTCTAATCCTCCTTTTGCCCAAGCATCTGCTTCGATAATATCTCCAGCTCTATCTAAGCCATTAGTGCTTGCTGAGCCTTTAATCTCGACTCCACCATCGTCGGTATCGCCTAATGATTTAAATGTACTGGTCCAATGAAAGATTTTATTTGACATCTTTTTTCTCCTTTTTCGGTGCTACCTTTTTAGGAGCAACTTTTTTAGGGGCTGGGGTTGGTTTTGGTGTTAGTTTTACTGGATGACGTAAGTTCATTGCAGATAATACTCGACTCCAAGATCCAAAGGCCCTTCTTAAAAGATAGTCTTTTACTGGTACATCATTACCAAATCCTTTGTATTCACTAAGAGTTACAGTTTTTACATCTTTCTTAGTTAAAAAGTCAGATAATGCTTTTGCCATCATATCTTTTGTCATATTAATTTTCCTCGCTTGGTGGGGTCTCTACTGGTCTGCCACCTTCTTCTGGATTTACTGCTGATCCCGCTATATTTGCAGGAACTCTTGGGGTATCAAAACCTTCTACTGGTTCTTTCCCGAGTGCCTCTCTTGCTTCATTGGCACTTAAGATGCCAGTATTTACAAGAGTTGCATAGTAAGCTGCTTGGTCTCGAAGCTCTGGTTGTAAAGCAGGTATACCTGTTACATCCTCAGAGATTGAAAAACCAAAGAAGCGTTCTACAGCATATCCGATTTTTCTTACTATTGGTAAGACTGTTTCTAAATAATAAAGTCTATGGTTAGGTCTTATGTTTGCATTGTTGCCACCATCCATTAAAATAGGTGGTATTCCCATAGCCTCTAATATAATTCTTTCGTTTGATTTGATTCCTTCTTGGAAATCTAAATCTTTAAAATTTATTTCAGTTAAGTTTTCAACTTCTAAACCACCGTCTAAAAAGAGCGGTCTTCGTCCGCCGGAAGATGGGTTATATCTTGCAACCCATGCTTGCAACATTCTTTCTTTGATTTTTTCTGAAAGAGTGTTTGGTGATTTAAGTACCAATCCTGGTACTGCTCCATTTTTAAAGAAGTTGTCTTGGAAGTTTCTCATGCTTCCTAATAGCTGCATTGTTCTAAATGCTGGCTTTAATCTTGGAACTCCTCGATAAATAGAATTAAAACTATTTTCTTTTATATGTATAATTTCGTTTGGACTATAGTCAATACTATTGTCATATGAAAACTTTTCAATATAAGTGTCACTATCACTATATATTGTCATTTTATCTGCTGGTAAGTGATACATATGTACACCATCAAAATAAATAAAGATGTTTCCATCAATAAGTAAATCAATTATAAGATTTCTTTTGAAAGTGTTAATATCCTGAAAAGGATTTGGTTCTCTATTTATTAGAAGATCAACTTTTGATCTACGAATATTTTTTACAATATTGTTTGTTCCGAGTATTTGTTCTCCGATTTGAAACGGAATTTCAGCTACATCATCAACAATCATATTTACTGCACGGTTTACAATTTCTAATTGTTCGTAAGCATTTCTATAATTCGTAACGACTTCACGAGAGTCAATTGTCATACCCTCGTTTCTAGATATTACGTATTGTGCAGGGTTGAGTTTTTCCTCTACGTTTGCTCTACCTATAAATCTATCGTACCATGCCATGTTTGTCTCTCTGTATCTCGACCCAATTATGTTGTTTCTTCGCTGTGATCAATTTGGGTCGTTTTCCGTAAATTGAATGTAATCTCAGATGATGGTTATGGCAAAGCGTAACGGTGTATTCATACACCTTTTCTTTGTTCTCATCAATAAAGGATTGCCGAAGCTCTAGTATATCTTGCTCATTCTCTATAGTTATATTTTTATGTTTTAACCAAGTTTCTAGCAGTTCCGTTAATCCGTAGTAATGATGAAAATCTAAATCTTTAGTCTCTCCACAAATATAACAATTGCTTGTTTTTTTGTATTTCGACTTAGCTTTGTCTCTTACATATTTAACTAAATCTCTCTTTAGGTTCATATTTATACTCTTAATTAGAATTATACCAAAAAGTCACACCATAAGTCAAGAACTGTTTTTCAGTAGGTATTCTCAAAATGAGGTCATACTAGTTTCGAATGAATATAACGCGTATCTTATAGCGTCAGCCATGTGAGATGCCATATCGTGTTTAGGTTTTTCTTTTAGTAAATTTGGGTTAGGGTCCCATTGATATTGATCTAACGCCATCAATGTTTCTGTGCACTTTTGATCAACGATAAGTTGATCATTGTCTACAACTCCAGCTACTTGTCCGATTCCATCTAGTACTGATTTCTTTGCATTGAGAGTACTAATATCGTAATTCTGTGCAAAATCATAACGAGTTTGTTGAGCTGCGGAGTCAATATAAATGTAATCAATGTTCCATTTACGAATTAATTTTTGAATTTCTTTTGCGTGTTGTTCTGTTGTTCTTTCTGAGTTATAGTACTCATCTAAAATATAATATTTTTCATTATCCCAATCATACGCAACAACACAGAGCGCTGTAGGATCTTTGTAACCAACGTCAAGCCCTGCAAATACATCCATACGACTTGTATCAAATTCACTTAAATCTGATACACATTCTTCATGATTAAATCTCCAGATTTGTCCTTCGAAAACATTAAAGTCTGCCATGTATTCTTGATTAAACTCAGCTTCAGACATTGTCTTTTTTGCTTCTATAATATCTTGTTCGGAAACTCGTGGATTTTCGTGGTAAGTTGCTTTTATACTACACCATTCTGGAAACTCTTCTGAGAATCCTCGATAGTAAAACTCTGCAAAGTAATTATTTCTTCCTCGTGGAGTAGAAATAAAAATAGCTTTTGAATTTTCTTTATCAAGTGTTGGCCGTAGTGCCACATTGAATGCATCCCTTCCATCCGTAAGTGCAGCTTCATCGAATATGATAAGATCATATGATCTACCAACTACAGAGTCTACCTGATTAATGGAACCCATTCGTATAGTAGATCCATTAGATAGTTCTATAACTTTATCTTTTGCATTATCTCGTGTAACTTCTAAGTCAAAATGTTTTATAAGATTTCTTTGAAGATCAAAAGATATCTGAGATAGTGAATAGTTGGGAGACATTAGTAGAACATTTGCTCCTGGTACTAGACATACCAGTTGTCCTATAATGTTTGAAATATATGTTTTTCCTTGGCGGCGTGAGACAGCCGCGCAGACAAAACGATATTTAGGATTATTGATGGCATTTATAATTGCCGTTTGTGAACTGTTGGGCTCGATCCCTAACAGATCAAGATACCCTTCGATAGGGAGTTTTATGAAACGACTTTCTGGATCTAAATCCATTAAGTAGTCAGGGACAATATCTGAGCGGCTTACTTCGATCAATGTAGAGTCTCTTTGTTAAATAAATTAAAAGGGTCGTCGGATTCAAACATTCCGTATTCTTTGGCTAGTTGTAATAGATATAAGTAACCACCGCAAAGATCCATGTATTCACGCTCTCGCTGAGTTCGTGTTAAGCCTCGTTCTTCTCTGCGTTCTGCATTTCTCAATTGCTCTATAGCATACATAGATAAACCGTCTAGCCAAGCTTCTCGTTTATCTATCACTTTTGGTACTGTCATTATTTCCTTCGTTTAATTCCTCTAACATATTTTTGGGATTTAGGTGGCATCTTTTTAGAACCACCTTTTCCTGCCCAAAATACTTTATCAGCCCAGTAGGCTGCAGAAGATTTGCCTTTCGCAATATTTCTTCTGTGTCTCGCTTTGAAACTCTTTCTGGCTTCGGGACTATAATTATGTCCCATACCTTGCGCTCCAAAACGAATAATTTTTACTTTACCACCAACGCGAGTTGCAACGACTGCTTTTTTAGTTCGGTGCTTGGGAGTTCTTTTTGGTTTATTTAACCTCGTTAGACCTGCCCTTTTTAGTCTTGCTTTTTCGCTTTTTGTTAGTGCCATTGTAAAACATGTCCACGACTCTATTGAGTCGTCCTGCTTTCATTAAGTCATGAAAGTCTTTATGAATAATATTTATCTTCCTCTACGTGGTAAAATTCGACCTGCACCTTTTTTACCAAAACGTGCTTGTTTTGGATTTACTGTTTTGCCGAATCTTGGACCTACGCCCTTTGGAGCTGCACCATAAAAACCACCTGCGGTAGTCATTGGAGACTTAGTATTCACGTAAGTTCCTGCTGCAGAATTAAGATCTCTAGTAAGACCTCTTTTTAATTTGTGTTTTTGTAATTTAGATGTTCCGTGTCTGCTTGGTCCAACTAAAAATCCACCTTGTCTTGCCATTTTATTGTCCTATGCTTTCAATAAGCTCTTGGCATTTCTGCCCGTTGTTCAACTTTTCTCTAATTTGTTGATTAAGTTGTAATTTATATTCTAGTGCAATTAGCAGTTGTTTTGACATTCCTACTACACTTAGAATTTCTTTAATTAGATTTTGTTTATCAATCATGCTAGTCCTTATACGACTTAGCTAAGATATTTTAGCTTTTAGCTTTTTGTTCCGCTTCTATTAATTTATCTTTAATATCCACTTGACCGTCCCAGTTTTTATCTTCCCCTGAAACTATGGCACATAATTGTAGCCATTTAATTTTTAACCATTCTACCATTTTCTTCCTCGTATTGTTTTAATAGTTTATAATAATTTTGTCGAAACTCACCTTGAGAAATTCGTTGTAAAGCCCAGTCAACAAATTGACGTTCTTTATCTCTTTGTTCTTTTCCTTCCTCTTTTTGCGATTGTTCGAACATTTGTTGGTCTTCCGCCTACTCCTTGACTTACTGCTCTTTTTCTTCGAACAGCAGATTTTCTTTGAGCTTTGCTCATAGTTCTAGCACGAGCTAAAGGTACACATTTTGGGTATCCTCGTCTTGAAGTTTTTGCTTTTCCTCTACCACAAGGTTGATATTTTCCTTTCTTTTTAGGACGACCTATATCTACCCATTTTTCTTTGAACCACTTTGTTAAACCCCCCTTAGGTTTCGCCATGTTCGTGTTCAATATCTCCAGATGATAAATAATTAGCAGCTGATACAACTTCGTATTCAGAAATAGCTAATTTATTTGTCCACCAGGTAGGAAGCTTGTCCATTCCTTCGTTACCTTCTAATCCATCTAGAATCATTTGGCAATGACTCATAATGATTTTGCAACTTGTTATTGCAGAATCAGCATCTGTATGTCCACTCTTAACGATAAATTTTCCGTCTCCTGTGTATAGTCCTTTCATTTTCTTTTTCCCATGCGATATTTACCGCCTTTTGCTTTGTAAGTTTTTACTAACCATCCATTTGCATATGCGCTTGGATAAACTTTAAATTTTCTTTTTGCCTGCGCTTTAATTCTTGCGTATAGCGTAGGGTTTGTCGGAATTGGTTTCTTTTTAACGCTTTTTCTTTTACGAGCCATCTACTAGTACAATATCGAAAATCGCTCCCATTTCTGAGGTCGCTCCCGCTTTGCCCAATATTTGAATATCTGTTTTTTCTTTAAATTTTAATGGAACTGGATAATCATAGGTTATTGAACTTGAAAAAGTTCCAAATTGACCTTTTGTATTAAAACCATTTTCAAAGTTTTTAATTCTTATTTTAAATACTGCTTCTTGATTTTTACTAAGAGAACCTTGAAACTTTAATAAATACCCTGTTTTCCCCGAGGGTATTGTATATACTGCCATTAAAGTCTGCCCTTTATCTGCAAGTATTCTTGCTACATCACTTCCTCCAATTGAAGCCGTAATGTTTCCTGCGTTTATGTCTCCAGTTCCTGCAGTCACAACTCTCATTCTAAAAACTCTTATAAAAGATTCCGAACCTACTACATTTGTAGTGCCATTCATTGTAAAAGTTTCTGTTAATGGTAAATAGTTTGCGTCAAGTCCTTGTACTTCTACTGTTCTTGCTCCAGTCCCTGCCGAAGTATCAGAAGTACTGGCAGATACCAAAGTAACTACTCCTGCACTTGTAGGCAACACGTTTGTACCTAAGTCTGATATTATTTCAAAAGATGTGCCTACAGCTTCATTATAGCCAAATTTGTTTATATGAGTAGTTTTATTAATTCTACCTCTTGCAATATTTAAAAAATTTTCTGTATTAAAACTATTTCTTGCCACGTTTTTTCTTCTTATATCCAGAAGCATATATTGCTCTGCCTTGGGCTTCTGCTTCTTTCTTCGTCTTATAGACTTTGCCAGACTTCCCCCACTTATAACCCCCTTTTACTTTACGTACAGGCATTATTTTTTCTTCTTTTTACTTTTTTTCTTTTTTGGTTTATAATGATACGGCATATTTCTTCCTATGTCCAACGAGGAGGTTCCTCAGGACACTCTGCCCATCTAATTTTTGTTTTGAGGGGCATAAAACAATTACAAACTTTACAGACTTTCCACCGTTTATCTAAGTTTGGACATTCTTTACAGATCTTATAGCGTTCCTCATGGGAAAGCTTCTTGTTCATCTTATGCTGCTTGGTAAACGACTTCTTCTTTTACGTTGTAGGTTAGTCTTTCGAGACATGAGTTTTTTAACTCTTGCTGAAAGCTCTTGAGCAGGCTCTGCACCTTCTCCTTCTACGACTTTTGTTGAGTCTGTTTTCTCAACTGCTTTTTTCAAAGCTTCTTCAATACTATTGCTCATTTATTTAATTCTTTATACTTAGTTTTTGCTTCTGCTTCAGTTGAAAACTTATATAAAAGTCCTTCAAATCTGAAACACCAATGTTGTCTTTTTTGAAAAATAGGTAAAACTTCTTCTTCTTTTACTTTTTTTGTTACACTTGGTTCAATTACTTTTTTTGTGTATTCTTCCATCATAGTTATTTTCCTTTTAGTGTAGGCTAGATATTGTCCAGAGCACAGCTAGACCCCCTGCAATGATAGTACCTGCTGAGCTGATTAGAATTGTTTCTATTCTTTTTATCTGTGAAGCAGTATCGTCAAACCGATTAAAAGCGGTTTTCCATCTTTCTGCACACACAGCTTCGTGTTTTGCTAACTCTGCGGCGACCTCGTTCGCGTTCATATTTAGTTCCTAATTTCCTGAAGATTTTTCTTCTTATGAATGTAATTATATCAAAAGTGAGGATAAAAGTCAAGTATTATTTTCTGATGGTATATATTTTAACTGGTTCCGACTTGCCTTTTACTGTCACTTCATCTAAGAATTCGTAGTCATATCCGTCAACTAAACTGTATTCGGATATGACGAGATCAACATCATAGTTCTTACATGAGGACTCTAATCGAGCAGCTAAATTTACGGCGTCCCCAAGAACCGAGTAGTCAAAACGACTGCTGCTACCAAAATTACCAACAACACATAAGCCAGAATTAATTCCTGCCCCGGTGTTAATTTGGTCAAGATTTTCTTCCTTAAGTTTTTCATTTAGTTCTCCTAAGGCTTCTCTCATTTCTAGTACACATTCTGTTGCCTTTCTCTCTTGATCTTCAATGTCAAGTGGTGCATTCCAGAAAGCCATAATACAATCTCCCATGTATTTATCAATGGTTCCGCCATGTTTAAGTATGATTTCTGTCTGATTATCCAAAAATCGGTTAATTAATTTTGTAAGACCTTGTGGGTCTTTTTGATATTTTTCAGAAATTGGTGTGAATCCTCGAATATCTGAAAAAAGAAAAGTGAGTCGTTTTGTCTCCCCACCCAATCTCAGCAACGTTGGGTCCTCCTGTAATTTTTTTACGAGGTCCGGAGATACATACGTCCCGAATTGTTGTTTAATTTGTAATCGAAGCAAATATTGCGTAATGAAATTACGGAAACTTTCAATACTCCAGAATAAAAACCAGATTACGATAAGGCCTGTGACGTCAAACAAGTAAGAAGATTGAAACAAGTACCAGGCGCCGAACATTGAACCGCCAATTAGTAAAAATATTACAGGCGCACTAATGTAAATGGATGAAACTGTTAAGGCAATAAGTAATAAGCCGAGTGTAAGGCCAAGAAACTCTCCTGCTGGAGCCCAAGTAGGGGTAGAAGGAGCGCTACCATTAATAAGATTATGTAAAATATTTGCTTGAACTTCATGTGGGTACTTTAATCCTGCTGGAGTTGGTGTTGGGTTAACTACACCTTCTGCTGTTACTCCGAAAATAACAAAAGGTGCATCAATTGGATTCTCTAAAAACTCTAATCCTGTCTGTTTATAGAACTTTGTATTCCAATCTAAAAATATTCTAGCGTTTGCGTCTGTTTTCATTAAAGGGTAGCTAGGAACCCTTATCCAATCAATACCTTCTTGTGTTGTTTTTAGCTGGTACGAAGGATCGTTTACGGCGAGTCTTAAGAGTTCCAAGGCGAAAGCTGGGTAAAGTTTTGACTGTACGTTTACGACTAGGGGAATACGTCGAGTAACCCCGTCGATTTCCGGTGTAGCGGTTACTAGTCCTAACCCCTTTCTGCTTAACTCCAGAATAGACTCTGTACGTAAAATTCCTGGATACTGATATAGCCATGGTAATGGATCCTCTCCCAATTGGGCTGTGCCTACATGTAGGCTTTCTTTTGATGATTGAGTAGATGCTGCTGAAGCAAGTACAGTAGGTACGTTCATCATTGCATTACTTAGTAAAACATCATTCTCTTTGCCACGAATATCTGCATCGGGCATTAAAACTGTAATTCCTGGAACTGCATTTGTTTTTGTAATAAGTTCCGCATAAAGACTTCTTGGTAAGGGGTAACCTTCGTAAGCTTTTACAATGTCTTCATCTAAGTCAACAATCAGTATGTTTTCATTTTGTACGGGTTCTGTAGACATGATGAGAGTATCATATCCTTTTAACTCTAAATATTGAAATGGATAAGGATTCCAAATAAAGAGTGCTACTAAAATACTTGCTATACCTAAACGCATTTAACTTGACTGTTTAATGATAATATTAGAATTACCGCCTTTATTAATGATGACATTATACTCCTTACCGTCTTGTGAAATTGTTATATTTACACCTGCTTGTGATTCTACATTAACTTTAACAAAATCACTTACTTGTCGTTGTAAACTTACATTTTGTGCATCTACAATAGTGATTATTTGAGTACTAGGATCTTGTCCTATAGTTGTTCCTTCAATTGTTGCTTTTGCAAATGTTTGTTTTGAACTTTCTTTTTCGTTTCCTTCTTTTAGTCCATCAATTTCTTCGAGTACTTCTAATAAATCTTCAAAGAAGTTAACATCTAAATAATTTATATCTAATTCTGTAAACTCTAAATCTTCTTCTGCTAGTATATCTTCATTAAGAAAGTCTACATCTAAATCATTAAAGTCTAAAAAGTCTCCAGTTCGTACATTATTTGATTCTTCGTCAATAATTTCGTCTTCTTCGGGAGGAGTGACAATAAGCATATTGTCAATTAAGTCTAATGTTATGTCAAGTGTTACTGGTCTTGTTGGTTGACTTTCCCAGACTGTGGTTGTTGTACTTTCATACGGCTTGTTAAGAACGACAAGTCCCGCTGCGGTCTCCACTGTGATCTCACCAGATGATATGCCATTGATGTCAGGTAGAAGAATAACCAAGCTGCGACCCAACTCGTCAACAGTAACAGTAAAATCAGTTCCTCGAATCCCAATTTGAGAAGTCGGAGTGTTGATCTTGATATTTTCTTTATTAATTCCACCTATTTTTCCTGTTATAAATCTCGCTGTTCCTGATGCGAAAGTAAGTCCTATTTTTGATTTGCTTGGGTTTGGATCAAATATTACTTCATCCAGTACAAGTCTTGAGTGTTCGGTTAATCGAACTACAGAGTCATCTATAAAAGTTAGTCCGACTCTACTATTGTTTGTTCGTACATCATCATACGATTCTACCTTTAGTCCTAATTCAGCAACGAGGCTGTCGTCTCGAATGACTTCAGCCTCGCCTTTTAATTCTGTAATTGAGCCTATATCAGCAGCTTGTAGTTGTAGCGTTATCAGACTGATAAACGCAAATATTCGCTTCGCTTCCACTTGTACCACTCGTTGTCATTTGTAAATTTAAATAGTCTACAGCACTTGTTGATTGCTGATCGATTACATAGTCAACATAATCTCCATCTTGGTCTAAAATGAATGTATGTCCTGTTGAGTTTACTGCGTAACCATCTGCATCATAATCTATACTTCCATTACTTCCATTTACATCAACATTAAAAGTAACATTATCTGAATCTATTGAAGTAGTCCAAGTATTATAGTCTCCATTTATTACTGCATCATAATCCAAGTTTGCTGCTGAACTATTGTTTGCTATATCTACTGTTAGATTATTTGTACTACCAGTAATTGTTACATCCATTGTAATGTTATCAGAAATGTAACTTGATGCTGGATCAAATTGAATATCAAATTCATTACTATCTCCAGTAAAACTAAAGTTACCAGTGAAACTATCTGAGTCGATATCTCCTCTAAAAATATTACTATCCCCGATTTGGTCAATATCAATTGTTTGACTGTTGCCTGTTAATTTAAAATCACTAATTGGCTCAGATCCTGCGGCTTCGTTACCTTCTACGGTATTTCCTGAACCGATCTGATCGATTTCTATCTGAGCATTTGTTCCGCTTTGTGTTATGAACACTTCATTATCTGCTGCACTAGCAAAAATTGTTAGCACTGCTGTAAGTACTAGTATTAAATTAGCTCCAACTAATTTCATTATTATTCCCCGTTAGATTCTGTTTTCCAGTATCCCTTGCTCTCTCCTGCTTTTATAAACTCTAGCACCCCTGTTTCTAGAGCCTTCTGTAGTGCAATGGTTACACTTTCATTCTTTGTGACACCATTCTCTACTTCTACCAATTCAGTTCCAAGTTCTATAAACCTGAATATGTCTTGGTTCACGCCGACTGAAAGAATAGTCTTTGTGGTTAAAATTTCTATTAATACTTCTCCTGATGATACCGATACAGCTCTTAATGATATTGTGACTGTATCTTCTCTATATTGTTTTTGAGCTCCGACACCTAAGTATCTTGCCCCTATACCTCCTGATCGTAAGTTGGTGTCATATCCTATAACTCCGCCTTCAACTAGAAGTCCTGCAAAGAGTAGTGGTAAAACTTGCTCTTTTTCATTTAAACTTTGTCTTGTACTTCGAATAAGTTGTCTTTCTTTTGTTAAGTGATCAAGACCTGCTCTTTCAACTACTCGAAAAAACTCTCCTTTACCTGCATGCTTAAACGCTCTTATAAGTAAACTTGCAGGATCCATTGTTACTGCAGTACTAAATAAAGCAAAAGTTGAATTACTTTTTCTTTGTCCTGTTAAGTCTGGAAACTTATAAATTGCAATTACAGGTGCTGGTGTAGAGACTCTTTTAATATCTATAAGTTCTTTATTGTGTAGGTCTCGAATTTGTGCTGCAGTTTCAATTGTAGTATGTCGATTATTGTTTATAAACTCTCTGACATCTTTGCCAGGGGTCAACATACAACTAGCCGTCAGTACCGAGACTAAAATCGCCGAAACTGCCGATTGGTATTGTGATTTCTGTAACATTCCCTTCACTATCTGTAACTTTGAGTGTCACAGTGATTCCGTCACTTGAATACTCTATTATGTTTCCCTCTAAACTTATAATTCCTGAACTAGCTGAGGAGATTCCATCTGCGAATAGATTGTCTACTAAATCTCTACTAAGTTGAGAATAAATTCTACTTTCTAAATTTTTAATAAATCTTGCAAGAGTTGTGTTTTGTGCATCTCTTTCTGCTTCTTCTTTTAAAGCTGCAATTGCTTCTTTGAATTCTTTCTTTCGAGAAGCTTCTTGATTTTCGATTGTTAGATAATGTGCTGAAATGCCTTGACCATTGAATGAAGGACTTTTAAACTTATGTACCATTTCATCTGCAAATAGTGCTTGATTTACCAAGAAACCTATGAGTCCAGCTGCGACTATATATTTTATAGCTGTTCCCATTCCACTACCAAATTCTTCTTTTTTCATTGTCCTTGTGTTACCGATACTGAGCAACCGCCTACAGTTATACAGTTTTGGCTTAAGGAGTAACTTTGTGAAGTATATCCTTGTTGTAGTAGGTTAAGTGTTGTTGGATCACTACCTGATAAATTAATTGTTGCTGTATGACCTGTGTTCTTTTGAACTACTTGTACATCATTACCATCATTGCTAATAGTAAGATTTATTGTTTTGTCTCCGTCGCCTCGTTGTTCTACATATACATCATTATAACTACTGAAGATTAATTGATTATATGTGTGACCTCCATTTCCTGAGTTTGCTTGCCAACCGGCAACATTATTATTACTTCCATGTATATCTAAGTTAGCATAATGACCACCGCTTTCACTTCCATCATAGTAGAATGTTGTATCAGATGCATCA
>Ga0181595_10002877_pt1 | contig 16883 bp, 10 predicted proteins | sample 041ome_7_FD_145604 | JGI IMG/M metagenome (GOLD analysis project Ga0181595, IMG submission 145604) | Coastal salt marsh microbial communities from the Groves Creek Marsh, Skidaway Island, Georgia - 041401AS metaG (spades assembly) | ecosystem: Environmental > Aquatic > Marine > Intertidal zone...
GTCGCCGCGTCGTACCATCGCCGCGCGTCGCGAACGGCGCGCGACAGACGACGCGACGACGCGCGACGTCGACGAGGTTATCCGCGACGAAAGCGACGACGACGACGACGACGACGACCGAGACGACCGCGACGACGACGCGTCGAGGCGAGAACGAAATCGCGACGACGGCGCGCGCCGACGCGGCGTCGCGTCGAGGCGCGACGACGACGACGGAGACGCGTCGCGCGCGCGAGCTGCGGCGCGCGCTGCCCGACGCGCCGGCGCCCGTCGTCGACGCGAGCGCGCGGGCGTCGATCGCGATCGAACGTGCGGTCGGACCGGCGTGGGCGCGGTACGCGCCGGCGCGGGTGCGAGAGACGGTGGCGGCGCAGGCGCGCGCGGAGCGCGCGAGCGGGTACGCGCTGTACGCGGGCGACGGGGGACCGGAGGCGGAGCTGGCGATTTACGCGGCGGCGGCGTTTTATCTGATCGCGAAGCCGGGAGTCGTGCCGTGGGCGTTCGATCAGACGGTGGCGAACGCGGTGGGGCGTTTGATGGAGCGAAAGTTCGACGCGGCGAGCGTGCGTCGAGGGCGAAGGTTGGGGGCGGGGAGTTTCGGGACGGTGTTCGAGGCGGAGGATTTGAAGAGCGGGCGAACGGTGGTGGTGAAGCAGTCGAACGCGGTGGAGGGCGCGAGCGAGCTGCAGAACGCCGAGGCGTACATCAATAGACGCGTCGCGCGCGCGCCGCTCGTCGCGGCGGGGTGCGCGAAATTTTTGGGGACGTATTACGAAGTCGAGGGCGCGCGGTCGCCGTGCTTGGTCTGGGCGCGCGAAGAGGGCGACGCGACGCTGGAGGACTTTCTGGAGGACCGCGGGTTTCCCGACGCGCTGGAGGACGCGCTGGGGATTCGCGCGCGCGACGGCGACGACGAGGCGAAGCGCGCGAATCGGTGCGCGAAGAAGATTATGAGAGACTTGTTGGGCACCGTCGCCGCGCTGCACGACATCGGCATCGTGCATCGAGACTTGAAACCGTCGAATTTGGTGCTCATGGGCAAGCGATTCAAGCTCATCGATTTCGGCGCGGCGTGCGATCTGCGAAGCGGAGAGAATTACGACCCCGAGCAAGGGTTGTTAGATCCCAAATACTCTCCGCCCGAGCAATTCATCATGTCTGAAAAGACGCCCGCGCCGCCCCCGCTCGTCGCCGGCGTCCTCGCCCCGCTTCTGTGGACCATCGCGCAGCCGCAACTGTTCGACTCGTACTCCGCGGGTTTGATTCTCCTTCAGCTCGGCGTTCCGCAGCTTCGCGGGAAGAACGTCATGGCTCCGAACGGCGCCTTTCAAAGGCGTCTCGAAGACGCCGGTTACGATTTACGCAAGTGGCGCGCCGACGTCGAGTCGGCTCTCAACTGGGACTTTTCCGCCCTCGACGTCAACGGCGGCATCGCGTGGGATTTAGCTTGCAGGCTCGTCACCAAGCGTAATATTTTGCGTCGCGGCAGGCTCGACGTCGGCGCCGCGCTCGCGCACCCATTCTTACTCGCCTAGCGCGTTCGCGTCCTCTTGTAACGACGACGACGACGACGACGACGACGACGACGACGACGACGACGACGCCACTTCCCCGCGCGCGTCGCGCGTCGCGTCATGCGATGAACACAACGCCGGAGCCGCGCGCGCGCGCGACCATCGTCGCCAAGGACGTCCGCGGCGTCGTCAAAAGCGTCGAGTTGGATGACTTTGGGACATCTTCCATCGACGACGTTCGACGCGCCATCGCGCGCGCGTACGGCTTCCCCGAACACCGCGCGCGCGTCTGCGCGACCGGACGCGACGGTGAGCTTCGAGGGACGGCGTCGTGGGCGAGCGCGAGCGGCGACGCGACGGAGGTGATGGTTTTTGGGTTCGCGGCGGTGAAGACGCGGCGGCGACGGCGCGAGCGGCGCGAGACGACGGCGACGCGCGGCGACGATGACGACGTCGAGGACACAGAAAGGGACGCGAACGGTGCGAGCGATCGATCGTATGAAATCGTGACGGGCGCGGGCGCGTCGACGAGCGAAGGAGGGGGGACGCGCGCGTGCGCGGCGCTTCGACGGTTGAGCGCGGGCTTCGAGGCGATTACGCGCGCGTGCATGTTTTTGCACAGGCAGCACATGCAGCCGACGATGCGCGTGATCGCGAGCGCGGTGAAAGATGATAGGGTGACGGTCGATGACGCGCGCGCGATGTCGATTCTGTGTCCGGGAAGCATACGATTGATCAAGAGGAGGAAGTCGGCGGAAAACGACGAGGAGGAAATCGTCGTCGACGTCACGGCGCCGGATGAGGATGGACCGAGCGCGTTCGTGACGCCCAGATATTTGACGAACCTGAGCGTCGGTGATGACGACGACGACGCGAGCGCTGCGGTGGCGTTGCAGGGCGCGCGGCGGTCGATGCGTTCTATAGGTGGGTACTCGCGGTTGTTGGGCGAGATGACGAATCGTTTTGGGGCGAATTTCAATCGCGCGTTGGCGACGTTTGCGACCGCTTTTGATCGCGGCTTGCGCGAAGTCATAGAACACGTGCCGTTTGACGTGAAAGAAGACACGAATTTGCGAGAGATTTTGGATGCCGTACTGGAAATTCGCGCGGCGGAGTCGGCGGCGACGAGAAACGCGCCGCGCGGCGGCCTCGCCGTGCCCCCCGAGGCGATGGACCGGCCGCCCGCGCCGCCGCGTATACGGGCGAAAAGGAAAAAGCAAAACGCCGACGATGGGCCGTGTTGTAGCACAGAACCCATGGATGTGGACACATTCGTGGATCATCTCAAAACGACCTTGGCGTCGAGCGGGCAAATCGTGCACGTGGAGAACATTCCCGCGAAACCGGCGGCGCGTACGCCTCTCGCGTCAAAGTTGAGCGACGTCACGCTCGCGGCCTTCGCCAGTGCGGGTATTGATATCGAAAGAAAATTGTTCAGTCACCAGGCGCGCGCGATTGAAACCGTGCTCGACGAGCGCGAACCGCGAAAACACGTCATCGTCGCCTCTGGTACGGCTTCTGGTAAATCGGTGTGCTATAACGTGCCAACGATTGAAACATTACTCGCGGACCCAACGGCGACGGCTTTGTACATGTTTCCCACCAAGGCTCTCGCGCAAGATCAGCTACGAGCGCTACGCAACATACTGTCGAATATTCCGAGGAGCGAAGAGACGGTGTTTGAGATCGGGATGTACGACGGGGACGTTCGCGAGGACGCACGCACGGAAGTCCGCGAAAACGCACGTTTAATCATCACTAATCCAGACATGTTGCACGTAAGCATGTTACCGTCACACAAGGCGTGGGCGCGCGTATTATCTGGGTTACGATATGTCGTCGTCGACGAGGCACACGCATATTCGGGTGTCTTTGGTTCGCACGTCGCGCTCATAATCAGACGTTTGCGACGGTTGTGCTCGGAACTCTACGGATCGTCGCCACAGTTCATAATCAGTTCGGCGACGGTGGCCAACCCGCTCGAGCACGCGCGAGATTTGATTGGATACGACGGCGTGCACCCAGAGCGCGATGTCATCGAGGCGGTAACAAACGATGGCGCGCCTCGCGGCGTGAAGACATTTTTACTGTGGAACCCGATGCTAAAACCCGGGCAATCGAAGCAAACGAACACCGAACGCAAATTTAGACGCGAGACTGTGATCGAGCGCGGCAAGGCGGCGCTCGCAAGAAGACTCCGCGAGCAGCATGGTGCTAATGAAAATGTAGAAGATGAAAAGCACGACGAAAACGATGCAAAGGATGGCGCAAGAACGTCTCCAGTGGTAGAAATTTCACAGCTCCTTGCCGAGTGCGTGCAGCACAACCTACGCTGTCTCGCCTTTTGCAAGACGCGGAAGCTCTGTGAGCTCGTGCTCGTGTACACGCGAGAGATTTTGCGCTCCTCGGCGCCACATTTGGCCGACAAAGTCGCGTCGTATAGAGGTGGATACGAAGCGATTGAGCGACGAGCGATTGAAAAGGAGCTATTCTCGGGTGTCCTTCTCGGCGTTGCCACGACGAACGCGCTCGAACTCGGCATCGACGTCGGTTCGCTCGACGTGACGCTGCACCTCGGGTTTCCAGGCTCCGTCGCATCACTTTGGCAGCAAGCTGGTCGTGCTGGTCGGCGTGAAGGGCACGCACTTTCAGTCTACGTCGCGTTTGATGGCCCTTTAGACCAGCATTTCATGCGACAACCGCGCGCGCTCTTTGATGCCCCGCTGGAGATGAGTTACGTGTGGGCCGAGAATCCAACCATCGTAGAGCAACACCTGGCGTGCGCGGCGTACGAGCGCCCTTTGTTCGCGAATCCCGACGTCGACGAGGTATACTTTGGCCCAAAGACGCGGGAAATCGCTGGAAAGCTGCTCGCACGCAACAAGCTCATGCGAGATGCGCGATCTTTAGTCGCGTGGGATCTAAACGCCGCCATCGCGCAACCGCTTCTCGCGGCGACGGACAAGACGCCCGCGCTCGACGTGAGCGTGCGCACCATCGAAGAGGAACGCTACGAAGTCATAGATATCGGTGGAGCTCGTGAAAAAGTCATCGCGAGTATCGAGGCGTCCAAGGCATTCTTTGAAGTGTACGAAGGGGCGGTGTACACGCACCAAGGGCGCACCTTGCTGTGCACCAAACTCGATATCCCGCGCCGTCGAGCATTCGTGCGTATGGCGGATGTGAAATATTTCACTCGCGTGAAACATGAGACGACGTGTGCGGTGCCCGGTGGCATGCGTGCGTACGAAGAGACGAAAGATGCGCTGTCGATCAAATGCGATCAAGTCGACATCCGAACGACTTTCACGGGTTTCTCGCGAGTCGCTCGCGGATCGCAAGCAAAGTTTGATCACGAGGCGTTCCCTCCCAGAACGACCGAATTCCGAACCGTCGGCACGTGGCTTCGTATTCCCGACGACGTCGTCACCGACGCATCCGACGCCGGAATTGACCTTCGCGCCGGCGTGCACGCCGCGTCGCACGCCTTGCTCAACGCGCTTCCCCTAAGCGTTCCATGCGGCGACGCCGACGTCGGCTGCGAGTGCTTCTCCGCTGACCTGTACCGACACACCTCGCGATACGCTCCGTTTCGGTTCTTGATCTACGACCGCCACCTCGGCGGCGTCGGCATCGCCAAACGCGCGTCCGCGCTCTTCCCCGACCTCGCTCGCGTCGCCGTGGCTCTCGTCGAGCACTGCGCGTGCGCCCGCGCCGACGGCTGTCCTCGATGCGTCCAGCGCCTGTCGTGCGACGCGCACAACGCGCACATCAACAAAAAAGCCGCGCTGTGGCTGCTACGTCGCGTGTTCGCGAACGATTTGAAACCTAGCGATTGTGTAGAATAGTTCTCTCGGCCTCGAACGGCGCGCGCGACTGAGTTGACAAACTACGCGCCTCACTGCTCGACGCCGATGTCGACGCCCGATCCGCCATCGTCGCCCGCGCGCGCGACGCCGCCGCGAACGCCCGAGCAGAGCGAACTCGAGCGCCGCGCCGTCAAAGCCGAGCTCGCCGTGCTCGAGGCGCGCGCGCTCGCTTCGCGCGCGGCTGAAGACTACTCCAAGGTGAAAGAAACTGAAGTGCGCGCGTCGCGCGCGTCGCGCGCGCGCGCGAAGACGGCGCTCAAGGTGGCCCTGTGCGCGCTCGTCGTCGTAGGCGTGGTCGCGCGCGGGCGCGGGCGCGAAATATCGCGGTTGAGGACGTCGTTCGCGCGGTGCGAAGACGCGTTGGCGACGAGCCGAAGCGACGCGCGCGCGATGAAGGCTGGGGTCCGACAGACGGCGAGAATGTCGGGTAAAGATGCGATGCCGACGCCGAAAACGTTGAAGGCGTGCGCGAGCGCGCTGGCGGATGAACGCGCGTCCACGTTGGTGGCGTTGGACGCGAGCGCGGCGTGCGAAAAGGCGCTCAAGGCGACTCGCGGCGACGACGCCACGTACCTTCAAGACGCTGGAGAATTGAGAGATATGCTGGAGACCGTGAAGCGCGCGCTGGACGGGGCAAAGTTTCGGTTATTCTTGTTCCAAGTTGTTTTTAGTTTGGTCGTCGCGTGCGCGTTGGCTCTCGCGTCGCAGCCCGCCGTGCGCGAAAGCTTTCGGAATTTATTAAACTCGAGCGATCGCAGGCAAATCGAAGCGAACGCGCGACAGAGCGCGCCTTCGCGCGCACCGCGCGTCGTGGTGACGCCGGCGAGCCCGACTCGGCTTTCGCGCGTGGAGAGCAAGACGCGCATCGAATAGTAGAATTTTAATACCGCCGCTGGAAATAGAGACAGTTAGCCTCACTACCGCACTCGCGGTCGGGCGGTCGGTCGCCATGCGCGAGGCGCGCCGGCACGCCTCACACTTACTCACCTCCGTCCTCGCGTGTTGCCTGATCTTCCGCGCCTTCAACGCCGTCGTCGTGCGCACGTTTTTCAACGCCGACGAGTTTTGGCAAGGGCCAGAAATCGCGCACAAAATCGTCTACGGCTACGGCCACGCGACGTGGGAGTGGCGCGCCAAGCTGCGAGGGTACGCGCATCCCTTAATCTATGCGCTGGTGTATAAGCTGGGCGACGCGGTCGGCGCGCGGTCGGCTTGGTTCGTGAGACACGCGCCGCGGGCGACGCACGCGGCGCTGAGCGGGACGCACGACGTCGGATGTTATCGCCTGGCGCTGCGATTGCACGGCGACGCGTGCGCGAGGGCGGTGATCGTGTTGAGATTTTTGAATTGGTTCGTGTTTTACTGCGAGACGCGGAGCTTCTCGAATTGCGTGGAGGCCTGCGCGACGACGTGGGCGTTGACGTTTTGGCCGCTCGGGACGACGCTCGGGACGGGCGCGGGCGGACGCCGACGGCGGTTCAAGGCGTTGGTTTTAGCGGCGTTGGCGTGCGTGATGCGACCGACGAGTGGCGTTTTGTGGCTCGCGCTCGGCGTGCGGACGGCGATCAAGGCGAAGGCGACGATCGGGGAGAAGGCGCGATTTGCGGCGCTCGAAGCGGCGCCGACGGCGCTTGCTGCGCTCGGCGCCTCGGCGTGCGTCGATAGGTATTTTTACGGCGAGTGGACGTGTGTGGTGTGTAATTTCGTGCGGTTTAATGTATTTGAAGGTGGAAGCGCGATATATGGCTCACATCCTTGGCACTGGTATCTCACGCAAGGGTATCCGGCGGTGATGGGCACGATGCTGCCGCTCGCGGCGATTGGATTTTGGCGCCATCGCGCGACCAAGCCAGAGGCGTTTATAGCGACGTTTTGGACTATTTTGGGGTACTCTTTCGCCGCGCACAAAGAATTCAGGTTCTTACTGCCGTGTCTCGGCGTCTCGCTCGTGAGTGCGGCCTCGGTGCTATCGTCCATGACGCCGTCGCGTCGACGTTTCGTCGTCGCCGCGTTGGTCGTCACCAACGTCCCCGCGGCGCTGTACTTGTCCGTGTGGCATCAAGCCGGTACGATCGCCGTCATGCCACACATCGCGCGCTTGGCGAAAAGTGGCTTAATAACCCACGGGGGCGTACTTTTCGCCACGCCGTGCCACCAGACGCCGTTTTATTCGCACATCCATCGCGAGATTCGCATGACGTTTCTCGACTGCTCGCCCGACCGCGCGCCGGGCGAGGACGATTCCGCCAAGTTCACCGCCGACCCACATGCGTGGCTCGAACAAAAGTACGGCGCGACGCCGAGCGCGAACGACGCGCACGCCTGCGCTGTGGCCGCGGCGTTGGCACCGAGCCGACTCGTTCTCTTCGACGCCGACGCCCTTCGAGCGAGCGCCTGGCTCGCGAGTTGGAATTTCACCCTCGAGGCCGATTTCCATCACGCCCACGTCGAGGTCGACCGCGAGCTGCAGCGTCGATTATTAGTGTACGCGCGCGACGCCGACGCCGCGACGCGGCGTTGCGAGGCGCAGGAATAGAATTTAGTATAGAAGCGCTCGCCGCTCGCCGCTCGCCGCACAACGCGCCGACCCGATGCCCGCGCGCCCGCGCCCGCTCGCTTCTCGCCTCCAAGACGCGACATGACGCTCGACAAAGCCCCCGATGCGTCGTACAAGCGCGCGCTGATCAAGAAACTGCGCCAGGCGAGCGCCAAGCTCGTCGAACTCGACGCCGCCGGGACATCAACTGTCGACGCGAAAACCGCCGCCGAGCGTCGCGCGCGCGCGGAAGAGACGATCGCGCGATCGCTCGACGCGCTCGACGCCATCGGGGTGCGGGCGAGCGACCAGGAGGTGGTGAACGCGCGAGGCTCGGACGCGAGAGCGGCGAGCGCGAGAGACGAGAAGCGACGCCGCGAGGGCGAAGCGCGACGGCTGGAGGATGAACGACGCGCGAAGCACGCGCGCGCGAATCGCGCGATAGGAAAGACGGTGAAGAGCGTAAGCTTGTGGCGCTTGCATTCGATGGCGAAAAATGAGGGGCTGGGGGACGAGGGTGAGGTTTCGCGCGCGGCAACGGAGACGGCGAGCGACGCGGAGCGCGTCGATGGAAAGTCCTGCAACGCCGGAATGTGGGCGGTGGCGAAGCTGGCAAAGATGGTGCCGGAGGGACAAATCGGTGTTGAAGCGTACGACGGTGTCGTGAAGGCGTTGGGCCGTGCGATGAACGCGCTGGCGAGGCGAATGGTGGATATGGGCGAGGACGCGATGGACGCGCGCGCCGCGAGCACGACGATTTGGTCAATCGCGACGATTTTAAAGACGAAATGTGCCGCTCACGTCGACGATGCTTTATTGCGCCGCGCGGTGAGCGGAGCGGCAAATAGATTGAATACTTGCGCGACGACGGCGAACGCGCAAGACGCGGCGAACGCGCTTTGGGGCGCTGCGAAGCTGCGGAAAATGTTGCACGAGCAGTGCGTGACGGCGCTCGTCCACGTGTTGGCGTCGGGTGAAGTTCGCACGGAAGAGGTTTCCTCTTCTCTGTGGGCGATCGCGACGTTTGGCGGTGATGGTTGGAAAGAAGCCGCAACGTATGCGGAGCCACTGGCGAAACGCGCAAAGGACATGGCAAAGAAGCAGCCAAAGGATTGGAATGCGCAAGCCGTCGCCAACGCCGCCTGGGCGGCGGGGAAACTCGCGACGAACGACCCAAACGTCGAGTTGGGTGATGCTAAACAGCTCATCACGCTCTTGATACCGATCGCGAAAAACTTGAGTCTCTCCGCGCAAGGTTTTGCGCACGTGATGTATGCCGCCGGTGCCGTCGTCGTCGACTCGAGAATGCTCGCCGACTGCGCAAAATTCGCGTCCAAGGGCTTGAAGACGCACGCAGCAACGCTCACGGGTGCCGATCTCGCCGCTGTCGTCGAAGCAACGCACGCGTTGAAATTGGGCACTAGCATGAGTGATGGGGCGCAGCTCAAGATGGCGATAATAAACGCCATCGAACGTGGAATGGGTGGTTTCGATTGGCAAACCGTCGGGAGATTAGACTTTGTCATCGACGACGTGTTCGACGACGGCGAAGCGCAGTCGATTCGTGAAAAGCTCAACGTACGAGGCACCGCGGTGTGCGAAGAAACTGACGCGAATCGCATGCACATCGAACGGGGGAGCGCAGACGCGCTGTTGGCGCAGGAGATCACGGCGCCGTTCGACGAGTTGAGCGCGAGGGTGCTCATCGTCGACGACAAGCACCGCTTGATCACGAAGCGCCTGCGCCGTGTCGGATGGAGCGTCAGTAACTGGCAGCGTTTCAGTTGTGGCGATCACGGAACAGGGACGAGCTGGCCCGAGACTCCTGATGAATTTTACGCTGCGGCGATGGTGCGAGCACCGCCGACCAAGGCATCGCTCGCGATGATTTTACACGCCGTCGCCGCCAACGTGCGTTTCGGTGGGCGAATATGGATTTATGGCGGCATCACAGAAGGGATACGCGGTGTCATTGCAGATTTACCAAAGGTACGTCATTATCGAACTCGACTTTTGTCAAGCATCGGCATACTTCGCCGCGCGCCGTCAATGCGCGCGTGTGAAGCCCAAGCGGACGATGCAAAATTACTGACGGGTCGCGACTGCTGCTGCTCGCTAAAGGGGCCATCCAACCCCGAGCGCGCGTCGTCCGTCTGGCGAATAATAATGAGCCTCGACTGAACGTCACCGAGCGACTTTCGAGTTCGTAACGTTCGCTACATTTCTCGAGACGATGGATGGATACCGATGACTGACACCGCTTTTTTTGTCCGAAGGGATTATTCGAGCGAACGAGATTAGTCATGCACGACGATAAATACGGCGTCGTGCACTGCGTGCGCTCTAGCGCACAACCGGACAAGAAAGGTAAAGAGTTGAAGAAGTGGAGAGAAAAGAAAACGCTCGACTTGAGCGACGTCATGACGACCGAACATTCAGTACCGTGGGTCGCCTACCCCGGATTGTTCGCCGGCGGCGGCTTGGATGTCATGACTACGCTACTCCTTCGAAGCGTGCTTCCGACGATCGAGCGAAAATCCAAACTGAAAGTGTTAGATTACTGCTCCGGTGCCGGTCAAATCGCCGCCGCCGTGCGCGCCAAGGCGAAGAAATCAAGGCTCTGGCTTCTCGACGCGGATGCGTGCGCGCTCGAAGCGGCGAAAAGAAATCTCTCTGACGACGTCGAGTTCATTCTCTCCGACGGCTGGCGCGCCCTAGAGAAAAGCGATCGCGCGTTCGACCTGATCTTATCCAACCCTCCCGTGCACTTGGGCCTCGCCGTGGACTTTGTGCCGATTCGAGAATTCCTCGCCGGTTTGGCTCGGCGGCTCCGCCGTCCCGACGGCATCGCGTACTTCGTCGCCCAGCGATACGTCCCGGTGCGCGCCATCGCCGCTGGCACCACAGCAGACACGCTCAAAATCACCCGCCAGGGCACCGACGACGCGAAATTCGCGGTTTGGAAGTGCGTCGCTCGCGGCGCGTAGCCAACCGTAGCCACCGCCAACCGCCGCGACGAGCTCCCGCACACCCGCCCGCGCCTCGCGCGTCTTAGCCGCCCTAGCAGCGTATCCATAGCGAGAACACCCCTTCACGCGCCGTTTGACGCGTCGACCGCTTCGCCGACGCGACGATCGCGCGCGACGCGTCGTCTGTTTCGTTAGATTTAGATTCGCATTCGCCATGGGCGAACCGCTGTCGATATCGTACAACCAAGACGGCGCGTGCTTCGCCGTCGCGCGGCGCGACGGACGCGCGCGTGGGTTTTCAGTGTACAACACGTCGCCGTACCGCGAAACCTTTGGACGGAAGTTTCGAGACGGCGGCGTGGGAATCGTGGAGATGCTCTTTAGGTGCAATATATTAGCGCTGGTTGGAGGCGGCGACGAACCGAAGTTCTCGCCGAATAAGGTGATGATATGGGACGATCATCAAGGAAGATGCATCGGCGAGCTTGGGTTCAAGGTGCCGGTGCGCGGGGTGCGTTTGCGGCGGGATAAGGTGGTCGTCGCTTTGGCGCATAAAATTTTTGTGTACAATTTTTCAGATTTAAAGATGGAACAGCAGATTGATACGGCGGCGAACGAGCGCGGGTTGTGCGCGATATCGCCCACAACGGAACGCACGGTGATGGCGTGCCCGGGGTTGAATAGAGGGCAGGTACGGGTGGAATTGTTTGATTTAGGGACGACGAAGTTCATCGCCGCGCACGAGACGGCGTTGGCGTGCTTGGGATTGAGCGCGGATGGTTCGTTATTAGCCACGGCGAGCGAGAAAGGAACGCTCATTCGGATCTTCGATACGCACACGGCGTCGCTCGTGCACGAATTCCGTCGCGGCTCGGATCGAGCTCGAGTGTACTCGCTCGCGTTTTCGCCGAAGAAGAATTTGCTCGGTGTCACGAGCGACAAGGGCACGGTGCACGTGTTCAGGATTCCAGAAACCCCCAGCGCGTCTTCGAGCGCACCGACGGCGTCACCGATACCGACACCGTCCTCGAACGGCGCCCGCACGCCTTCCTCTTCTTCACCCGCCGCCGGTTTCGTCAAGAAACTCCTCCCCAAATACTTTAGCAGCGAGTGGTCGCTCGCGCAGTTCAAGCTTCCGTCCACCGCGCGGTCGCTCGTCACCTTCCCCGCCGCCGATCCCGATTCGTGCATCATCATCAGCGAGCGCGGCGAGTACTCCCGCCTCATCTTTGACCTCGGCGGTGGCGGCAAAATGTCTCTCGTCGAGCGTTTCGACTTCGCCGACCGCGCCGCCGTCGACGACGACGCGCGCGACGACGACGACGACCGACTCACGTAGCGCACGCGGACGACGAAACGAAAATAAAGCACACTTCCGAACCACCGCGCCGACCGTCGCCGTCGCGCGTCGCGTTCTTCCCTCGCGCGCGTTCGACCTTCTCTTTCCTCACTGTATGCCCATACCGTGATCCAGATGACGTCGACGTCACGAAAGTCCCGCCCCGCGTCGTCACTACGCGCCCCGAACGCTTCGACATGTCGTTCGCGCTCACCTCTCGCGCGCTCGTGGCGTCCCCCGTGACGTCCCGCGTCACTCCCGCCCGCGCGCCGCGCCGCGCCGCCCGCGCGGCGCCGCGCGCCGGCCCGTTCGACGCCATCGGCGACGCCATCGCGGAAAACAAAAAGCAACAAGCGACGAAAGCGTCCAACGCGCGCGCGTCCCCGCCGGGAGTGCCGCCGCCGCCCATCGTCCCCGTCATCGAACCGGCGACGTTCGGATTCGTGGAGAACGCCGAGCGACAAAACTCGCGGGCGAGCATGATTGGGTGGTGGAGCCTGCTGCTCGTGGAAGCCGTCGCGGGGAAGGGGTTGTTGGAGATCGCCGGATTCGAGGTCGGGAAGGGGATTAATTTTACGTTTTAGTGGTGCACCCGCCCGTTAGCGATTGATTGTAGTGTAATGGCGAGCTCGTCGTCGAATGAACGCGTCGTCGGCGCGTGATCGTGTTCGCGCGTCGACCCGGCGCGGGGACGTTTTTCGAGGCGCGATTCGTACTGTGACAACGCGACTTCTACGTTTTAAGTGGTGCCTTGATAGGTGAAGTTGTCATCGGTGGAGTCGGTGGTGACTTGGTGACTAGAGTAGTAGTGCGCGATGGTGAAGCTTCGCGTCGCGGCTGTTCGCGCGCGAGGAAGACAAAAGAAATGAACTGGAAAAAATTGAGACGAGCCGCGCGATTCGTCGCCGTCTTAGGAGACGACGAACATCGCGGTTTCGGGCTCGTGCTGCTTGCCAGTTGCGGTAAAGCTGGCAAATTCTGGAAGCATTGCGCCAGAGGACGCGATGAAGCGCTGGATGATGTCTTGCGCGGAGGCGACTTGCTCGCTCGAGCCGCTAATCTCCAACAAGCGGTCGGAATCGACGGAGCGGTCAGCCGTACGGCGCGAGCCCGCGGCGCCGGGATAGAGCTTGATTCTCGCGCCACTGACTTGACGAGCGAGCGAGATATTGCATCCACCGCGACCGAGGACGCTACCGATGTGTTGAGATGAGATGGCCATCTGCACGCTGTTCACAACGGACACGCCCGGGGCAATTTCGACCGGAGGCGCTCGCGCGCCTCCAGTGGACTTTGTTTTCGACATCATCACCGTTTCCGGCGATCCGTACGCGGTTTGCGTCATACCATACGGTATCAGCTCGGCTTGCTGCCAAGTGGCGTCGAAACCCATCGTTTGCGTGTTTTGAGCGTCTGCCGTGGATGTCAATCGCTCCGCCGCCTTGTGCCGAATGTTGCCGCGAAGACGGCCGCTGACGATGCGAATCCCGAGCGCACACGCATCGGCAGGCCATTGACCGATTTCAAGAAGCTCATCGTCATCATTCGCACACGATGGGAGCGCCTCGGAGGGCAACACGCGCACCGTCGCCCCGGTTTCGTTGCGAATTTGCTTGATGATGCTCCCGCCCTTGCCGATCAAGCACCCGATTTGAGACGTCTGCACGAGCAATCTAAACGGCAGCGGTATCTCGTTTCCAGCGCTTTCGACGATGCATCGGTAGACTCTGAACAAAGCCACTTGTGCGGCGAGCATAGGAGCCAAGCCATCATCGCTCGAGCTCACGCAGATGATGCGTTCCTCCGCACCGTTGACTTGCTCGCAAACCTTCACCTTGGCGCCGGTTTGACTGCGAATTTGTTGAATTACTTCGCCGTTGCGTCCGATGACACTTCCTGTCTTCGACACCGGACAGAGCAACCTGAACGTGATTTCCGTCCCTCCCGGGACGTAGACGCCGTTAAGGTTCATCCTGGTCGACATGTGCCCGCCGTTCTTCGCGCCCGGCGACTCGACGCCCGCGTGCGGGGCAGTTTTATTCCCCATCATAAATGCCTCAAACGGGCTCCGATTCGACTCCGTGGCCGCGTTCTTCGACGGGTACTCTCTCAAGTGCTTCGCAATCATTCTCAACGCGTTCTTCACGCTCGCCATGGATAGTTTCTGATCGCGCTCGGCGCCATCCGCGTCTCGCGAAGGCGCGGTGATTTGCAACAGCTCGTCGCCTTGACTCGCGCACGCGGGCAACATATTCGCCGGCATCACGCGCACCGTGGCCCCAGAACTCGCACGTATGGCGCTGATCACCGTCCCTCCTTTCCCAATCAAGCTCCCGACCTGCACGCGCGGCACTAATAGTCGACAAATCGGCGTCGCCGCCCCCCGCGTGGACCCTCCGCTCGCCTCGCCTTCGCCTTCGCCTTCGCCGCCTCGCGCCGCCGTCACCCCCTCCTCTCCCGTGATCGTATCAAATATCCTGAACAGCGCCACCTCAGCCGTCGTCATCCCCTCTCCATCTTCTCCGACCGTCAGATCGTCCCCGCTCGCGACTAATATCACGCGTTCGTCCGCCCCTCGCGTCGTCGGCGCCACCTTGACCCGCGCCCCCGTCTCCGCGCGCGTCGCCTTGATCACCCGTCCCTCCTTCCCGATCACCCTCCCGATCCTCGTCGTCGGGCACAGCAATCGATATCGCACGCTCGCGTCCCGAAACTCTCCGTTCGAGCCGTGTTCACCGCGATGTCTTCGTTCGCCCGATCTCGCGCCGCCTTCGCCTTCGCCTTCGCCTTCGCCGCCTTCGCTCGTCGTCGACCCGTCGTCGTCCAGCAAAAACTCCGTCGCCCGTCGCTCGATCGCCAGCGCGTCCATCGCGAGATCGTAGTCCCCCCCGTCGTCGTCCTCGACGATGCCGTAGTCCAGCGCCGCCGTCATCGCGTACATGTCGGTCGCGGCGCTTTGGATGAGCGACGCAATCAGATTCGTCCCGCGGATTCGCGTCCCTCGCGTCGCTCGCGCGCGCGCGTTCGACGATTCGAGCGACGCGCGCGACGCCAAGTTCGACCGCGCGTCGCTCGCGGCGCGCGCGCGGCGAGTCGCGACGCGGCGACGCGGAAGTCGCGCGTCGAGATCTGCAGCCGCCGGCGAGGCGTCGGCACACCGCGACGCCGCGCGCGCGACGCCGCGCGACGCGTCGCGCGAGGGCGCGACGCGCGGTCGCGGCGCGACGCATCGCGCGAGCGACGCTCCCGATGAAGACGACCTCGCGATGAAGACGACGCGCGGTCGCGCGCGCGTTCGAAGGATGCCCGCGGGACGGATTCGACGGCGCGCGGCGCGCGCGCTGTCGATCGCGTGCGCGCTCGCGCTCGGACGCGACGGCGTGACGCGCGCTGAGGCGCAGGCGAGCGATGGGAACTGCGTGGCGGCGGAACAGACGGCGATTTTCGTGGCGTTTTCGGAGAACGCGCCCGACGCGGTGTTTCGCAGCGACGACGGGTGCCTCGCGGGAGGCGGACGCGGCGTCGGATGCTGCCCGGGATCGGTGTGTAAGGCGTGCGAAGGAGACTCGACGTCGCGGTTTTACAGTTGCAAGTGCGAACCGTGCGCGGCGGGGACGGTGCAGCCGCTGGCGGCGCAAAAGACGTGCGTGTCGTGCCCGGCGGGATGGTTCAACTCGCGGACGGGGCAGGCGACGTGCGAACCGTGTCCGGTGGGGACGTTTAGCACGAAGGTTGGGAACACGGTCGGGTGCACGGCGTGCGGAGCGGGGACGTCGGGGAAGAGCACGCTGGAGGATTATTACGAAAAGACGACGCGCTCGTGGCGAGCGCCGGCGACGGGGGATGGATCGACGTTCGATTCGACGTTAGCCGCGACTTCGTGCACAGACTGTCCCGCGGGAACGTCCGGAGGAGGCGCCGGGGACGCGTGCACGCCGTGCGCGCCCGGGTATTACTCGGCGGCGCGCGCCGAGACGTGCACGCCGTGTCCAGTCGGCACGTACAGCGTTCTCTCCGGCGGCGCCTCCATCGACAGCTGCATCCCGTGCGCCGCGGGTGAATCCAACAACGCCATCGGATCCACCGAGTGCTGGCAGGTGTGCCCGATCGCCCTCCTCTCTTGCGCCGCCGACGCCGTCCGGGCCAGAGGCGCGTACGACGCGCTCGAGCTCGCGCGCGCTCGCCCTCGAATTTCCTACACCGACGACGGCATCGACGACTACCGCGCCCGTCTCTGCAAAACGGGCTGCGAAACCTTCGCCACCGACCACTGGTGCGCGTCCTTCGGCCTTCCCAACGTGAACGACTGCGATCAGTACGCGCCGCCGCCCCCCCCGCCCGCGCCGCCCGGCGACGTCGCCGACCCCAACGCCACCGCCGCCAACGCCTCCGCCGCGTCCTGACGCGTCGCGACGCGTCGCGACGCGTCCAACGTCCTCTTTCGCGCGCGCGTCGCTCGGCGTCGGCGCCCGCGACGCGTTCGCGCGCTCGACTTGCGCGTATACCGGCGCCCCGCGACCATAGATCGCCTGTACATCGAAATCCTAAATCCGGTCGGTCGCCGCGCGCGCCGGATGGGCGATCGCGCCGCGATCGCCCCGCATTATCCGCACGCCATGCAATCGCTCGCCACGTTCACCGGCTTCAAGCCCGCCG
>Ga0181595_10002878_pt1 | contig 16883 bp, 13 predicted proteins | sample 041ome_7_FD_145604 | JGI IMG/M metagenome (GOLD analysis project Ga0181595, IMG submission 145604) | Coastal salt marsh microbial communities from the Groves Creek Marsh, Skidaway Island, Georgia - 041401AS metaG (spades assembly) | ecosystem: Environmental > Aquatic > Marine > Intertidal zone...
CGTCGTCGCCCAAATTCTTCGAGTCTCCATCTTGGGACGGCCAAAACGCTTTCGGAGCTTCCTTTCCTTCATTCATTTTCACCACGGATTCTCCATGTTGTTTCGGTTGGCTTTCTTGCGCTTGCTGTTTAGGAGAGGACAAAATTTCACCCTCGGTGATGAAAGCGCCCTTTTCCTCCTCAAAGTTTTCTCGCTGTTCCTCCACTCGGCGCTGTTGCTCTTGTCGTTCGTTGCTGTTGCTATTGGCAGTGGTTTGAGCAAGTGCTTTCTGTACGATCAAGTCTGCTTTCATCGTCGCTTCCTCGAGCACCTTCTTCGCGACGCCTTCCGCTTTCTTCTTGGCGTTTTCAACCACGCGATCGACAATTTTTTGCGCGTGTTCATCCGCGCTCAACGCATTTGCCGCTTCCTGGTGAACATCCGTGTTTCGCTGTTGTTGTTGTTGTTGTTGTTGTTGTTGTTGTTGTCGCTGTGGACGCGGCGACATAATCGGAACAGGTTGTTCTTTCAGCTGTTGCTGCTGTTGCTGGCGCTGTTTCTCTTCCGCGCGTTCTTTTGGATCCGCGAGCGCTTTCGCCGGAACCGGCCAGCTCGCGTCGCCTCCGCTGCCGTTCGCGTTCTCGTCGTTACCAGTTGCGGCAGCAGAAGCAGAAGCAGAAGCAGAAGCAGAAGCAGAAGCAGAAGCTTTCTTCTTATTCAGTTCCTCTTGCTTCTCTCTCTCCGCTTCTTCTTGTTCCTCTTTGTCTTCCTTGGAGCGTTGCTCTTCTTTCGCCGCTTTTTGCGTTTGCGACAAAGATTCCTCCAAAGCTTTCTTCTCCCTCGCGGTCGCTTTCAATTCTTCCAAAAGCATTTGCGTTTGCACGACTGGCAACAGCGCCTCCTCTTTCTTATTATTATTATTATTACTGTTGTTGTTGTTATCGTTGTCGTTGGTATCGGCATTCGGCGCTGGCGCCTTCGTTTCTTCTTGTCGCTGTTGTTGTTGTTGTTGTTGTTGTTGCTGCTGACGACCGTTGTTATTGTTTTTAATATCGTCGTCAAACTCGTTCCCGACTTCGTCGTCCGCGGAAGAAGATTCGGATGCGCGCCTCCTCGCGTCCACCACATCGATTTCGTTATCGTACGAACCACCACTGCTTCCGTCGTCGTCGCCGACGTTCTTCGCGACGACGGCGGCGGCGGCGTTGAGACCGCTACCGACGACAGAAGAAGGCGAAGATGAAGAAGAAGACCGCGGCGCGACGACGACTGGTTGGACCGCACCGGACCAGGCGTGCGTCTCTCGGACCAATCCAGACGAAGTCGCGAGTAAACAACACGCCGCTGTTGCCGCTGATTTGAACACCATCGACTTACCACCACCACGTCCAACACTTCGATGACTTTTTCGACGAATCGATCGCTGCCGCTGCTGTTGCTGCTGCTCTCTTCTCTCGTTCGACGAAGACGACGAAGAATCAAGAGTGGTACCCATTATTCTTCGCTTAGCGCGCGTGCTTTGACGTGTAAATTTATGCGCTTCTCTTTCTCACGCGCGGGTCGGTTCCCGCGGCTTTTTCTTCAAAAAAAAAATCTGTAACCCTAAACAAAGCAAAAATTGCGTCGTAAAAAGTTTTGTCCTTTACGTGAAAGTTTGCATCACGAGTCTCGCACGTACGTAGAGAGTACAACAACGTATAGTATGGCATCCCCTTCCTCCTCCTCGAACAACAACAGCGGCGGCGGCGGCGTCGACGTGGGGCGAGTCGCGAAAGAGTCGGAGGATGACGACTCTTCTTCTTCTGACTCTGATGACTCTTTGGAATTGTCGCGACAAAATCTCCGAGAACGTTCTCAACAAAACCAACACGAAAAGCAACGCAAAGAAGAAAAGCTATCGCTCACCGAACGACGATTGAAAGAGACGCAAAAGACTCTGGTGAAAGAGCGCAGGCAGAGAGAAATCACCGAGGCGGTGTTGGAAGAGACGACGAGAGCGTTGGACAGCGTGAGAAGAGCGTCGATAGTTTTAACAGCGAATCAGAACGGCAACGCGCCCTCTTCCTCCTCCACCACTGGTGGAGGGAAAATCGGCGTCACCACGGTCGGACGAACGTTAAAGCTCCTCTCTAACGGAGGCAAAGGAGCGGAAGAGACGATTGAGAGCTTGCTGAGTGAAGTCGAACGGTTGAGGAACGAGTTGGAGATGACGTCGCTGAAATACGACGAGCAAGACGCGGAGTTGGCGGCGACGAAGCAACAACTTCGAGCGAAGGAGGCGTACATCAAAGATCGAAGACAAAACGTGGTGGAATTGAAGATGGATATTCGCGAGGTGACGAGCGACGAGCAGATTGAGTTTATAGATCAGACGAGAGAAGTGTTGAGAGCGGCGGCGCATTCGAGTTTGCAAATTGAAGAGCTCAAGAAAATGGATCGCAAAAGGACGCAAGCGCTGGCGAAACTGGTCGAACACATGCAGATGCAACGAGACGCTTTGCAGTTAAAATTGAACGATTTAGGATTTAAAGACACTTCAGAAGACGACGCAATGCACGAGGCTATGATTGCGAAAAAGTATCAAAAGCACGCGAACGAAGGAGGGAAAGAAGAGCCGGTGAAAACGCCGAGCGGGAAAACGTTTTATGTCACGCGAATGAAAAGCTCTCTGTATGAACGCCTGTTTGGAATTCATATTTAACGAGAAGAAGAAATGGATAGCAATAGTAAAAGTAGTAATAGTAGTAGTAAAGCAATAGCTCGGGAATTTGAACGCATTTCTCGTTAAATTACAACACGCACGTCGCGTAAATCATCGCGTGCGTTGTTTGCAGCAATAAACTCGAAAACGCCGTGCTCGGATACTTGTTCCAACAATACTCCACGCACAACATGACGCACCCGTTTCTGACGCATTCAAACAACATGTCGTCATCTTTGTGGCAACGTGACAACGCCGTCCGATTAAATAAAATCAACGGTAGCAGATTGAAATACCACGAGTAAAATTGATAGTGCAGACTCCGAGCGCACATGACGCCTATGAAATTGCCTTGCGCCAACATCAGCGCGGCTGCGTTTTCACTCGGATACTGCGACGTTATTTCCAAGTTCTCATCATTATCCTCATCCTCATCATCCACGCGACCCTTTTTGCTATTCCTACTCCTATTAATGGTGTTTATTCTTCGTCTAGTAGTGCTAACGTTTTTGCCACGTAATGCGGACGTCATGTCTCTCTTCGCCATGCGAAAGAAGTTTCCGAAGAAATCCCAAAAGAACCTTTGCTCCTTTGCTCCTCCTCGAAGATTTCGCCGGAACCATTTTCTGTGCGCGGCGACGAAGAGCGCCGTGACGTGCACTAAGAGCAATCCTCGCGCCAACTCTTTCGAAACGAAACGATCTTCGCTCAAAAATTTAAAGTTTACCGTCCATTTGTACGTAAAAACGCGCGTCAGTTCAAACGCTCTCGCGAGATAACTCTTTGGAAAAGTCAACAGAAACGGCAACGCTAACGCGATTTGTATGCCCACGAAAACTATCAGGCAAAAAAGAATCTCCCAAAGACTCTGTCCGTATCCGACTAAAAGCACCAGCGCCGGTGGGAGATACAACAACGCGTTCATTTTGATCGAAGTTGCGACTGAAAGCCACGCGAAACCTCTCAAACACGCACTCGTCGTAATCCTCTCTTTTTCCTTCTTCTTCGCCGCGAGGCCTAAATCCATAAACGCCAACACCGCCAGGTGACAGAAAATCGCGCACACGCCGTCGTTGAACATTCTCAGCGCAAATATCGAGTGCATTCGTTTGCTCAAACACGTGATGACATAAAATGCGATCGGAACTTTCCGACTTCTTTGCAAAATACGCAAAGCTAACCACTGATTGAAAACGTACAAAAACGCAAACAACACTTGCGCGTTTCTCACCTTCTCTCCGCACGCCCATCGTATGAACCCGTAACAATACACGAACCCGGCTGGATACACCAAAGGACCCGTCTGCCCTCCTAATTTCACGTAATCGTACTCTTTCTGTTTGAAAAATCCGTCCACTTCTTCTCCGTACGCGATCCAATCGATTTCCGTGTAATCGACGTATTTTATAATCAAAAGACTCAGCGCGAGTTCTCCGACACACAAGAGAGGAATTATTTTAGAAGACCAATACCGACGATAACGACGACGACGACGAAAGAAGGCGACGTCTTCTTCTTCATCATCTTCTTCTTCTTTGTCTTCTTCCGCGCTCGCGATGAACATCGCGAGAAGAAACTCTTTCATAATATTAATACAGCTACTATTAAGAAGAAGATGAAGAAGAACCGCCGGTGAGGCTTCTTCCTCGTTCGCGCGATTCGTTGTCGTCTCGGCGTCTTCGAGAACGACATCGTCGTCTCTCGTCGTTTTCTTCTTCTCCTTCTTCAGTTGTTGTTGTTGTTGTTGCCGCCGCTGCGTCTCTTCCTCCTCTCTTTCCCCTTTTCTCCTCCTCATCTCTCTCGTCTTTTCTCGGCTGCTGCTGCCGCTGCCGCTGCCGCTGCTGCTGCTCGCGCGCGCGCGCACGGCAACGCGCGTATTTGGGGAAGTTTTTGGTGAGTGTTCGTTATTTTTTTTTTTTCTTCTTCTTCTTCTTCACAACTCAAACGCACTCTTGAGGTCGCTCGATGTTGGCGTCCTCGTCGTTTACCACGATCAGTAACGCCTTTTTCGTCGTCAACAACGCGTCATCGGGAGAGAAGAGAGAAATAAAAGTGTGCACGAAGAAAGAGTGCAAACGACTGGGATCGCAAAAAACGTTGGAGTTTCTCGAAGAGCGAGGCGAGAAATTTAACTTGAAAGTCACCTCGGTGAAGTGCTTGTCTGAATGCGGGATGGGACCGAACGTGGAGCTGCCGTGCGGAACGGTTTTGAATCGAGTGAAAGGGGAGGAGAGTTGCTTGAAAGCGCTGGCGAGAACTCTGAACGAAGGCGAGGAGTGCGATTTCGTTGCCTGAGCCTAGTAAGCGATGGTGGTGGTGATGGTGGTGGTGGTGGTAGAGAGATGGCGATGAAAATGTAAAACTACTGTATGTACGAGTTATGAGTTATTTTCGTCTAATGTCCGCCGCCGCCGCCAGAGCCCTCTAACAATCCTCTCTCCTTTAACTCCTCTTTCAAAATCTTCGCCCCCGTGACCATGAACAGGGTTTGCCAAATGCCTAAACCGATTCTAGGGACGATCCCGCGAAACAAACCGCCGACGCCGTTCTCTCTGATGATATCCTTCATCACGCTCACCATGCTCCCGGTTTCTTGTCCCAAACTCCCTCTGGTTTGCGCTTCGATTCGAGCGACTTCAAAAGGATGGTTCCAACACGCCATCGTTCCGCCAATTACCCCGCATATAACTTCTTGTCCTTTAGTCATTTTTACTTCTTTGGAATCGACGTCCGGGTACCACACCGCTTTCGCTCGCTCGCGGACGATTTCGGTGAAACCTTGACGACTGGCCCAGTTCGTCGCCTGTCGAAACGCGATGGCGGTTCCTCCGGGATAGAACCCTTTCACCCCAGCTCTGGCGTACGTTTCTCGTATTCTTTCTAAGCTCGATTTTCCAGACGGGTCGTTCACCGCTCCGGTGACTAAATACGTGCACGGACCCATGACGGAGACTTGGGCGATCCCCCCGCCGGCGCCGGCCACGACCCCGGCTAACCCCGGATCGACGTCGTTCTTCAGCAAAGCGTCGTTTAACCCCTCTTTCGCGTACATCAATATCGCGCCTTTGGTCCCACTTTCGACCATTTTCGCCGACGTGCCTCTCCAAAACGCGCTCACGCCTCCAGTTTTGTACACGTTTTGTAAAGCTTCCAGAGTGGTCTCCGTGCGGTGCCGGCCCATTCGAGTTTTCCAGACTTCGAAAGGCATCCCCAAAGAGGCGGCTTCGGCCATTTGGATGGCTGGACCGATGATGATATCAATCACGGGCATTTCTCTTTCTTTTTGTTGTTTCTTTCTTTCTTTGTGGGTCTTTGATGTTCTTTGTTGTTGTTGTTCTTTGTTGTTGTTGTTGTTGTTGTTGTTGCTGTCGTCGTCGTCGTCGTCGTCGTAAAAAAACGAAGAAGAAAAGAGTTTTGAGTTGTTGTTTTTTGTGCGGAGCGCGAGTACACTCGTGTGTAGTAGTTTGAAGAGTATGTAGTAGTGTTTCTTCTTTCCGTTTCCGTGTCTTGTCTCTCTCTCTCTCTTGTTTCAAGTAGTGAAAAAAATTTTACTAACACACACACACTTATCAACTCTCTCTCTCTTTGCTAATAATAAGAAATCTCTCTCTCTTTTTACTAATACATCGCGCGAACACGCAACACAACGCCACTCTGGAGTTATCGCGCGCCGGCGCACATTTCCTTCCGCGAATATCTTTTTTATCAGCCTTCTTACATCACGGCGGGTTCTTTCTCGCGAAAGAGTTTTTCCCGCGCGCGGCTTCACGTCGGATTTTTTGTATTATTCTTTCAAAAATCCTCTTATTCTTTCGCTCTCGCGAAAACTTTAGTATTCGCACGCGACGCGACGCGCGTGTTCGTGTTCGTTACTTCGCTTTGCGTTTTCCACTTCAGACTATGGGAGTGGAAACAATCGCAAAGCGAGCTTATCCTCACGCGGAGCCGCAACATCCGGCATCTTGCGGCGTTGCAAAACCGCCGTTACCCAAGGCGCCGTCGACTCTTTTACTTCCTTGCGTGACGGGTCCTTTCGCCGCACGTTCTAATTTATCCGCTTCCAACTGTTTCAACAGCGCTTCTTTCGCCGAGCATCCTCCGCTACTCGCCGCCGCCTTTGATCGCGCGGCAACTCTGCGTCGAAACGCCGCTTGTAACTCTTTCTGCAACGTTTCTTTTCGTTCAGTCACCTCTCTCACGTCGAGAAAAGTTGGTTGAACCGCGTCGGGCAACTTCAAAACTCTCTCCTTCTTATCCTCTCCTTCTTCTTCTTCTACCACCCACCCGTGGGTTAAAAAACATTGCAGCGCGATTTCGCTCGTGCATTTCCCGCTCTCAAACGCGGCTTTAATTTTCGCGTTCGTTTCAAACTTGACTCGTCTGTATTTCTTCTCTCCAGGGTTCTTCGCCACGTTTGCAAACAGCCTTTCGACCATTTCTAAAGCCTCGACTGATTCTACCAAACGCAACGCTTTTTGTTTCTGTTGTTTTTAGATTTGTGTGTGTATTTTCGCGATTCAAAGTGGAATTTTTTGTTATTGAAGAGGTCAAGATGTTTTCGAGAAGGTTTCGCGAAGAGAGAGACAGACGCGCGCGCGCGCGCGGTCCGAGGTGCCTCGACTTGGGCGTCACTCATCCATCGATGAAACGGCACCCTCGTGCGTCGTTTCGTGGAAAATCTTTACCACGCTAAAAAAAAAAGAACAAAAAGGAAGAGGAACGCGCGTCGCGATGTGTGCATAGAAATACCTCGGTGAGCTCTTGCACGGAGTGCCCGGGAGCGTATCCCGCGTACACCATGTTTTCTTTTCTATTCGCTCTTTCTCTCTCCCTCTCGCTCAACAATCGAAGAAGCAGTTTTTTTTATGTGGGTGTGGTGTGTCGTCTTTCTTCGAAGTGCTTTGTGGGCCGATGAGTGGCTCTCTGCTTACTCGACGCATAAAAAATGAAGCGAGTGTTGTTGTGTGTTTTGTTATTTGTGTTTGTATTAAAATAAATCGCGTAATAGCGTAATAGCGTAATAAAACTTCTTTTACTAAGTAGTATGTGTCACAAAAGTATCGTTATCATTATTATCATTCTCATCGTTATTATTACTGATGTTGAAATTATTACGAACTTTGCAGGAATAAGTACTCCTCCTCGTCGTTACGTAGATCGCTTAATTTCTCTCTCTCGGCATGGAGAGCTTTTCGGTCCACGTGGGATCGTACTGGTCCGAATCCACGTTGAGTTGCGGGTTCGCGATTCGGGAGACAGCAACCATCAGAATGACCCACATGACGAAGTACGACATGCCGAGCAAGAGGAAGCCGCCCCAGAGAATTTTGAGCGCATCGACGACGGCAGTCAACGTTGCGGTAATATCCGCGGTTTCCGATTGAACAAAATCGCACGTGATGAGTTGCCCGATGGAATCTTCGACGGCGAGCACGTACCCGAGATCGTCGAAGAGCGTCGTAAACTCTTCGTAGGCGTCGGAGGCGACTTCATTTCGGCCGCAGATACTTCCGGCGAAAATCTGCGCAGTGGTAAATGCGCATTGCGAGTATTGTCCACTACCCGCAGTCGGGTCGATTTTACCGGTATCCACGCTTTTTGGAATGTAAGCGTTCCCGGTGTACTTTTGCGTGTCCAAGTAATGATTTCTGCAAACCGGATCCGCGTAGTAGAGATCGGACTTATCGTTTTGATTCAAATACCACTGGCAATAACCAGACACCGATGATTGAGTGTAAATTTGAGAAACTTGTTGGCAGTCGGGGCAAATTGAAGGATCGGTCGCTTTTGATTGGATGTCGTTGATGATGCTGTAGTAGTTGCCACGTAAATCTTCGTTGACACTCGAGGCGGAGCTGTATCGACTCGGGCAAAGAGATTCGTCGGTCGGAAACGCGTTTTTAATGTTTGCATCCAGGGCAAAAGCATCGAAACCGAGAGCGATGTCGTCGATCAAAGTACCAACGGTACCAATAGCGCCAAAAACGATCCAGCACACGATCATGACTAAAGACAAAGTGAAAAAGAACATCATCAACACGGTCGACCAGCCGAGGCATACCAAGCCCGTGGCGACGAGAGCCACCACGAAAACGATAGACGCGACAATCATGAAAGATAATTCAATTTTGTCCGCGACGTCTTTGATTGATTTGTTCAAATCAACCACGGACGATGAGATATCGATGCTACTCTGTTGCAAATCTTTGAGATCTTGCGACTCGTCTTGGGATGCCCTGCTGAGCGCATCGACCCAATCGTTGACGATCAACTCGAGCGACTGCGTCGTGTTTACGAGTTCGTCGCCAAAGTCAGCAACACCTTTAGAAACTTCCGATCCTTGGGAAAAGACCAAGATGCAGCCGATGCCTCCGATGATGCAAAAGGCGAACATCGCCCACTTTGTGATTTTCAACTGTCGATTGTTGTATTCTTTCGGTCGAAAGCACTTCTCGTCCCAGCATGAGCCAGGGCAGCACATGGCGAGACACTTAGTGCAGATCCTCAAGAACACGACCAAAAAGCACACGACGAACAATAAAACGGCGATCGCAATCCCAGGAATGGCCGGCGTGATCAACGTTTCAAGATATGCAGAGTCGAAATTATTCACGGACAAGTAAGCCGGTTCGCTGCCACTCGCCGTGTTTCTCGGCAAACCCGTGAAGGATTCGTAGTCTATCAAATTGAAATATTTGTCCTCGCTCGCACCGGAGTATCCGTTGGCGATGATCGTCATGAGCGCCTCTTGGCGCGCATCGTCGCTCATTTTTTGTAATTCTCTTACTCTTTAACTTCTTCTTCTGACTGTCTCAGATGCGTGACAACGTTTTATGTGATGGTAATAAACGCGCGCGCGACAACAAGAGAGAGGGGGTCGTAGAGAAAATCTGACGAAAAATGAAAGGGGTCCGTCAGTCACCCAAAAAATCAAAAAAAGATCGCGCTGGCGAATTAAAAAAATGCACTTTTGAGAGAGGGAAGAAGCGCACAGATAGATAGATCTGTCGGAGCGGCCACAGGCAGGGGGAGGCACAGCCGCTGTGGAAAAAAAGCAAAAAAAAGTTTCAAAACCAACATCACACCACAGTGCACGCACCCAAAAAAGAAACTATAAGAGAGAGAGTTGGCGGTCTCTTCCCACCTCTCTCTCTCTACTTTTCTATTCTCTCGAAGAGAGAGAGAGAGAAAGAAAAGAGAGAGAGGGACAGAGATGACCAACTCGTCGTCGTCGTCTGCGGCGGCGGCGTTGGTGCGACCAGTCGTCGATGAGGAAGAGCGCGACGCGACGATGATTACGAAAGCGAGGAAATTCCATCGGCGACTGCGCTCTTCGTTGTGCGCGACGAAAAGAGCGCAAATGCTGTTTGGCTTGGTGGTGGTGATTGTTGTGATGTTCATCTTCTTCGCGTCGTCGTCGTCGCCGCCGCCGTCGTTGTCGTTGTCGTTGCTATCGCTATCCTTTTCCCCTTTCTCTTCTTCCTCGTGGAGTTTGCCTCACGCGAAAAAGTTGATGTTGTTAGACGCCACGTCTACGAAGACGCACAACGCCGAGGCGTTGGCACAACTCTTATTGAATGATGACGATGATAACAACGAAAACGATGAAGGAGACGAAGCGACGACGAGCGATGAGGAAACCGATTCCGATGGTATCATGGACGATGCAATAAAAGTAGAAAGCAATTCGTTCAAGATTGAGATAACGCGAAACGTGCACCTGGCGCAAAGATACCAGAACGAGGTGAGAGAGTTGGGGAAGAAAGAAAACGACGCTTGGAATAAAGCGGCGAAGTGGAAGAAACAAGCAGCAGTGAAAGTTATGATGCGGAGTAAAGAACTCGGGAAACGAGCGGTTTTGAGCTCGTCGACGAGGAAAATGTCCATCAATCCGCCGTGTAAACCAATACTCGTAGCGAGGGAATCCATCGTGGACGCGCCGAAAGCAGTGAGCGCAATCACTCGGAGAGGATGTAGACAAAAATATGTCGAACTGCCAGACGTGAGCATAGGACTCGTATTGAGCGATAAGGACGGCAAGTTTGCGCGGGATCAAGGAGCAATAGAGACTATCGTCACAAAAGTAAGGGATCAAGTACAAAAAAAGTTGAAGGCGAGCGAACTGGTCGTTTTCTTAGACGGGGATATCGTCGCGAGTCATCTGTTGGAGAATCCGAACAGCCCATTCTCAAAGAATGCTTTGAGAATGACTTCACGGGCGAACGATTGGATGTTTGCGTCTAAGCATAGGAACGGGAACGCGCGGGTTTTCAACAAGATGATGCGGGGAACGAGAGCGGAATTTGCGTTGCTCTTGCGAGAGGAAGATTTTCTTCATCGCGATGGAATGAGTAGCAGTAGCAGTAGTAATGATAGCATCAGTGATGGCGATAGCAGAACAGATTTAGATAACAGGGTACGAAATATCGTCGCGTGGGCGAGCGAAGCGTTGAAAATGCTCAGGAGAGACGAGCATCTCGCGATGGTTACGCCACAAAATGCCGAGTATTCCTCTTCCACAACTGAAGGTGCTCAGGGGGTCCTGATAAAACCTCCGAGTTCGTCAGCTAAACCAGACTTGGCATTTTTTGAGGGCCGCCGAAGGCAACCATCGCCTCAACAGCAAGAAGCGCAAAATATCGCGCCGGAGGAAGATGAAAGAGAAGATTTGACATCCACTGTGGACGAGCTTGGGAAAGAACATCTTCATTACGCGACACCTATTTTTGTTCGTCCGAATGCTTTACACCAGATTGGTGGATTTGAAGAGTGGGGAACGTGCTCAGGAGATGTACTTTTCGATGAAACTTTGCGCGAGATGTCTATTCGTCTCTGGAGAGGTGGTTTCAAGAGCGCAGCTTTTGGTATTCCTGAGGTTTCCAAGATGGCTTTTTTCTTGCGGACGACGAGTGCTAAGAAAGGGAACAAAATTAGTGCCTATGCAAATTTCGCAAAAACGGAAATTTATCCGAAGAAACGTTATGAGAGGCCCTGGGATAAGAGTACGGATGGAATGTGGCCATTCCTCATTCCAGGACTGACTTCAGATGATATTATCGAAGCTGAAATGCGCGTTGAACGCGTGCGTTCGAAAAGATGGAAGCCTTTTGACAGTCCAACCGTCGTCGGTAACTGTTTCCCCCCCGACGTTACAGCCAAAGGAGATCCACCAATGTCTATTCTGAAACAATGCAAGTCTTCCGCGACGCGAGAATTCCCGGTTGCAACTTTAGTCATGCAGTATTTCAATAGAAAAGCAGGCGTGAAGAAACTTTTGGAATCTTTGGAAACGTTTTCATTACCGATTGAGATTATTGTCAATGACGACTCGCGCACGGAACTCACCGCATTTTCAAAGTTCTCCAAAAAGCAGCCGAAGAGAAATTCGTTCATCTTGGCGATGCCGAACGACGTGCACGAGATTCGCGCGTATAATCGGTTGGCTCTGATGGCGTCTGCAGAAATTGTCGCTTTGATTCAAGACGACGATTACATGCCAAAAGGAGATGCTTGGCTCTCGAAAGCGATTTCATTATTCAAAAAGTATCCCAAACTAGGCTTACTAGGTGGATACAGAGGTCGCTTAGATGATGGAACGAAAATGATACCTCAGCAAAATCAAAACGATGGTTCTAAGTACGGCGCAGAGCCAGAGAAGGATCGCGCGAAACGAACAAAAGATATTTTATTCAAGGATGTCTCTGTCAACGTCGACTTTATGTTTGCCTATAAAGTAAACTTAGCTCCAATGATTACGAGAAGATCGTTATTTGCTGAAGTTGGCGGGTTTAATCACAACTTTTCTTGCCCTGGACAACCCGGGATCGGCTTGGATTTCGAGCTGTCTATTCGCATGTGGAGGTTAGGACGCTCTGTCGGTTTATACGATTCGAAATTCAAACACGGCATCGGCGACTCAAAATTTTCTGGCACTCACTCTGGAATTGCTAAGACCAAACGGAAAGCAAACGAGTTGCGGAATAATCTCTTACTCTACTCCATGTATCCATCGTTCCACCACAAGAAAGGTACGAGTAAAGCAATTAGTGAGAATAAGAAAATGGTCGACGCCAAACAGATGAGCAAAAATAGAATAACGGCGGCGAGGAAAAGGGAGATCGAGAGACTTGCGAAAGCCGATATCGAGCAAGGGAAGAGAATGCGCGCGAGACATAACCGAAGATCGTCGAGAAATTCTGGATAGAGATTGAAACTTCTTTTCGTCCGCATCGTTCTGAAATACTCGTTAGTTAGTAGAAGTAGCTAAATTCAATTGTATACGTACATGTTAGCAGTGCAGCTAATATTATTTTATTCCACTTTTCATTTTTCTTCAAACAGAAACTGCTCCTCCTTTGAGAACTCTTTCTCGAGCGATATTAATATCATATTATCGTCTGCAGCAATATTAGTAGTAATAATAATAATAAAAGGAGAGAAGTGTAAACGTAAGGGGTCGTCGTAATCATGGAATTGAGCGACCGAGATGAATTCGTGTGCGCGAGTTTGTCCAAAAGTCCAAATTCGTTTCGTCAATTCGTCATCGAATCGTGCGAACGCGTCTGCGCTTTCGACGAGACATTGAAAAAGGATGAAAACAACAAGGAGAAGGATGAAAAGGTGATAGAAGATGGCGTGCGGATGATTTTAATCGAAGCGGCGAGGTTGAACGTGCAAAGAGATGAATTCGAGCGCACCGTGAAGGAGGATATTTTCGTCCTCTCGGGAGAAACAAAACAAGAAGAAGAAGAAGAGAGAAAACAAACTCTGACGAGGACATCGGAAGCTCTCGTGGATGGTTTGTACCCTTTCGTGGAAAGCGTACAAAAAATACTCGAAGACATAGATAACGATGAAAAGGAGGTTTATAGCAGAGGAGAAACAAGTCGCGGAATAAAACAATTGGAGTCGTGTGAGGTTCGAGTAGACGCAGTCGTGGCGGAGAAAAACTCAAGCGAATACCGAGTGCGGTTGGAAAACCGCTGGCGCTTTGCGAAAGAAGATAACAATGGCCTGAAAAGGAGATCGGAATTAAGGTTTGCGTGCAGCAAAGGAGAAGGAGAAATGCTGTCGAACGCGCTGAAAGAAGCGCTGAGAGCGGCAGAAAATGCGCGATTATGAAAAGGACGGTTCTATAGAGAGCATTCGCCGTCTTGTTTTTTTCAACTACCTAATGTAGCTTATTCGCGCTGTTCTTTCTACAAAGGCTATTTGGTTTCTATTCTTACTTGGTTTCTATATTCTTATCATCGAAATATGCTCAATTCGATTCTGATGATTCTTTACTGGAGTACTTTTTTCTCAGATTCGAGCCGAAGAGTATTGCTGAGCTGTCCTGCTCGCTCCTACCCATTGCCGCGTCGTTCTCATTCTCGTCCTCTTCCTCTTCGTCTGGCGGCGGACATTTTGGATAATATTCCGCTTTGATGGCACTTGCTTGCCACTCGCTATCATCTTGGGATGACTCGTCCGATCCGAGAGATGCTTCATCTTCCTTCTCGATAACCTCTGGGATATCCATTGGGTATCCGAACACTCTAAAGTCTGCCTCGTACGTGTCCAAAAAATCCGCGATTGTCTTCGCCGGCAAGTACGGGTTGTTTCTCCAACACTTGCGAACTTCTGCAGAAGCGATGTCGTTTTCTTCGCTCACGTCGGGCAATTCGATTTTATCCGAAAACCGCTTTCGCAAAAATGAAATCAAGTTTGGTTGCATCTTCTTGTTCTCGTCGAGTAATTCGCCAAAGTTTCTTCGGAAAAAAGACGTGGAAAACGACCCCTTCCTCGACTCTAAAGCTTCCTCGGTTTCCTCTAAATACTTTTGCTTTTCCAAACCTTCCACGCGAGGATCTGGGCAAAAACCTCTCTGGTTTCCAAAGCATTTTTCAAAACTGAATAGCTTTTCGACTTTATTTGCTAAGACTACTTGCGGATAATCGTGCGAATTCTGAGACGTGACTGGTTCTTCGTCCTTGGCTTGCTCTCCGTAGAAAAATTCACTCTCGTCGTCGTCATCGGTAAACGTTTCATCGCACGCATCGATACCTTTTGAATCGAATTTCGTCCTCTCATAGCACTGCAATCTATCGTCTACGAGTGCCCAATTCTCCATCTTATCTGTGGCCCACTTACCGAAGGCTTCGCACGTCTTTTTCTGGTTGTGCGGGAACTCCGCGCGATTCGACACTTTCGCCCAATGAGGGTCGTATAAAAACTGCGACTGAAACCTATCAAACGGATTCCTCACAATAGCAAAGCTATCTTTCACTAATTTCTTCGGTTGAGCGTGCCACGGCGCGACTTCTTTATCCCATCCTGGCGCGATTTCGTACGGTCTCTTCTCGTTACACGCGCCTACTCTCCCGCCTACGCTTCCGACAGCGCTCTCTACGAGCGTCCCGCCCGCTTTCGGCACGTGTACAAAGCTCGGCAACAGTTGACCTTCCTCTTTTTTCTCGTTCGTCGCGATTTCTTCGTCAAAGTTCTCTGGATTCGAGTAACATCCTGGCATCGAGCACCACGACAGTGCGGTTTCTTTTAAAATCTCCATATTTTTCAAATGCATCTTGTACACTCTCAGCAACAGCCAAGGGTGACCGACTCGACTGAGCGACACCGCTGGGGCGATGAGGAATATGATTGCAAAAAACGTAAACATGTGCGCGCGATTCTTACTCTTTATGATTGGCTTCAGCAACAAAGGCACGTTTTCTTCTTCTCCGCCGTTTGCTGCAACAACCGCGTCATCGCTCGTGGAAGTTTTGTTGGTTTTCTCGCTCTTCGCTTTGCTTCCGCCCCCGCGCGAAGAAAAGCGCATTTTTTATTCGCGCGTGCGTGTGTGTATTCCGCGTCCCCGCCTCTGAAATTTTCCTTTTCTCTGCTCCTGCTCCTCGCGTCTTTCAAAAGTAAAAAACGACTTCTTCTTCTCCTTCTTCTCTCTGTCTGTCTGTCTGTCTCTCTCTTTCTTTCTTTCCGCGCGCGCGCGCTGTGGATATAAATGCGCGTGTGTGTGTAAGTGTGTGTTTATCGACGACTTGGGGGTGTTGAAGTGGAGAGAGAAGCGCAGAGAGCACAAAGCAGAGAGAAATTTTTTGTTTTTTGCCCGAGAGAGAGAGACAAAAAAACAGAGGAGAACCGATGAAATTATCGTAACAACAACACATACGCGTGTAATAAAGTGTCTCGGGATGGATGAACGTGCGCGCGCGTACAAAACACACTTACGCGCGATGTCGTTCTGCTAATATTTCTATCACCATTAGTATTAAAATCGTTATTATTATTATTATTATCATCATCTCCGCGGTCTGACGCGACGAGCCGACAACAAAGTTGTTAACAGTAATCAAACCACTTTTCTCACCACGTTCCTCGCCGAGCTCGCGAACAGCTTGCATAAGCTCCAGGTAAATACGACACGACAGATATTATTCCAGCGCTTTCGCCCAGGAGTCTTCGCCGTTGGCGACGTTCCAAACGAACGCGCTCAGACTGTCTATTTCTTCATCAGTCAGACGTTTCGCGAACGTGCACTTACCTTTCCCGACGCAGTTTTCTCCGTACCCGGGCATTTTGTTCTTCCCCAACGATATCACCGCCGCCACGTCTTCTTTACTCTTCACGTCGTTCTTCGTCAAGTCTTGAAGAGAGAGCGTTTTGCCAGCTTCCACTACGTTCCCACCGGCGGCGTGGCACCCGACGCACCCTCCGGCGCCTCGAAACAGCGCTTTCCCAGATTCTTCCAACGTCGCGCACGCCGGACCCGCGGAACCGATATGGAGCGCTAGAAGAAAGCAACACCACGACGAAAACGCAGTCTCGGCCATCACTTTTTGCAACGACGAAGACGAGAAGGAGGTTGCTGTCCTCCTCCTCCTTTCACTGTTATCGATAATTCTGCGCTGAAGACTAAAACTACCACCACCACTGAAACTGTCACCGTTTCTGTTACTGTTACTACCACCACCACGACGACGACGACGAGTGCTCATCTTCTTCCTCTCCTCGCTCGCGCTCGCGCTCGTCGTCGCCGCTGCTCTCGTCGCGCTCATTACCGTCGCCGTCATATTCTTTCTCTCTTCTTTCTCTTCTTCTTCTTTCTCTCTTCTTCTTCTTCTTCTTCTTCTTCTTCTTCTTCTTCTTCTTCTTCTTCTTCTTCTTCTTCTTCTTCTTGTTCTTCTTGTTCCTTCGTTCGTTTTTTTTT
>Ga0181595_10002892_pt1 | contig 16830 bp, 15 predicted proteins | sample 041ome_7_FD_145604 | JGI IMG/M metagenome (GOLD analysis project Ga0181595, IMG submission 145604) | Coastal salt marsh microbial communities from the Groves Creek Marsh, Skidaway Island, Georgia - 041401AS metaG (spades assembly) | ecosystem: Environmental > Aquatic > Marine > Intertidal zone...
CAAACGAGGACTGTCATAACCAATATTTTTAAAATGCTGATGTCCAATTCGAATGGTATCTAAAACACGCTGTGTTGTAGGTTTGGTCGCGGCATTAGCAAGCGATGTATGAGTACTAACGTGTATTGCATTCAACTTAGGACCGGCCAATAACATAAAGGATGCCTTAGCTCCAGTAAGGTCCGCTAATAACTCCGTGTGTCCGTCATATTTATGGCCAGCTAAGTGCATTGCAGCCTTATTTAATGGTGCGGTCACAATAACCGAGACCACTTTATCAAGCGAGAGCTCTACCGCTTTCTCAACATAACGATAGGCTGCTTCTCCAGAACCTGCACTCACTTTTCCATCTGTTATCGCCTCCGATTCAGTTGTCGATACGTTCACAACGGGCACCACTCCAACATCCGTCTCGAGAGAGTTACTAAATTGAAGTTTAGCGCCAATCATACGACTAGCACGATCTAGGAAATCAATATTTCCAATAATAATCGATCTGGACCGCATCTCTGGGGACATTTCACACAACGTTTTAACGATAATTTCTGGGCCTATACCTGCAGGGTCTCCCATCGTGATCCCAATTCGATCTGCTTCCAATTTCTTAATCCTCTCTAGATTTGAACAATAGCTGTTAGAAATTACGTTCCTACTGACATTGCCTCAAGCTTATCGCTTGAAGCAGCCAGTCTAACGTCGGCAGCCCGAGCTAATTCTCCACCACAGGTTTCAATAGAATTTACAGCGGATTCTACAAGTTCTATGTTGGTTTCCTGACATCCAAACGGTGCGTCTTCGAGTCCTACTCTCACGTGCCCAGCCTCCATTATGACTCTCGGTATCAATGGCAGGATGTTAACGTCCAAACCAGAAATCATCCAATTACACCCAGGGGCGACCTGATCCAATAAATTCAAATAGGCTGTTAATCCGTAGTCCTCTGGTGGAAAGCCAAAAGTAAACCCTGAGCTGAACATTAATCGGAAAATAGGGTCTGGTGTACTCTCTCGCCAATGCAGGCTGGCTCCTAGTCGAGCAAAACCCGGTTCGTAAATTGCGTAGCTAGGATGCAGCCCGTATTGGTGCGCTATACGCATGCCGTGACGAGCATCCGCCTCACTATTCTGATAAACGTATCCAACTTTATCCTCTTTCAGTTGGTCATAATGCGAAAAATTGCAAGATCCTGGGTCAAGTACGGTCCACTCTAAAAACCCGTCTTTTGCCAAAGCTTCGATATGAGCGTACCTATCCTCGCCACTACTTCCTTCCTCAATCGGATTCATTCCTGGGGCTGGTACTGTTGGATAAACGACCGCATCAACTTTGGTACGAATACCCTCGATAATCTTTTTGTAAACGTCAACATCGTCTTTTTGTCGACCAGTCGCCTCATCGTAAGCATGCACGTGAACGATCGCAGCTCCAGCGTTCACACAATCGATTCCTTGTTGCACAATATCCGCGACTTTTATCGGAATGCCGGCTTGTTTCTCTCGCGTCCACGGTCCATTAAGCGCTACTTCAAGCCATGTCTTACTTGTCACATCTTCCATCTTTTAATCCATCCAATTATTTAAATTATGTTTACCAGTAAATCTGGTAAGTTCGCTACACGTCCAATCAATTTATCCCCTCTCTGAAGAGGCCCTACGCCAGCCGGGGTTCCCGTAAAGATTAAATCTCCTGCCTCCAACTGATAAAACTCAGATAAGAAAGAAATGATCTCGGGTACATTCCAAATCATCTCGTTAAGGTTACCTATTTGTTGCACCTTATCATTTACGGTGAGCGAAATCTCACCACTCGACAAATGTCCACACAAGTTCCTCTGGGTTATTGCAGTTATTGGCGCACCCTGTTCGAAGGACTTGCCAAAATCCCAGGGCCGACTCATCTTTTTTGCCTGAGCTTGTAAATCTCTCCGTGTTAGGTCAAGGCCGACGGCATATCCAAATACATGGTCCAGGGCATCCTCCTTTGCGATCTCAGAGCCTGAGACGCCAATCGCTACAACCAACTCAATTTCATGATGAAGATCATGCGTGGCTCTGGGGTAGCTAACCGCCCCCCCTCCAGGAACCAAGGAATCCAAAGACTTTAAAAAAAAGAAAGGTGGATCACGGTCTGGGTCATTACCCATTTCCCGAGCATGCTCGGCATAGTTACGGCCGACGCAAAAAATTCTGTTCACGGGAAATTGACGCGTATCACCAATAATTGGCACTAGAGGCGCAACCTTAGGTTCAAATGCAAAGAGTTTGTTACTCAATATAATCTCCCATAGGCAGCACGCAGAAAAATGCGTCGAAGCCACACATTATTACACATCAATGCTCGCGCATATTGGGGAACCATACACACTAACCATCAAGCTTCCGAATCGTCACATCCGATAATAAACGCGCACGACAGGCAAGAATAAAGCCTTGCTGAAATTCATCTGCTGTTAGTGCCGTATCGGAATAAATATCCAAATCAACCCTGCCTTTGATCAACTGACACTTGCAGGTGCCACACATACCACTCTGGCACGCATACGGGAAAATAATACCGCGTCGCAAAAGCGTTGATAGCAACAGCTCTCTAAACGGAATTTCTATAGTTAGATCGGAATCTTCAAACTTGAATAAGTGACTCAAAATATGACCTTTAAGTAACCCAAAAAAAATTAAGTCACTATAAATATTTATTTTTTAACAGCTATTTACCAACTTTTATAATTTAACTATCTTCGTTAAAGCGTGGCTGCAATCACAAATACCTCACGAATACCTCAGAACATCTCAGTTAAGACCTATCACATTACTTTCGTATTTTAATAACAGCTTGTTATATTGCAGCACAGCAAAAAGTTAAATGAAATATTTTTCATATCACCATGATTATATGAGATTAAAACCCAATTAAATAATGCACCTACGTTACTACAAAGGTGTTGCAAATACGAATCAGTAGCGTTAACTTATGGTTAGGTTTTCTTGTGATTACATGTTTTTGGCTCAAAACAAATTCGCAGAAATTTGAACGAGTCGCAACTAAGTGGCATTAGAGAATCGAATTTTTAATTTTATTCATTCGCGAATAAATAAAATAGTCTTCTAAAATTTTTAGGGAGAGAGTTATGACACGTTGGACTACTACGGCTGCCGTTAAGGCAATATCAGCCGTCGCGTTCGTCGGCTTCGCTTCCCAAGCAATGGCAGCTGATGTCACTTGGGATCGATTGTTGAACGCGCAAAATGATGACGCTAACTGGATGATGTACCACAAAGATTTTACTGGTCATCACCATAGCGGCTTGAAGCAAATCAACACTAGAAACGTTAAGAACCTTAAACTTGCATGGCAGCACAATCCAGCGGCTACCAAGCGTGGTATTCAAGGTTTCCCTCTCGCAGTTGATGGAATGGTTTACTACACCACAACATCAGGCACGATTTGGGCACTAAACGGTGCTACTGGTCAACCAGTTTGGCATCACGCCGCAAAAATCGATGTTGAGCGCGCTGAAGGTACATTCTACAACCCATACAACCGTGGCTTAGCAATCGGTCATGGTAACGTCTACATGGGTACAACAGATGGACGTTTAATCGCACTTAACGCCAAGTCGGGTGAAGTCGTTTGGGATAATGAGATCATGTCTGTAGCCAAGGGTAATAAAGGCTTCACAGGTGCTCCAGTTATCGTTAAAGACATGGTTATCCTCGGCGCAAACGGTGGTGAGCTTGCGGGTTGCTGTGGACCAATTTACGCAGTTGATGCGAAAAGCGGCTCAGTCACTTGGCAATTCGACACCATTGGTGGCGATCAGCGTTCACGTGATTCTTGGGGTAACGACTCCTGGAAAATCGGTGGCGGTGGTGGTTGGATGACCGGTAGTTATGATCCTGCAACCAACACAGTTTGGTGGGGAACAGCTAACCCAGCTCCTGACTACGACTACATCGGTGGCGATTGGATGAACAATGGCCCACGTCCAGGCTTGAACCTCTACAGCTCTTCAGTAGTTGTTCTTGATGCAGATAGCGGCGAGTTGTCAGCATACTTCCAGGAAATGCCACACGACGCTTGGGACTTTGACTCAGCGGTTGGTGAGTTCTTGATGATTGAAAAAGACGGCAAGCGAAACATGGTTCACCCTAACAAGGGCGGTATCATCTTCGTTTACGATGCTGATTCAGTTGGCGGCGGAAACGAACTCGCAGTTAATAACGCATACTTCATCAGTGAGACTTATAACTACGTTAAGGGCGTTACTAAAGAAGGTCGTCTAGTCGGTCGTCGTGAGTTACCAGAAGGTAAGCACATGGACGTATGTCCTGCGATTGATGGTTCCATTTCATGGAACACTGGCGCTTACAACCCTAAGCGAAATTCGCACTTCATGCTCACACAGGAGTGGTGTTTTGACATTGAAGTTGTAAATCCAGAGCGACCTGATGATTTTTCTGGCCAAGCGTACTTCGGTGCGTCATGGACTTCTAAGGCTCCTAAGCAAAAAGTGGACGGCACACCAGTTGATGCCGCTTACGGTACGCTTCAGTCCCGTGATCCATTGACTGGAGAAGTGAAGTGGCGTGTAGAGTACAAGTACCCAGTACTTGCATCTCTATTGTCAACCGGTGGTGACCTTGTATTCGTTCCTGGCGCAGACGGAATGTTTGACGCTCGTGATGCGAAGACTGGCAAGCTGCTATGGCAAAGTAACATGGGTACTGGTGCCCACGGTGGTGTGATCACCTACATGGTTGACGGGAAGCAGTATGTTGCCGTTGTGACCGGTTGGGGCTCACACGTTGCAGGAAACTATCCTGGACTGTTCGGCGCACCTTTCGACACCATGTCAACTGACACCGGTACTTTGATGGTTTACTCACTTTAAGGTGACTTGATCATTAAAATTCGACAAGTATCAACGTCGAAGTGTATTTGAATTTGGGCGGGTTTTCCCGCCCAAATTTTTTTGTCACCTCTTTATAAACGTGTAAAACTAACTTAGTATTTGATTCAACTAGAAGTCACCATTTGCAGGAGAATGTAATGCCATTCAATGTTTCATTAAAAAAATTTGTGAATATCGTTCTCATCTCACTATATGCGATCGGAGTCAATATTTCGGTTACTCATGCTGAAGAAGATGTTACTGATATAGCGGCGGCGCAGATCAACCCAAAATATACCCAATACAAAGAAAATTTCTCAGTGAAGAGGTTATTTGCATCACGGTGCAGTTGGTGCCATCAAGGTTATGGGCTTAAAGAAGCTGATGGACCACGACTATCAGGAACTACAAAATCGAAGGAACACGTTATTGAACAGATCGCGTACGGCAAGAGTCCGATGCCTGGATTTCGCAAACAGCTAAAACCTTGGCAAATTGAGGCATTAGCCGATTACATCAAAGCATTACCCGACGTTGAACTGTAAAAATTAGTTATCGACTTATCTAAAAAATAAAGTGGCCCATCAGGGCCATTTATTTTTTAGATAAGCGGTAAGTCATCGCCAAGCCATCAAACTCGGCACTACCTCGTAATTTGTTTCCACCTATCAAAAATACATGACTTGTAAACACCTGAATACCTGCTCCACTGGCCGAGAAGTTAATACGGTTCCCAAGAAATCGAATAGATTTAAGAGGCATTTCATCAGTCCCGAATTTTACTAAGTTGGTGAATCGAATCGAGCCCGTACCGTCGGGTTGAAAAGTCAACCACAACGTTCCGCTAGTCATTCCCTCATACCAAGCCCCACTCCATGTTCCTATATATTTCTGCGGCGTCTCTTCGGCATTCACAAACGTTGTGAGCGTCAATATACATACGACTAACAAATTTTTAAGTAACATAATGCGCCTATGGCTCTGCTAAATAGCCTATGATTAAACAATAATGAACCGCAAGGTTAACATTTAAACCGACATTTAATTAGAGAATACTTCAATTAACATTCTCGCTGACCGAAGCATAACAATATAAATAAATAATCTATCGTGCCCATTAAATATTGCAATCAGTGTGGTGAGCCTACATCTTTAAAAATACCCCACGGCGACAATTTACCACGATCCATTTGCGACAGTTGTGGCTTCATTCAGTACGAAAATCCCAGGGTTATTGTGGGATGCATTCCCGAATGGGAAGATAAAGTTTTACTCTGTAAACGAGCAATAGAGCCGCGTCTTGGATTTTGGACCCTACCTGCTGGATTCTTGGAGAATAATGAAACAACTCAGGAAGGAGCTCTTAGAGAGACCGAAGAGGAGGCAAATGCGTCAGCAGTTATTATTGATGCTTTCTCTCTCATTGACATTCCACACATCAATCAGGTTTACCTGTTGTACCGCGCTAAACTCAAGAACGCTAACTTTTCAGCAACGTTCGAGAGTTCCGAGGTAGCCTTATTCGACGAGGCTTCGATACCGTGGGATGACATTGCATTTGCCGCCATTAAACAATCTCTAAACCAATATTTTATCGATAGACGAAGCGGGACTTTTTCTCTTCACGTGGAGACGATTAACGTCTCCACCCTTAGAGGCTATAAAACAAAATCGTAAGAATCTTCAACACGTATCACTAACTCTATTCGTTATCGGGGGAGGAAGATACTTTATGAATCGCCAAATCTGCCCCCATATACTCCTCGTCTTCCGTCAAGCGAATTCCTACCACGGCTTTAATTGCACCGTAAACAATTATCCCCCCGATTATTGCCACGGTAATGCCCGCTAACGTTCCAACAAGTTGAGACATGAAAGAGACGTCTCCCATCCCTCCGAGACTCTCGAGACCAAATATCCCAGCCGCAATACCGCCCCAGGCGCCACACAACCCATGCAACGGCCATACACCCAGGACGTCATCGATTTTCCATCGATTCTGAGTCGCCGTGAATAGTGAAACAAATAAGGCACCCGCTATTAATCCAGTCACCAGAGCTCCTAGTGGATGCATGATGTCTGACCCGGCACAAACTGCCACCAACCCCGCAAGTGGTCCATTGTGCACAAAGCCTGGATCATTACGGCCAACAACTAGAGCTGCCAATGTTCCACCAACCATAGCCATCAGAGAATTAAGCGCTACGAGACCACTAATACCATCAATTGTTTGGGCTGACATCACGTTAAAACCAAACCAACCAACTGTCAGCATCCAGGCCCCGAGCGCGAGCCATGGAATACTTGACGGTGGATGCGATACGATACCTCCGTTTTGTTGGTAACGGCCTTTTCTAGAACCTAACAAAAGAACTGCGACGAGTGCTATCCACCCACCCATCCCATGAACTACTACAGATCCCGCAAAATCTCGCATCGGTGAACCAAAACTAGTCTGTAACCAGTCCTGAAAACCAAAGTTACCGTTCCAGATAACACCCTCAAAAAATGGATAAACAACCCCCACTATGATGGCACTAGCAAATAATTGCGGATAAAAACGAGCCCGCTCGGCAATACCACCAGAGATAATGGCTGGGATCGCTGCCGCAAATGTCAACAAAAAGAAAAATTTGACTAGTCCATAACCACCGTTTTGACTCAGTGTATTTGCTCCAACCAAAAAATCAGTACCGTAAGCCACTGCATATCCAACAAAGAAATACGCTATTGTAGAAATCGAAAAATCACATAAAATCTTAACCAGCGCATTGACCTGATTTTTTTTACGGACAGTCCCAACTTCTAGAAAGGCGAACCCTCCATGCATAGCAAGCACCATAATGGCACCCAGTAATATAAACAGCACATCTGATGCACTATTAGATGACTCCATGACATTCCCCTTTCAGTGAGACCTGACTCCTTAGTAGTCAAGTTAACATGTGATAACTTTATGATTATATTAAAATTTAAGCAATAAATATGCCAGAATTTAAGTGATTGATTTATTTCATTTACCTGAAAATCACTAACTTAAATTAAGCACTAAAATAGTGCGTTTGGCTCTATATGCACCAACACAATGCAACTAAAAAAGGATTGGATATGAAGGATTCGCTTCGACCCGGCTTAACACACCGCCATTCGTTCAAAATTAGTAATGATCATATAGTGCCTAACCTCTATCCTGAGTCTGACTTATTCTTGGATATGCCTCATGTGTTTGCGACGGGGTACATGGTTGGCCTGCTAGAATGGGCTTGCATAGAATTGCTGAGGCCACACATTGAATGGCCATTAGAGCAAACCCTAGGTACGCACGTTAATTTTTCTCACGAGGCAGCCACGTTACCGGGCATGGTCGTCACGGTTGATGCCGAGCTGACTAGGATTGAAGGTCGTAAACTAAGTTTTTCGGTAACCGCACATGATGGTCTGGATACCATTTCGAACGGCACGCACGATCGGGTTGTAATACAGAAAGCAAGATTTCTAGAACGATTGGAGCGGAAACAAAGTTGAACAATTAACTTGTTCGAATGAGCTTATTTAGCCAACTGCTTCATCGCTTTCTCTAAACCAGACAGAGTCAGTCCGAACATACGATCGTCAACGAGCTCTCGAGTAATAGAAATCGACTCGTGATACTTCCATCTGGCTTTTGGCGTTGGGTTAATCCAAGCAACCTTTGCGTACACATCTAAAACACGTTTTAGCCATACAGCACCAGCCTCTTCATTGAAGTGCTCTACGCTCCCTCCAGGATACGTAATTTCATAAGGGCTCATAGTGGCATCACCCACCACAATCACTTTATAGTCCGCCGAATACTTATGAAGTATCTGAGAAATCGGAATACGCTCATTGTTCCGTCGGCGATTATCCTTCCAAACAGACTCGTAAATAAAATTGTGAAAATAAAAATACTCTAAATGTTTAAATTCTGTCCGCGCCGCAGAGAATAACTCCTCACATGAACGCACGTAATCGTCCATGGATCCACCAATATCAAAAAACAAAAGAACCTTAATCGCATTCCTTCGCTCAGGAACCATCTTCAAATCAAGATAACCTGCATTTTTAGCAGTAGATCTAATAGTTCCGTCTAAATCCAACTCCTCCTCGGCCCCTTCCCTTGCAAATTTTCGTAACCGCTTAAGCGCTACTTTAATATTGCGAGTCCCTAGCTCAATCGAATCATCAAGATTCCTGTACTCCCTTTTGTCCCAAACCTTAACGGCCCGTCTATTTCTGGAGCCCTGTTGTCCGACTCGAATGCCTTCAGGGTTATACCCATAAGCACCGAAGGGGCTCTTGCCCGCCGTACCGATCCACTTTGAACCACCTTGATGTCTTTTCTGTTGCTCTTCCAGCCGCTGCTTGAATGTCTCCATGAGCTTATCCCAGCCGCCCAGAGACTCAATTAGCTTTTTGTCCTCTTCTGACAGAGATAATTCCAGCTGTTTTTTCAACCACTCCTCCGGGATATCTTTGAGGAAGTCGTCGGGTAATGCCTCTAACCCATTAAAGTAATCACCAAAAGCCCGATCAAATCGATCATATAAAGCCTCATCCTTCACAAAAGTTGCACGAGATAAATAATAAAAATTATCAACGCTCTCGCTTGCAACGCGATGCTGCAAGGCCTCTACTAGGGTCAAGTACTCTTTGACGGATACAGGTATCCCTGCATCTCTGATTCTGAAGAAAAAATCGAGTAAAACCATTTAACGATCGAACCGGTAACTTACTTACGCTCGGAGCGTTTATTCAAAAAGATAAGGCGTTCAAACAAGTGAACATCCTGCTCATTTTTCAGGAGCGCTCCGGCAAGTGGCGGTATTGATTTTCTCTGGTCGCTGGTTTTCAATGCCTCAACAGGAATATCCTCTGCCAAGAGAAGCTTCAACCAATCAAGTAATTCTGATGTGGAAGGTTTTTTCTTCAAACCTGGAGTTTCCCTCAATTCAAAAAATACCTCCAGCGCTTGTTGTAATAACTGTTTTTTAATGCCGGGAAAATGCACATCAACGATTTGAGTCATCGTTTCTTTATCAGGAAACTGAATATAGTGGAAAAAACATCTTCGTAAAAAAGCGTCGGGGAGATCTTTTTCATTATTACTTGTGATAATGATTAAAGGCCGGTGCGTCGCACTAACAAGTTCTTTGGTTTCGTAAACGAAGAATTCCATACGATCAAGCTCTCTAAGCAAATCATTCGGAAATTCAATATCAGCTTTGTCTATTTCATCAATGAGAACAACCGACGGCGACTCCGACTGAAAAGATTCCCAAAGGGGGCCTTTCATAATGTAATTTTTAATATCTTTTACTGATTCCTCACCAAGTTGAGAGTCGCGAAGTCGCGATACAGCATCGTATTCATATAATCCTTGCTGGGCTTTTGACGTTGACTTGATGTGCCACTGAAAAATCGGTCGCACCAATGCATTTGCGACCTCCATTGCTAACATAGTCTTTCCCGTGCCAGGCTCACCTTTTATGAGAAGGGGCCGCTGCAATGCAATTGCAGCATTGACCGCCATCATTAAATCCTCACCGGCTACATAATCTTTAGTTCCTGAAAATCTTTCGACCATCCCGCTACACCTCCTGATATCTCGTATGTGGCCAATTATACGGGCATCCTGAGACTCGTCATCCTGAATGGCATACGCTTATAATGAATACTATTATTTTTTAACGAACTGAACGATGCCAAAACTAAACGCGAATCTCACTATGATGTTCAATGAGTTTGAATTCATGGAACGATTCAAACAAGCTCGCCAACAAGGATTCCAAGGTGTAGAAATATTATTTCCGTATGAATATTCGTCAGAGAAAATCAAGACCGAATTACTTAAGCACGAGTTAGAGTTGGTCTTATTCAATATGCCTCCAGGTGACTTCAAAGCTGGCGACCGTGGTCTAGCTTGCATCCCTGATCGAGTATCTGAGTTTAGAGAGAGTGTGCAAACTGCAATCATGTATGCCCTACCACTCAACTGCAAGAAACTTCACTGTATGGCGGGAGTAAGGCCCTCTAATGGTGCTAATCTCATAATTGAGAAAACATTTATCGAAAATATCCGGTTTGCGGCAGATGCGTGTCGATCGCACAAAATTGACGTTCTGATTGAACCCATTAATAACCGTGATATGCCCGGGTATTTTCTTAATTACTCTCAACAAGCTACAAAACTCATCGAGGCAATTGATCGTCCAAATGTCGGTCTTCAGTATGACATTTACCATATGCAAATCATGGAAGGGGATCTCGCTCCATCTATCGAGTCACTCTTGCCCCAGATCAAACATATGCAACTTGCGGACACACCAGGCAGACATGAGCCAGGAACTGGGGAGATCAATTATTCGTTTCTTTTGAGCAGAATTGATGATCTTGAATATGAGGGCTGGGTTGGATGTGAATATCGACCTGAAAAAGATACGATATCGGGCTTAGAATGGATCAAACCTTTTCTATAAATACAGCGACAGCAAGTTAACTCAGTCAATGCATTATCCATTAAGGGGACACAAATTATGAAAATCGGTTTTATCGGGTTAGGCATAATGGGCTCACCCATGGCAGGACAACTCATAAAAGGTGGCCATGACGTCTATCTTTACTCCCGAAGCAATGTGCCGGAGGAACTCGTATCGAATGGTGGTATACCCTGCCAGAATGGGCCGGAAGTGGCGGCCAATTCTGAGGTTATTATCTTGATGTTACCGGACACTCCAGACGTAGAAAAAGTTTTATTTGGAGATGAAGGAATTAGCGAGACGCTGTTGGAGGGCCAAACTATAATTGATATGAGTTCGATTTCCCCAATCGCAACGAGAGAGTTTGCAAGTCAATTAGCCACCAAAAACGTTTCTTATGTCGATGCGCCTGTGTCCGGTGGTGAGATCGGCGCAAAAAATGCAACGTTAACCATTATGGTTGGCGCGAATGGATCGATGTTCTCGAAGGTCGAACCTATTTTTAAATTAATGGGCCAGAACATCACCCACGTAGGTGATATTGGAGCAGGCCAAGTGTGTAAGGTGGCTAATCAAGTTATTGTCGCTTTGAATATTGAAGCCGTTGGTGAAGCTTTGTTACTTGCGTCCAAAGCGGGCGTTGACCCATCAAAAGTTCGGCAAGCGCTCATGGGCGGTTTTGCCTCATCCAAGATATTGGAAATTCATGGGGAGCGTATGATCGAGAGAACCTTTAAGCCCGGATTTAGAATTGAATTACATCAAAAAGATTTAAATCTTGCACTGAATACCGCCCGGAGTTTGGGCGTAAGCCTGCCAAACACAAGCACTGCCCAAGAACTATTTAATGCTTGTTCAGCCGCAGGACAGAGCACTCAAGACCATTCCGCTATGGTGTGCGCCCTTGAACGGCTAGCTCAACACACGGTCGCGTAATAATGAAGCATAAAAAATTACTGGAGAATTTGTTTCATGCAGCTGTCGATGCAGCTCTCCCAGAACATACGATTAAAGATCATTTACCTCATCCACCCGTCGGACGTACTGTTGTGATCGGATGCGGTAAAGCAGCAGCAGCAATGGCTCAGGCGTTCGAAAACGCTTGGGAGTATCCCCTAGAAGGAATTGTTGTCACTCGTTACGGACACAAAGTGCCGACGAGATCCATCAAAGTGCTGGAAGCATCACACCCCATTCCCGACGAAGCCGGGATGGCGGCAGCTCTTGAGATGCAGGCACTTGTCGCAAATCTAACTTCAGACGATTTAGTGGTATTCCTCGTTTCGGGTGGAGGTTCAGCTCTGCTTACTCTTCCAGCCGAGGGTATTAGTCTGGAAGACAAAAAGATATTGAATGCAAAACTGCTGCAAAGTGGTGCCAACATAAGAGAAATGAATTGTGTAAGAAAACATCTCTCCCGGGTCAAAGGCGGGCGGCTAGCAGAAACTATTTGGCCCGCACGATGTGTGACACTCGCAATATCGGATATCCCAGGAGACGATTTATCGGTTATCGCATCTGGGCCAACAGAGCCTGATGAAACAACCCTGAATGATGCGCAAGCCATTTTATCCAAGTACCGTATTGACGGACCTAAATCCATCATTGACTCGCTAGCTAGCAGCAATGCAGAAACACCGAAATCTGATAATCCAATTTTTAAAAATGTCAACTCACATTTAATTGCCACGCCACAACAGTCCTTAGAAGCGGCGGCTGCAGTTGCTAAAGAAAACGGATTTAATCCGATAATTCTCGGGGACGCCATTGAAGGAGAGGCTCGAGAAGTTGCACGTGTACTCGCGGGAATTACCAAACAAGTAATTCGGCACAATCAGCCTGCTCAGGCACCTTGCGTATTACTCTCTGGAGGAGAGACAACCGTTACCGTTAACGGAAACGGTCGGGGGGGGCGAAATGTTGAATTTCTTCTCTCTCTAGCGATTGAACTAAATGGCTTAGATGGAGTTTGGGCGTTTGCCGGAGACACCGATGGGATTGATGGAACCGAAGATAACGCCGGCGCTCTAATAACACCAGATACTTTAAAACGAGCTGGTGAAATTGGTCTGGACGCCAAACTCATGCTCGCGGATAATGATGGTTATACTTTTTTCACGCAGTTAAGTGACCTGGTAATAACAGGGCCAACGCTGACAAACGTTAATGACTTCAGAGCTATTGTCATTGACACACGAATCTAAGAAAGAAATATGGGACATAGTGAGAGAGACTTGAACGAAAACCCTGTCGCCTTAATCGATAAGCGAACACTGGTAAATAAATTTTTATCGGTCTTGTCGAATGAGTCTGTGAAGTACGAGATAGAGGATTTAACTCCTTTTGAATGTGACGGACTGTCGGCATACCCTCAAATTCCGATGATCGTGGTTTTACCTGAAAACGAAGATCAAGTTTGCCAAGTAATGAGGATATGTCATCAATATAAAGCACCAATTGTTTTTCGTGGCGCCGGAACAGGCTTATCCGGCGGGGCTATTCCTTATGATCAAGGTGTCTTACTGGTACTCTCAAAACTCAAACGAATTACGCACATAGATCCCGTTGGTCGTTATGCTGTCGTTCAACCTGGCGTTAGAAATGCAGCTATTTCGGAAGCCACAAAAATACACGGGCTCTATTATGCGCCTGATCCATCAAGTCAAATTGCCTGCTCCATCGGTGGGAATGTAGCCGAGAATTCTGGAGGCGTCCACTGCTTAAAATATGGTCTGACTGTCAATAATATTTTAAAAGTGCGATTCGTTACCATAGAAGGAGATATTGTTGAAATTGGTTCTGAGGGACTGGATAGCCCGGGATATGATTTACTTGCTCTAGTCACTGGGTCAGAGGGCTTACTTGGCGTTGTTACTGAAGTCACTGTAAAACTTTTGCCAACCCCTGAAAAAGCGCAAGCCATCATGGCTTCATTTGATGACGTGGAAAAAGCGGGACGCGCTGTGGCAGATATTATCGCGGCCGGGATCATTCCAGCAGGTCTGGAAATGATGGATAAGAAAGCCATTAATGCCGTCGAACAATTTATTGGTGCAGGCTACCCTATGGATGCGGCGGCCATGTTGCTGTGCGAATCTGATGGATCTTCAGAGGAAGTAGCTAGTGAAATACAAAAAACGACTGAAGTGCTCAACAAAGCAGGGGCGACTGAAATTACTATTTCCTCAGACGAAACGCATCGACTCAAATTGTGGGCTGGTCGAAAATCAGCATTTCCTGCTGTAGGCAGAGTTCTTCCGGATTACTTTTGTATGGACGGTACGATACCCAGGAAAACACTACCAGACGTCTTAAAACGTATCGCAGCAATGGAAGACCAATTTCAACTGCAGTGTGCAAATGTGTTTCATGCAGGTGATGGAAACTTACATCCTCTTATTATGTTCGACGCCAATGAAGGGGATCAACTGCATCGCGCAGAACTTTATGGTGCAGCCATACTGGAGCTTTGCGTTGAAGTTGGTGGCACCATAACGGGCGAGCATGGTGTTGGCATAGAAAAAATTAATCAAATGTGCATTCAGTTTGACAACCAAGAAATACAAACTTTTCTTAATTTAAAACGCGCATTTGACCCTGACGGGCGTCTAAACCCAGGAAAAGCAATTCCAACACTCAATCGATGCGCGGAATTCGGTCATATGCACGTGCATCGCGGGGAAGAACGCTTCCCAGACATTCCCAGATTTTAAGTTCAACGATTAGGCATCTCATGAGCACGAGCGAAACCCTTATTGATAGGTTTAAAAGTCAAATTATTGATGCAAAAACGCAATCAACATGCATCAGGATTAGAGGTGGCGGGTCCAAAGATTTCTATCGCGTCAACCTCGAGGGGGAAATCGTTGACACTAACGAGTTCACTGGAATCACAGAATATGAACCAACAGAGTTGGTTTTAACGGCCAGAAGCGGTACACCGCTCAAAGAGATTGAACAAACGCTCAACGAAAACAATCAAATGTTGCCATTCGAACCTCCCCACATGGGGACAAAAGCAACATTTGGCGGTTGCATTGCATCTGGATTCTCTGGTCCGAGACGGGCATCACAAGGTGCTGTTCGTGACTTCGTACTTGGCGCCAGAATACTCAACGCAGATGCCGTCGATCTTCAATTTGGCGGAAAAGTTATGAAAAATGTTGCGGGCTTCGATGTCTCCAGATTACTGGCAGGATCCTTTGGTACGCTCGGTTTAATCCTTGAGTCCTCGGTCAAAGTCTTACCGAAACCCGAAATGGAGCGCACAGTGCTTTTTGACCTGGACATTCAGTCTGCTCTTGAAAAGATGAATACATTAGCTGGCTCACCGATTCCCCTCTCAGCTACCTGCTTCGACGGTAATCAACTTGCAGTGCGGCTTTCTGGATCGGAAATTGGAGTTATCGCGGCACACAAAAAAATCGGTGGTGAAGTGAGCGAAGGAGCCTCTTATTGGCAATCGATAAAAGAACAAACTCATCCGTTTTTCGGTTCTAAGGGATGCCTGTATCGTCTTTCAGTTAATCCGAAGGCGCCGATAAACCAATACACTGACGCGCTAATTGAATGGAATGGCAGTACCCGATGGGTTTGGAACAATGGAACGCTGACGGAGCACCAAGCCTTTGCAAGTGAACACGGCGGACATGCGACCGTATTTCGCGGAAATCAATTGGGTAATCCAATAAGTAGCATTTCTCCAGCACTCCAAGTACTCCAACAAAAGATCAAAAACTCTATGGACCCTGATGGCATATTCGGAAAAAATAGATTATTTGCCGAATTTTAAATTATTCCAAAAACCTAAAAACGATCGATGAAAACAAATTTACAGCCTGCGATCCTAAAGACTCAGGAAGGCAAAGAAGCAAATGATATATTGCGGTCGTGTGTTCACTGCGGATTTTGCACAGCTACCTGTCCGACTTACCAACTACTGGGAGACGAACTCGACAGTCCAAGAGGAAGAATCTACCTAATCAAGGAGTTACTCGAAGGCCAAAAACCCACAGAGGCAACACAACTTCATCTTGACCGTTGTCTGACATGTCGCTCCTGTGAGTCAACGTGTCCTTCAGGGGTGCAGTATGGCAGACTAGTCGACATCGGAAGAAATATAGTTGAAAAAACTGTTAAACGCTCCTTGGGAGATCGTTTAAAACGGCATGCTTTAGAAAAAATTATCACTAAGAAAACAGTATTTCGCTCCTTAATCACTGCTGGAAAAATAGTTAAGCCAGTATTACCGAAGACACTCCAGAAAAAAATTCCGACGGCGCAAAAGCTTGTAATGAATTGGCCCCAATCAAACCACAAACGAAAAATGCTCTTTCTCGACGGCTGTGTTCAGCCTGTCTTGGCGCCAAACATTAATATATCTACTGCTCAGCTCCTCAATAGACTTGAGATAACGCTGATACCAACATCACAGGTAAACTGTTG
>Ga0181595_10002918_pt1 | contig 16733 bp, 15 predicted proteins | sample 041ome_7_FD_145604 | JGI IMG/M metagenome (GOLD analysis project Ga0181595, IMG submission 145604) | Coastal salt marsh microbial communities from the Groves Creek Marsh, Skidaway Island, Georgia - 041401AS metaG (spades assembly) | ecosystem: Environmental > Aquatic > Marine > Intertidal zone...
CCGAAATCGACCGGTGCAATGTTTCACTGGACGCTAAGTTGTGACCAACGGGTTTTCTTTTGTCTTATTTTGCTACGCAGGCTCTGGAGACAGATGAAAAAATAACAATAGTAGTACTGTTTTTGCTGCGTTAAGGTAGAGGCTGCTGCAAGTACCCTATGAAAATCCGCTGTCATTATGCGAATTAACGCAGAACTCAGGCAAATTAACTGGCTGCGTAGCTATTCTGCTTTTGATATGGCAAATTAAGCGGCGTTTGAAAAGTTAAACTCAGAATAATTATAAGGAAGGGAAATGGAAGGCTTTATTAGTACGCTAAACAGCATAGTCTGGAGCCCGGCGTTGATTTACCTCTGCCTTGGTGCAGGGTTGTTCTACTCAATACTCACCCGTTTTGCTCAGGTTCGTCATTTCAAAGAAATGTGCAAACTGATGCTCAATAACAGCGAATCCGACAAAGGTATTTCGTCATTTCAGGCGCTGGCGGTATCTTTATCCGGCCGCGTTGGGGTGGGTAACATAGCTGGTGTTGCTGCGGCTATAGGTTTTGGCGGACCAGGTGCTGTGTTCTGGATGTGGGTAGTGGCCTTTTTAGGTGCAAGCACTGCTTATGTCGAATCCACCTTAGGTCAAATTTATAAAGTAGAAGAAAACGGTCAGTACCGTGGTGGCCCAGCTTATTATTTTGAGCGTTGTTTGGGCTGGCGCTGGTTGGGTATTCTGTTTGCTATTTCGGCCATTATTGGCTGCGGTATCTTTTTACCTGGTGTACAAGCTAATGCAGTAGGCAATGCCATCACACAAGTCTTTGGTGAAGGCACAGCAGTTGTTACCAGTTTTGGTGAAGTGGGAAGCAATAAGCTGATTGGCTTAGCTTTTATCCTGATTATTTTGGCCTTCATTATCTTCGGTGGTATCAAACGTATTGCTAACTTTACCCAAATTGTGGTGCCTTTTATGGCTCTGGGTTACATCATTCTGGCTTTGATTGTCGTTTTTCTGAATCTGGACAGAGTACCTGCAATATTTGGTTTGATTTTTAGCGATGCATTTACCGCCATGGCTGGTTTTGGTGCAGCTATTGGTTGGGGTGTAAAACGGGGTATTTATTCCAACGAAGCAGGTCAGGGCACTGGCCCACATGCAGCAGCTGCAGCAGAAGTTGAACACCCATCTCAACAAGGCTTAGTGCAGGCTTTTTCTGTGTATGTAGATACTTTATTTGTTTGTACTGCCACAGCATTAATGATTTTGATTACCCAGCAATACAATATCCAGACTGAGGATTTTAATGCTGTGGCCGGCACTGGTGCCATGATAGTGCAGAATATTGATGTTGCCACAGAGGTTGCTTCTCCAGCCTTCACGCAATTAGCCTTATTGAGTGTGTTTGGTCAGTTTGGTCAGGTATTTGCCGGACTCGCTATTTTCTTCTTCGCTTTTACCACCATTTTGGCCTATTACTACATTACAGAAACCAACGTCGCCTATTTAAATCGCATATTTAACAATAAGTTGCCAACACTGCTGTTCAAGCTGTTGTTAATGTTTATGGTAGCCTACGGTACAGTGAACAGTGCAGGTTATATCTGGAACATTGGTGATTTAGGCGTGGGTATTATGGCCTGGGTGAACGTTCTTGGAATTTTGCTTATCTTCTTTATGTATAAGCCGACTATGCGCTGTTTACGTGATTACGAAGAGCAGAAAAAGAATGGCGGCCCTGTGACTTTTGATCCGGTGAAGTTAGGCATTAAAAATGCGACTTTCTGGGAAAAACGTCTTGAGAAGCAGCAACAAGAGCAGAAATGATATCTCTGATGTTCTTTAAAAGGAGCTGACCCAGCTCCTTTTTTTATCCTCACAGGAGTGAAAAGTGATTGCCAAAACATCCCGCTTAACCTTACGTCAGCTTCAACTTTCGGATGCTGCTTTTGCTTTGCGTTTATATAACGAACCCAGCTTTTTGCAGCATATTGGTGATAAAGGGGTTCGCACTATTGAAGATGCCGAAAACAATCTGCAGCAGGGGGCTATCGCCAGTTATGCAGAGCATGGCTACGGCATGTGGCTGGTAGAAAATCAGCAGGGCGAAGCCATAGGTTTATGTGGCCTGATTAAACGTGATTTTCTATCTGAAACCGATTTAGGTTATGCCTATTTGCCACAATATTTTGGTCAGGGTTATGCTTATGAAGCTGCTACTGCTGTGCTGGCTTATGCTGCAGAACAGACTGCTTTAAAAACAGTAGTCGCCATCGTATCGCCCGCCAATCAGGCCTCTAAAGCGTTATTGCAAAAACTGGGTTTTGTGCAGCATGGTCAGGTACTGGTGCCTGATAAAAATGAAATGGTTGATTTTTATCGCATTCAGTTAACGAAAAAGCCTGAGCTGTAACAGTCAGGCTAACACCTATCAGGCGGCTTGTGTCATAGGGTGCTGATCCAGCCTGCAACTGAGATAGGTTAAAGCTAAAGCGAGCAACAGAATCAAAGCGCCAATCCCTTTTATAGTGCATCAGCTGGCGCATGGGGATATATCAGAGCCGGCCCTTTAATACCTGTGCTGGTGCATCTGAGAGAGCAGGTGTTGATACCAGCATACGCCGTGTATTACAGCGAGGGAGAGCTCAAGCCCAGGGGCTTTATTGGTGTCCTCACTCAGAAACTGGTTCTGTAGCCTGCTGCTTTGCTTTTTGCTGCTTTAAATAATCCTGATAGCTACCGCCCTGACGTTCGAGACATTGGGCTTTAACCTGTTCAGGCAGTTGGTTGCATTGTGAGCGATGGTCCCTTTGCATTCTGTCATACCACCATTCATCCGAGCCTCTTTGGCTGTAAGCACAGGCGCTTTGCAAGGATATCAGTAGCAGTACTAAGACAAAACGCATAATAACCTCCGGAAAATGAGTGGATAGAGTCAAAGTCTTTCAAGTTGCAAAAAGGACGGGTTTAACCTCAGCCAAACAGCGCTTTCAACTGAAGCTATAAAAGTATGCATGCCTTAGCTATTGATTACCAGAGCTTTGTCCTGCTTTTGTCAGGCTATCACTGTCACTAAAAGTTCATCAAAAAAAGCCAAACTGGGCCAGTACAACCTTTTATTCTGATGAGAATTCAATCCATTGGTTTTGACTGTGCGCCACAAAAAACGTCCTTTTCTGTTACCTGAACTGATCCGGCTGGAAGCCTTGATTGAGACTTTACCTGCTAAAGTACAAGCCACTGAACTGGCGCGTTTTCAGTATGGTACTGATTCGTACCCCAGCTATTTAATTGAACTGGCTAAATTTGACCCTGCTAAACCCAGCTTATTGCTGACAGGGGGTGTGCATGGCTTGGAGCGGATTGGTTCAGCTGTGCTGATTGCATTCCTGGAGAGTCTGTTACAACGACTGGAATGGGACCATGGTTTACAGCATCAGTTAAACCAGTTGAACCTTTTAATTCTGCCCATGGTGAATCCTGTAGGTATGGCCAATCACAGTCGAAGTAATGGCAATGGCGTGGATTTAATGCGCAATGCCCCGGTCAATTGTGAAGATAAAGCCGCATTTTTAGTCGGAGGGCAGCAGTATTCGTCGCGTTTGCCCTGGTACAGAGGCAATCCGCAGCAACCTGAAGCTGAATCTCTGGTGCTGTTTGAATTGGTACGGCAAAAGTTATTTCAAAGCCCTTTTAGTCTGGTGCTCGATTGCCACTCAGGATTTGGTCAGGTTGACCGAATATGGTTTCCTTATGCCAAAAGCCGCAAACCTTTGCCGCATTTGGCTGAATTGTACCGGCTACGGCAGTTGTTATTCGATTGCTATCCACATCAGGCCTATCAGTTTGAGCCTCAATCTTTGCATTATTTGTGTCATGGCGATTTATGGGATTATCTGTATGACGAGTCACTGCAAAGTGGCAATCTGTTTTTGCCGTTGACGCTGGAGATGGGATCCTGGAACTGGGTGCGGAAAAATCCATTTCAATTGCTGTCCAGTTTGGGTTTATTCCATCCCGTCAAACCGCATAGGGTAAGACGGGTACTGCGCACCCATTTAACTTTGTTACATTTTCTGATCGCAGCAACAGCCTCGAATCAACAATGGCGTAGGGTCATGTACCCACGTATGCTCAGGCAGGAGGCCATGGAGCTATGGTATTAAAAGCAGATAAAGGGCCTGTATTGCTGATCCGGGGTTTATTACGAGAGCAGCGGCATTGGCTGGACTTTCCTGCAATGCTCAGCGCTAAGTTGCAAAGGCCAGTCTTTACTCTGGATCTGCCTGGTTGTGGCCTGTTACATCAGCAACAATCGGCAGCCTCGGTGCCCGCATTACGCGCTCAACTGCAGCAACAATGGGCTGAGACTTATCCTGATGAACAGGGAAAGCCTCTGCATCTGGTCGCTATCTCTATGGGAGGTATGCTGGCGCTGGATTGGGCGCTTAGCTTTCCACAGCAGGTCAAATCTGTGACTCTGCTCAATAGCAGCAGCGCAGGTTTAAATCCATTCTGGCAAAGATTGCAGCCCCGTAATTATTTGAAAATACTTTTGTGTTTGTTCGCAGGCCCACACCAACGTGAACAATTGATTTGGCAAATGACGGTTAATTCTGCACTGAAGCCTGATGTTTTAAAGCGCTGGCAGCAATGGGCGAGTGAGAATCCGGTTAGTCGCAGTAATGCGCTACGGCAGCTTTGGGCCGCCAGCCGTTTTCGGTTAACGCAAAAACCTGCTTGCCCGGTGCTTGTAATCTCTGGTTTGGCCGATCAACTGGTTTCCCCCCTATGCAGCCGCTCTTTGGCAGAAAAGCTCAGCGCACCTTTAATAACCCATGCAACTGCAGGACATGATCTGCCGCTTGATGCTAATGATTGGTTGCTCCTTGTGTTATGTCGCGATGTTTTTAGTCTGGAGTATTAATTTGTTTTCTGGAAACTGTTGAAGATGCAGGTACATTCAGATAATTTTAGAACCTAATCTAAAGGTGTATATCAATGTTCTGTAAGGATACTGTTGTGCGTAAATTGTTGACTTTTTTCTTGTTTATTTCCTGCTCTGTTTTATCCGAACCCAAAATAGATAAAGAGGGATGGTTGCCTTTTGTCCTGAATAACGGCGCTATTTTCATTGAAATTGAAGTCGCAGGGGAAACTGTGATGGCTTTGGTGGATTCAGGTGCCGAGTTTAACGGGATCAATAAATCTTATGTGGAAAGCCGCAAAGATCAGCTGAATTATGGCGCTCGCATTATAGTTCAGGGGGTGTTTGGTGAAGAGGAAGTGGCTGTGGTCACAGGTTTTTCTACCAAACTTTTTGGCTACGATTTCAAACTGGTGGATTTGGTTCCGGTGCAACTGAATGAGCCGGTATTATTATTAGGGCAACCTTTTTTAAGTAACTTTATTGTCCAATTTGATTATCCAAATCAACGGATCAGGCTCTTGCCTCATTCAGCTGTAGATATGAAAAAGGTCGCTAATGTCGAGCTAAAGAAAAGCCGAGGCAGAAATCTGCCCGTGATTAAAGTCGATATAGCTAAAGATAAAGGTATATGGCTCACTTTAGACACCGGCAATACAGGTGGCCTGGTGGTCAGTCGTCAGATGGCAGAAGACCAGAACTGGTTAACACAATTACCAGCCGTAAAACATAGTGCATCCGGAGCTACCGGCTCTGGTGATGTCGAGACGTTTCAAATCCCCTATCTGAAAATAGGTCCTTACGAGTTAGAGGATGTAGTGGTGACAGTTCCGGCTGAAGGGCAAAAAATGAATATCAGCGACAAAACCAGCAGAACCACAGCAGGAGTGCAGAAAGGTATCCATGCCAAAGGTTTGCTCGGTTACGATGTGCTAAAGCACTTTGTTTTAACGCTGGATACTAAAAACTGGCGTGCTCATATTGCAGCGCCTTAACTAAGCACAAAACAAAAAATGAGAAAAGCCGGTTGTTATTTTGCCGGCTTTTTGTTTTTATTCTGCAGCTGTTTTGCTATGACTGGTTAGCATCAGACCTCAGCGTAATATGAGGTTTCCCCGCTATATAGTTGCGCCTGAAGGTGGTGAAATAAGCAGCTAAGTCCTGACTGGCTTGAAGGTCTCCTGCCAATTCCAACACAGCTATGCCGACCTCTGCAGTACAAAGCTGATGATCATGAGCTGCTTCGCGCAACTGATACAAAGAACTTGTTTCCGGTTGAATGCCCAGTACGGGAAAATTATCCAGATAAGGACTTTTACTGAACATCTTTTTCGCTTCGCGCCAGGTACCGTCGAGCATGACAAAAAGTGGAATTTTATCGCCTGTGTTCACTGCATCAATACAACGTTCCGGCGTGGCATATTGCTGTGGAAATACCACTATAGGCGCGTATTTAGGGTTTTGTAGCAAAGCTAAAAGTGCTGGCTCCGGCTGTGTTCTGTCCCAGACAAAAGCAAAGTTTTCCGGTGCTACATCAGCAATTAAACGACCAGTGTTAGTCGGTTTATAGGCTTCACCTTTGTACATGACAAAACAAAAAGCACTGCGGCTGGATGGAGCAGGTTTAGCGGCACAGATACAGTCAGGCACTGGCAATAAACATAAAGGACAGCGAATCACACGGCTGCCGCGGGCATTAAAGACCCGGACTGTTTTTTGTAGTTCGCGCTCACGCAGCGCCATCACTGAATTGATATGAGACACAATACTTATCCTTAAAAGCCACAGACACTACGCCTGCTCTGGCGGCGGCATTGTACTTAAGCCGTCGTCTTTTGCATACTCTGCCGGATACAGAAGCTGAAAACGCTGCTGTTGCGGATAAGGAAACACATCTTCTACTATGCCATCACGAATGCGTTGCTGTTTTTGCTGCCAGTAGAGCGCGTCCATCAATTCAGGGTGGCTTTGAATAAGCATCTGCCGGATATCATTTTGCGCCGTCACATAAGTGGTAATTTGTTCCGGAAATACATCACCGGGGCCTACGGAGTACCAGGGCTCATTGCTTAACATATCGTCGTAGTTGTCGGTTTTTGGAATAAAACGGAAATTCACATCTAAAAGGTACTGTACTTCGTCATAGTCATAAAAAATCACCCGGCCGTGGCGGGTTACACCGAAGTTTTTCAGCAGCATATCGCCAGGGAAAATATTGGCAGCAATCATATCTTTTAGCGCCTGACCATAATCGGCCATCATCTTCTTTTTTTGCTCATAGCTTGCCTGCTCTAAATACAGGTTCAGCGGCAACATGCGTCGTTCTATATACAAGTGTTTGATAATGACTCTGTCATCTTCTATCTGCATGGAGCCGGCAATGCTCTGCTGCAGCTCTTCCAACAGTTCTGGACTGAATCTGCTGCGGGGCAGGGCCACATCTGAATACTCCATGGTATCGGCCATACGCCCAACCCTGTCGTGTTTTTTAACCAGCAGATAACGGGCTTTGACTGTGTCGCGGCCAAACTCTTTGGTCGGTGCAAACTTATCGCGGATGACTTTAAACACATAAGGAAAAGAGGGCAGGGTAAACACCATCATCACCATGCCGCGAATACCTGGCGCTGCCACAAACTGATCGGCAGATTTATCCAGATGAGTGAGTAGTTCACGATAAAACTCAGTTTTGCCTTGTTTGTGCAGGCCCACAGAGGAATACAGCTCAGCCAGGGTTTTGTGCGGCAGCAGCTCTTTTAGAAAATGCACCAAGGCCGAAGGTACAGTCATTTCCACCATAAAATAAGCGCGGGAAAAACCAAAAATAATGGTCATTTGTTGTGGGTCTGTGATCAGGGTATCGACATAAATGCCCTGATTTTCATCATGCAACAGCGGAATAATAAAAGGCTGCTGACCGTCGGGCGTCACCACTCGCCCTACGATATAAGCCGCTTTATTGCGGAAAAACAGCGACTTTAAAATATCAAACCTCACCAGATGCACCGGAAAATGACCATGGCTGGACTGGCCGATAAAAGTGCGCACCAACAAGCGGATATCCCGCTCTAAATCGACAAAGGGTGCTTGCAAATGAAAGCTGGCGACAATAGCTCTGATGCTTTGCTTTAAGCCATATTGGGCCGGAAAGTAGCTTTCATACACCGAAGCTATAGGCGCAGGTAAACGTTGTTTGCTTAAGGTGGATTCGACAAAAATATTCTGATTATGAAAATACTTACGCTCGTACAAACGGCAAAACACAGAATTGTAAAAGGTTTCAGCCAGCTCAGCCTGTGGATGAAATAACAAATACTGCTGGTACTGCTGCTTCACCTGTTGCCATAAGCACTCATTTAATTCTGTCCCTGTCAGCTTTTGTTGCAGCAAGGCCAGAGTTTCATTCACCCGCAAATCATAATAAGAAATACGCTCCGAGCTTATCCGTTGCAACTCCAGCCAATTGCGCTGCGCAAAACCTTGCTGAGCTAAAGCGGTAATTTTTTGAAACAAGCTAAAATGGCGGCGAAAGCCTTTTAATATAAGATCAGCTATTTCTGTAGCGTGCAGCATAACCACATATCCTGAAGTATCTTCCTTCAGAAATAACTGAAATCCGACCAGATATCAATTGTTGGTTTTAAAGTCTTCAGGCTGAAACCAATACCTGCTGTTTGTCACTGGAGTATCAGGGCTCAGCAGCGGGTTTTTTATGCTGATCCATGGATCTGAGCTGTTATGCTGCAAAGGAAACACATGGCGGGTCAGTTCTTGTTGCTGCATATGTGCAAGCAGTTCGCCGTCATCAATCATTTGCTCCAGCCCTTGCTCAATCCAAAGCGCCAAAGCTTCATTTTCTTTGCGGGTAAAAAAGTACACGGCAAAAGGATAATGCAGCATCAGCTTGTTGTAGCGCACCAATTCCGGATACAAAGCCTGGCGTTTTTCCAGCTCGATCACGCCTTCATGCAAACCTCGCGGGAAATAATCACAACGCCCGGCGAGTAATTGCTTAAAGATATTTTCGTACACCGGAGCTTCTTCAACTTTTAAACCAGAGCTGCGCATAATTTCAACATCTGGCCAGAATGCACCCTGACAAGCGGTTAGCTGTTGTAGCTGCTGCAGGCTGCGGATGGAGTTAAATTTTACGACGGAGTCTTTGCGCAAAATAAACTTACGAAACCCCATCAGGCCACGCTCCAGCGGAATACGAATAGTGCGAAATTCTTGTTCTTTGGCCAGATCTGTACCTACCCAGAATACATCCAGCGATTCGCCTTTAGCTAATTCGCGTAAAGCTCTGCCTTGTTCCATTGCAAAAGTGGGTTTGATTTCAGGTATGGCGCGGCCTGCGGCTGCTTTGGTCAACGCTTTTTTCAACAAGCTGGTGTAGTACTGGTGATTGATATCAAATTCAGAGCGGGGTTTGGTGACGAGTAACTGAGACGGCGTTTCGCTGGCGGCCTGAGCGATCAAACTCGTGCCAAAACACTGCAGGAGCAGGCAAGCCGACACCAGAACGGACCATTTCATAACAGCTCCTCAAAACAACAACCCGCTCAGTGTAAATGCCTGGCAGTAAAAGGCATAGGTTTAACTCTGGCTTTTATGGTTGCAGCTTTAGTTATTTACCAGCAAAGACGAATGAGCAACAAAGATTAATTGTTAATAATTTGGATATTATTCTTTAAAGCATACAGAAATCCGGTAAGCTATAGCCTGAATTTGATATTTCATTCTTAAGGAAAAGTGATGGTCGATACGAATTTAATAGTCACCGCAGCATTGGTGTTGGCGGTGCTGATACTGATTGGCAAAACCGTTGTAATAGTGCCACAAAATATGACCTATATCATTGAACGACTTGGTAAATATTACACCACTCAAACTGCGGGTCTGCAGTTTATTATTCCTTTTATCGACCGTATCTCGTACAAGGTGTCGCTCAAAGAAAGCGCTATTGATATCCCAAGCCAGGCGGCTATTACAAAGGACAATATCAGCCTGACGATAGACGGGGTGCTGTATATCAAAGTGATGGAACCATACAAAGCTTCCTATGGCATTGATAACTATGTGTATGCGGTGATCCAGCTGGCGCAAACTTCGATGCGCTCTGAAATTGGTAAGCTGGATTTAGACAAAACCTTTGAAGAACGTGACAGCCTGAACGTCAAAATTATCCATGCTATTAATCAGGCCTCTGCAGCTTGGGGTGTGCAGGTGATGCGTTATGAAATTAAAGACATTAACCCTCCAGCTTCTGTATTAGACGCGATGGAAAAACAGATGCGCGCCGAACGGGAAAAACGCGCTTCTATTCTGGATTCTGAGGGGAAACGTCAGGCCGCCATCAATATAGCTGAAGGGGATAAACAAGCTACTGTATTAGCTGCTGAAGCTGAGCGGGAACAGCAGGTACTGAAAGCTGAAGGTGAAGCCCGTTCTATTGAGCTAGTGGCGGAAGCCAAAGCCAAGGCGTTAACCATGATAGGTCAAGCCGCAGCAACCACCGAAGGCCAGGCTGCTGTATTACTGGATTTGGCAACTGAAGCTATTGCTGCGAAAAAAGCCATAGCCCGTGAATCGACAGTGGTGTTGATGGATAACGATAAATCTTCTGCTGGCAACACTGTGGCTGAAGCATTGGGCGTCGTGGCTGCTATTCAAAAATCAGGTACTTTGTCCTAAGGAGATTTGATGGAGCTGAACCTGCTATCCGGCTTATTGTTATTGGCCTTGTTATGTCTGGCATTGTTGCCTTTTGCTATTGTGGGGGTGCTGGAAGTCTTATTGGCATTGGCTATAGGGGCTTTTATCAGCGCAGCTTTGCTCTGGGTTGGTTGGCTGCCACAAGACACCAGTCTGGTGTTACTAAGTTTGGCCATGCTAACGGCAGTCTCTGCTGTACTGCTGTGGAAACCTTTGCGGAAATTGCAAAAATCGGGTGAACGTTTACAGGAAGACAATGCAATTTCTGATTTTGTGGGAACCGAGCTGGTGTTGACCGAACAAGTAAGCAAAGATAATGACAGCCATATACAGTTTTGTGGTTTGGAATGGCGGGTACGTTTAGATCCTGCGGACCTGGCAACACGCCTAGAGGCGGGGCAAAGTGTCCGCATAAGTTCAGCCAGTGTTGGTTTTTTATTGGTTAAAAGCAAAACTGACTGAATTTGGTCCGCGGGCTTTTCAGCCTAATCGAAAGCCTTGTTGTTCAAATTCAGCTAACCACTGGCTAAACCTGGCGAAGGGCATAGGTTTGGCCAGTAAATAACCTTGCACAGCATCAGCACCTAAACGTCGGACAAATTCCAGCTCTCTGACTGTTTCAATGCCTTCAATCACCGTATACAACTGTAACGACTTACCCAACATCACAGCGTAGCGCAGCACTGTATCGTCATTTAGTCGCATCGCCTGACTCAGCAAATCCCGGTCTATTTTCAATTCACCTAAAGGCAAGCCTTGTAACCGGGACAATGAGGATTGGCCAACGCCAAAATCGTCCAGTGAAATTCGAATATTAGAGCGCTCCAGTAACTTCAGCGCTTGTTCTGAATCTTTGACCAGATCCACAAAAGCCGTTTCCGTCAATTCAAGTTGCAACGGCACACTGGAGAAGCTGGTGGTCTTTACAGCCTCAATCACCCGCGAGATCAAGGCCGTATTACGTAAGTCCAATGGCGAGATGTTCATGGATAATCGTAAATTTTCCCCTGCATCAGCCAGTTGTTTTTGCAGGATCAAGGTTTTATTCAATACCCATTCGGTCACTTGGCTGATCATGCCGGTTTGTTCTGCCAGAGGCACAAAATCAGTAGGGGAAATTTGTCCCATTTTGGGATGATACCAACGGATAAGTAGTTCAGCAGCATGAATTTTTTGCTGTTTCATGTCCAGTATCGGTTGCACATAAAGCTCCAGTAAATCGTCCTGCAACGCGACATTAAGTTCAGACAATAAATGAATATGCTCAAGATTTTGCTCCAGATACAAAGGCTCATAAGGTAGGTAATCGCCAGCTCTGTCTGCATGTTCTATCGCTGCTAAAGCTAAATCCAATGCATCTGTCGCTTTGGCGCAGTCTGACGGATAATGCGCCGAACTGTAGACTGTGCCCAAATCCAGTTGCAGATTGTCTACCATTAACAACGCATCTAAGCGATAACGCAATTGCTCAAATTGGGAGCTAAAATCTGTCGGCGCTATCAAAGCCGCGTAACTGTCTCGCTCCAATGCAAATAGGCTGGGGTACTGAGCTTCGCTTTGTCTGTGTTGTTCACTCCAACGTTTTAAGATTTTACTAAACCCCATGATGGTCTGATTGGCTTCTGCTACACCTAAAGCCCGTTCTACCTGACGAAAACGTTGATGCACAATCATCACCAGATAAAAATTGCTATCTTGTTGCTCGTTTAGCTGTTCAAGCCTGTTAAGCAGAGCCCTTTTGTTGGGTAAACCTGAAATATGTTCTGTTAACGCCTGTTGCAGCGTTTTTTGCTGCATGTTTTGAATGTGTTGTTGTTGGTCAAGAATTTGCTGTTGAAAGGCAATTTTTTTGTTTTTTTCCAGATGCAGGTTTTGTAGCATGGCGAACACAAAAAACAAGGCTGATATGGCGTTACCTATCTCCATGGCCGAATTGGTTAACAGCACAGCAGGCAAATAACCTTTGCTGCGTAGGATCATCACAGCTATACCTGTCAGCATGGTTAGCAAGGCCAAGGCAAAAAACACTACATTGGCCTGTCGCTTATGCAGCATCCAGAAACAGGCCAGCAACATCAGGCCTCCCGTCAGAGCCGTCAGTTCAACCCCTAGCTTTTTTAACCAGTAAGCACTAAGCCAGGGCGTGGCCACTATCAGCAAAATGGCAAAGGTAGCTATGCCATGAAAAGGCCACATCAGCCATTTAGGCGTATCTGCTCTTCGGAAAAATAACAACATAAAAGCGGAAGCAAACAGGGAGCCAAATACAGTTCCATACTCAATCACCACGTTGTAATCAGGCGATTGGGGCCAAATGTAGGCAAATAACAAACCATTGATTTCTAGCTGAATAAGCACCACGGCTAAAAACATACCAGAAAATGCTAAAAAATAGCCTTGGCGATAGATCAGATAAAAGCCGATGGAAAGGGCGATCAGGCACAAGAAAATACCACTGAACAAACTATGGATAAACACAGCAAGGTGTTCCTGTTGTTCCATTTCCAAGGTACTGCTGCGCTGCAGGGGCAGCATATTGGCGCCTTGATTACTCACTTTGGCATACAACCATAAATCTTGCGTGCTGGCAGGCAACAAAATGACAAAATTTAGTGTTGGTAAAGGCCGCATCTTGTACAGCTGTTGATCACCCAACTGATGGCTTTGTATCAGCTGTAGTTGATTATCCAGTACGTAAAGCTCAAGCCTGTCGAGAAAGGGCGCTAAAACAGACAAGGCTGTCTCTGTACTGCTGGCTGAAAGGCGGGTTTTGTACCAAAAGTCGCTTGGTTGATATCCCAGGCTGGCCGTGGAACTGGGTAATAATTGCCATTGATCGGCAGGTTGAAACAGCAGTTGTTGCAATGTCGAGGTTTGCTTTGTGACAGGAAAATAATACACCTCATTGATCGGCTTTAACTCATGTTGAGGGATCAAATGAAGTAGTACTAATGCACCAAGCAATGAGGCGCACAGGGCCAGGAAAAATAAAGTTTTGAACAAAGGGTTCTGACGGAAGGTCATAACAGCTCGGGCATTTGGCATCTGATTTAACCTTAGCTGGCCGCTTCACAGATGCAACGCGTAAATTGATAAATGTAATCAATTTTCTGTAGGTTAGAAGCTTGTTCGAATTTATTGAATAACCTCATCAATTTTTATTGCTTTTTATTTAAGCAACAGGCGCAGATACTTGCAGCCTGAATTGAGCTGTACACCGAATAAAAAACCTAACCAGACCCTTAGCTGCTTTTGTCGTATTCAGTGGGTTTAACAAGGTAAGTTTCATTGAAGAGGATTTTTTATGCGAACTCAGACTACGATTAAAACTTTAGGTGTTGCCACACTGATAGGTGCTCTGGTGTTGTCTTTAAGTGGATGTTCGCATAAACAGGCGGTAAACACTGTCGTCTGGCAACAGCAATTGAACTTACCTTCTGTGCAGCATTCAACGGAAGTGGCACAAAGTTTAGCCTCGACCATTGACGAGGTCAGCTTTGACTGGCTGGATAAAAGCAGAGACCGTGTAGTGCCGGCTTTATTGTTCAAACCAGCTCATCAACAAAAAGCCAAAGCACTCATAGTGTTCTCTCATGGCTTAGGTGGTTCGAAAGAGCGTTACGCTTATTTGGGGCAATACTGGGCTAGTCAGGGGTATGCCAGCTTACACGTACAGCATGATGGCAGCGACCGCAAAGTGTGGCGTGGCAACAGACTTTTATTACCTTTCCGTTTGATGGACGCCGCAGACGAAACTGAAGCTTTGGCCAGAGTGCAGGACGTGAAGTTTGCGCTTGATCAGATTTTAGCGTCCGACTATGCAGCCGACTTTGATGCGCAAAACATTTTGATGGCAGGCCATTCCTACGGAGCTAACACTTCTATGTTATTAAGTGGTGCTCAGGTTGAGCAGGACGGCCAGTTGATTAGCCTGAAAGATGACAGAATAAAAGCTGCCATCCTGATTTCTGCCCCACCATTTTATAATGATCAGCCTTTGGATCAGGTGTTAGCTGGTGTCACTATTCCAACTTTGCATATCACCACCACCGAAGATGAAATTAAAGTGCCTGGTTATTATTCGGCACCACAAGACAGATTTGAGTTGTATTACGCTATGGCAAGCAGCTACAAAGTGTTGGCCGTATTCAGCTCAGGCAGCCATAACATTTTTTCTGGCTGGCGCCGTGATTCTGATACAGCGCCACAGCAGCAGGTGATTAAAGCCGCCACTCAGGCCTTATCCAGCGCTTTTATTGAACAAGTGACCACAGGTGATGGCCGTGCTATGAGTGTCTGGGCCCGCGAACATCAACCTGTGTTATCTGACTTTATCCGCTCAGATTTAGTGGCGGTGTTGAATTAAGATTTAAGCTTTAGGTGCTGAGTTGATCTCCCAACAATTCAGCACCCAAATGCCCCACTTTAACGTAAATCAGTGCACCCTCAACGCCGGTAAAAGGCTGGTGTTTGCTCCAGCGGGGGCTGCGTAACCAGCTGCCTTTTGGGTAACTGCCAAACTCGTCCTGAAACACCCCTTCGAGTACATAAATTTCTTCACCCCCTGCATGTACATGAGGCTGAAATTGGGTGTTGGCTGCCCAGCGTACTAAGGCTGTATTGATGCCATCAAATTGATGCAAAGGTAACACTTGTAGGCCCGGCACTAAACCGGGCAACCAATGCTGCTGATCCGGTCGGATACAAAGCTGCTCTGTGTCACCTTTGCTGAATTGCCATAGTTTGACCAGTAATAAACAACCTTCTTTAGAAAAAGGCGCGTGTGAAGTGCCGGGTGGGTTACGTAAGTAAGTACCAGCCGGGTAATCGCCGTATTGATCAGAAAAAGTACCTTCCAATACCAGGATTTCTTCACCGCCGCCATGTTGATGTGAAGCAAACTGACTGCCCGGTAAATAACGCACTATGCTGGTGGCTTTGGCTACTTCGGCGCCAATTCTGTCCAAAGGTCTTCTGTGAATATCTTTGGCTGGCGATTCATACCAGAGCGCGAGCTCTGGGGTTTGCACTATGCGCTGAGTTAAATCCGTATTGATTTCTGCGCTCATTTGAGTCCAGGCTAATAAGGTCATTTTAACGATTTATCTCTTGTACTGGCTGGGGCAATAAGCCCGGTTAATTTCAGGTGATCGTAGCTTTAAATGTTTAGCAGTGCGGCCCGTGGTACGTTTGCGCCATAACTCAAAGCTGCTGCGTTTTAGCTCTTTACGCATCAGCTCAATCAACTGGTGCTGGTTTAAACCATATAAAGCTTCTATGGCTTCAAAAGGTGTTCTGTCCTCCCACGCCATTTCAATAATACGGGATAAGTCTTCGGGGCTATAGATACTCACGCTGACGTAACTTCTGCTATTGGTTTGTGTTGTCAGTACGTTATTTATTACGTACCGGACCAATACTATTACCACTTGGCATAATGATCTTCAGCCAGGCCTTTGACTGCGTTCAGTTGTAATTTACTGCCATTTTGAAGCAGCACAAACCCAGTATAAAGCCCGACATATTGTCTAAAGTTGCTCGCTAACAGACCAATATTGACCTTTTCCTGACGGCAATACAAAGGTTGGAATTCAAGCTGAACCTCGCCACAAAGGCTGCTGACTTGCCAGGGTGTTTTGTCATTTTTGCGATCAAATACGAATGAAGCAGGGCTTAAATGCTGAATTTGACCGTCAACCCAAAGCGCATTTTCACAAAGCCCGGTTTCATTGACACCTGCCGCTATATTCAGACCAAATGGCTGGCCTTCTACCAATGCACTGATACTGGCCCAGCGCCAACTGGTGTGGCGGCGCATAAAACCAGCTGAGAAATCATAACCCGCTAAAGCCTGAGTTAAATCCAGCCTCTTGCCCTGAAGTTCTAGCGAGCCGGTGACAGTTAAAGCATTGGATTTTTCGGTGTAAGTAAAGCCGTTGTAGCCTGTAGGTGCAGATAAAGCCAAAGGCATTTGGCTGGCTTTCGCTATGGTTAAATTTGCTTTTAACTCTTTGGTATCAATAGTTAATTGCCAGTGTGTTGAGCTGGTTTTTATCGCGACTTTGTAAGCTCCAAAGTATTGCTTCGCTTCACCTTTTGATGGCGA
>Ga0181595_10002933_pt1 | contig 16679 bp, 18 predicted proteins | sample 041ome_7_FD_145604 | JGI IMG/M metagenome (GOLD analysis project Ga0181595, IMG submission 145604) | Coastal salt marsh microbial communities from the Groves Creek Marsh, Skidaway Island, Georgia - 041401AS metaG (spades assembly) | ecosystem: Environmental > Aquatic > Marine > Intertidal zone...
GTAACAAGAAGGTAATCTAAGATTCCATGATTTGTCTCAGTGACACCATCTTGAACTTCAAAAAACTTCTTACCATAAATATTTGACCAAGTATTTTCCTGTCCATCTACGACACCTTGCTGAAGACCACCATAAACCTCAGAGAAGGCCATTTTTTGTGCAGAACCACCCAGTGCTTTCATTTGAGCAACAAGAACATCAGAGGTCATTACGCGGAATTTCTTACCATTAGCATCCGTAGGTTTTTCAAGAGGGACATTAGCTGACATCTGCTTCATGCCATTGTGCCAGAATGCTAGACCCTGAAGACCTTTACGTCTCATAGAGCTTTTCATCTTTTCACCCTTCTCAGAAGTTTGAAATTCATTCACAGCATCAACATTTTTGAAAACGAAAGGTAAGTCAAAAATTCTAAATTGCTTAGTGAATTTTTCAAATTTAGATAGTGATGGCGCAGCCAATTGAACATCACCATTTAGAAGTGCTTCAAGCACCTTGTTATCGTTGTATAAAGTTGAGTTTGGATAAACTTCCATACACATTACGCCATTTAGTTCTTTATTCACTCTATCGGCAAGTAAAGAAGCCGCGATACCTTTCGGGTGTTTATCTGTATTTGTTACGTGTGAAAATTTAACAACTCTCTCACCCGGGTCACACTGTGCCATTGCAGAAGTTGAAGTAATCATAGCTGCAGCGGTAAATAGAGCAGCGGTTAGTTTTTTATTCATTTTCTCTCCTCATATCATGAATTAAAAAGCACAGAATACCAAATAAATTATCAAAAGTATTTTTTTTTGGTTTTTTTTTAAAAAGAAAAGTAATAAAAAAAAGAAGGTTTTTTTAGCAAACTTTGTTGATTCTACTCTCAGTTGAATAATTAATGTTTCATAAATATTGCTTTTTATCAATCTATTACAAGAGTAAATTGATTAAAAGGTTATATATGGAGATAAATATGCTTTCACATACTAGAGAAAATTTCACTCTTTACCCAACAAACAGAGTTGTAGCATTTGTAGATTCTAAACTTGATGCTGATGAGGTTTGCTGTGAACTAAAAGATGAGGGTTTTGATTCAAATTTGATTGATGCTTCTGTAGGCAAAGAAGGTTTGGAGTTTATAGATCCTGACGGGGTAAGCCATGGGTTTATTGCTAAAGTTATCAGATCGTGGCAAAAACTTGGCTTTGGAGAAGAGTCGGCTTATTTACAAAAGGTTAAAGATCACCTAATGAGTGGCCATGCAGTCATAAGCATTCCTGCCTCATCAGACGAAGAAAAAGAGAAGGCTAGAAAAGTTTTAAAACAACACTATGCAGACTCGATAAGATTTTATGGACGTTTTCATGTTGAACACATGGATGCTGCTTGAATAATTTGTAGTCTATTTAGTGATGATGATGTCCGGGCGTGTGTACATGCCCGTGACTAATCTCTTCAGCTTCAGCATCTCTAATACTTTCAATGGATACATTGAAGTGTAGGGTTTCACCAGCCAATGGGTGGTTTGCGTCAATGACAATAGACTCATCTTTGATTTCTTTGACATGAACCACAAAAGGGTTGCCCTGCTCATCCTGTGATTGAAGTTGCATACCAATTTGCAGATTATCTATTCCCTGAACAGCATCCATAGGGATTTCTTGAACACCCTCATTATGATAATTTCCATATGCATCTTCTGGCTCAACCGAAACATCACAGGTGTCACCAACTTTTAGCCCTTCAAGGGCTTTCTCTAAACCAGGAATAATATTGCCATGACCTTGTAAAAATGGCATCGGATCTTTACCATCAGAAGAATCTAAGACTTCCCCGGCGTCATTTTTTAGTGTGTAATGCATTTCAACAACTTTATCTTTCTTTACGGTCATGGGTTTCCTTTGTTAATTAGACTTACTTAATACAACTATTTTACACAGACAATTCTATTTATTACTTGATAGAATAAATTAATGAAAAAAAAATGGCTTGTTTTACTTCTATTTTTGTCCGGATTAGTGAGTTCCAATCAGAATGCAAATTTTGATCACGAAATTAAAGTGAATATCAAGGATATCCGCTCAGACTTTAATGAAAAAAATGAAAATTTCTTTCTGACAATTTTGAATGGAATTAAAGGGCAGAAAAAAAACTACTACTCATTTAAAAACCTTAATGATATTCTAATTATGACGCCAAATGAATTCATAAAAGTAAGTTCAAGCAAGTCAAAGGTTACTTTCGAAAAATCTATTTCCAATTTCTTTTGCGCCGAAAGAATCAATCTAAGTTTATACAACTCTGATGATTATTTTATTACCATTAAAAATTTGGATATTGAAGACTTGGATACTTCATTATTACAACTTCCAGTTTATGAAAATACCAATCTTAAAATCTATCAATTTGGCAAAGAAAAGTTAAGAGGTTATCTATTGCTTCAAGGCAAAATAATTATTACAAATTATGAAATATGTGAGAATAATGACTTAAGTAAAAAAACTTTTATGCTGATTGATTGGCTAAATAATATTAGAAATGAAAATACTAAATAATTTTGCTATTTTTTTAATTGCGTGTTTTTTTGCTATCTCAACGTCTCAGGCAAAAAATAAAACTGAGTGGCATAAAACTTTTGAGAATGAATCAGCAATCTACTATATTGATACCTACATGCTCATCTATGAGAATGGATATCGAATGTTTTGGTTAGTTGAAGATTTAAAAAAACCTTTTCTTAAAAAATATAATAGTATTCTTAAGTATAAATTTTTGGATTGCAAAGCTAATAGATCAAAAACATTTCAGTCGTTTGCATATGAGCAAAAAATGGCACAGGGAAGAGAATCCCTGAAACTTCCAAATGACGTCTCTTGGCTTGACAACACAAAAGATTTGTCAATGCTATCTTCAAGTAATCAAATTTGTAATGACCCCTATCTTCTATCAAAAACAAGGGGCTTGAAATAAAAAAGGACTTCTAATAAAGAAACCCTTCAAGAACTATCTATATTTGTTTGTGTCCTAAGACATTCTATTAGTTAATTCAATTAGATTACCATCAGGGTCTTTAAGAAAATGGATTTAAGTCTTGATACTGCTCCTGTTTTTTCGACTATTTCTGAAGCAAGAGATAATCCCTTCTGTTCTAATTTAGATTTAACTGCTGTTATATCTTCATCAACTATTAAACATATGTCTATACTTCCAATAGTTGCATTGTTTGCTTTGTAATCAACATCTTCATCCAAACTATGGAGATTGATTTTCGATTGACCAAACCTTAAGCAGACCCTTTGCTTATCAAAAGTCTCAACCTTCATATTGAGATAATTTGTGTAAAAGTCCACTAAAGCATCAATATTGCTGGTGGTGATAACTAAGTGGTCAAGGTGACTGATATTCATCCTGACAATTTTACCTATATCTCACCAAAACACCTCTCAATCAACTTCTGCTTGTGATTAACACATAGGTGGGCATATCGCTCAGTCACAAAAAGGAAGTCAATGTTTAGCTTTACTGTTTCTTTTTCCAAATAAACTTTTCTTTTTCTTTTTAAAAAAAGTTTTCTTCTTGAACTTTGGTTTCTTGTCAATTTTTATCTCAGGCAAGTTGTGTTCTGGCTCAAATCCATCAATAAAAACTTGTTCAATTTTTTTACGTGTTAATTTCTCAATTCCACCTAGTTGTCTTATTTCATCAGCACTTACCAAAGAAATAGCTAAACCCGATTCACCTGCCCTGCCCGTTCTACCTATTCTATGAACATAATCTTCTGGTGCATTAGGTAAATCAAAATTAACCACCTGTTGAAGCTTATTAATATCGATACCTCTTGATGCAATATCTGTAGCAACTAAAACATTTAGCCTTCCCTTTTTAAAATCTAATAATGCCTTGGAACGTTGAGATTGGCTTTTATCGCCGTGGATTGCTGCAGCACTAATCTTGGATTTCCCTAGTCTAGTTACAATACGATTTACACCGTACTTTGTTCTACTAAATACCAATACTTGATACCAAGACTTTTCTTTAATCAGATGAGTTAACAATTCTTGTTTTCTAGACTTGTCAACTGGGTATACAAATTGTTTGATATTTTTAGCAGAACTATTACTTTTGCTTATTGATATTTCTTCAGCATCAGTCATTAATGAATTGGCTAATTTCTTTATTTCCTTTGAGAAAGTTGCAGAGAACATCACAGTTTGCTTTTCCAAAGGTAGTTGCTTAATAATTCTTTTAATATCTGGCATAAATCCCATATCTAACATCCTATCTGCTTCATCTAAAACAAAGATGTCAATATTGGATATGTCTAATTGATTTTGGTTCATTAAGTCAATTAAACGTCCTGGAGTAGCTACCAATATATCTGTCCCATTGCTTAATTGCTTAGTTTGTTGAGAAATTTTTACACCTCCATAAACATCAACAATTCTCAAATTGGAATGGGTTGCATACTTTTTAAAATTACTTCCAACCTGTGAAGCTAATTCTCTCGTTGGTGTAAGAACTAATGCTTTGATTATTTTATACTTGCCTTGGTTTTGGTTATTTAGTTTTTGAATAATAGGTAAGGCGAATGCTGCAGTTTTTCCAGTTCCAGTCTCTGCAGCAGCAAGAAGATTTTTTCCTGCTAGGATTTTAGGTATTGCTTGTGCTTGTATAGGAGTAGATTCTGTATATCCATTTTTTTCGACAGCAGATACCAATGAGTCACTCAGACCCAGTTCAATAAATTTCATATAAGGGAGTTCCGATAAGGATTAAAAGATCGTTACAAATTATACTTTCCTTTTAATTCATAATCTAATTATTTAAATCTCACCAAAATACTTCTCAATTAACTTCTGCTTGTAACTGACTACAAGATAAGCATATCTATATAATAAAATTTAAAACCAGTTAATAATCAATAGGGGAGGGTTTATGCCTTATGTCAATATCAAAGTCACCGATGAAGGTGTTACCAAAGAACAAAAACACCAGTTAATTAAAGGTACAACTCAATTATTAGTAGATGTGTTAGGGAAGAATCCAGCCACAACTATGGTGGTAATTGATGAAGTAAATACTGACAACTGGGGTATTGGATTTGATCAGGTAACAGAATTAAGAAAATGAAAAAGCAAAAAAATAGATGACTTAGTCTTCTGCTATTAATGAATTAAGTATCAATTCTAGCTATATCTCACCAAAATACTTCTCAATTAACTTCTGCTTATTACTGACACATGGCATATCGCTTAGTCATCTGTATTTGTTTGTACCCTAAGACATCTGCTATCTCAAGTAAGGATGCACCGTTCTGTGCCAAATAAGATGCACAGGTATGTCGTAAGTCGTGGAATCTAAAGTCTTTGATGTCTGCCCTCTTCAGTGCCTTTATCCATTCTTTTCTGAACTCGTAAGCTTTAGTGGGTTTGATAGATGAATTGAATATCAGTTCAGCATCTCTATCTACCTTCCCCATCTCAGTTAACACTTGTTGAGTTAAAGGGAGTACTCTGGGTTCACCGTTCTTCGTTTGATGAACATAGGCAAGTCCTCTATCAACATCTATATCTGACCATTTGAGTCTTTCTAGCTCTCCTTTTCTTGCCCCTGTGGTGATTGCCATAAGGACTATCAAATACAACTTATTCCAGCTACTATTCTGACACTCATTCAATAGTCTGTCTTTCTCACTATTGGACAAGTATCTAACCCTTTCATTATTTTCTCTCAGTGATTGAATAAAACTGACTGGATTGACTGATAAATCATAGGTTCTAACTGCATAACTAAAGACTGAAGATATGGCTGATTTGTATCTATTCTTAGTAGCATTAGATAAGTTTGATGGAAGCTGATTAAACGCCTCCATAACGTCAAATTTGGAGACCTCAGATACCCTCTTATGCCCTATTTTATCTATCCAATACTGTAGTCTACTACTCTCAGTCTTAGGTCTCGTTCCTATATAGATATTGCTGAGGTATTCAGTGATTAAATCGCTAAGAGCTAAGTCATTATTTGAGTATGAAATTCTAAGTTCTCTATTTGATTCAACCTGATTAATAAATTGAACTGCTAACTCTCGTTTTTTGAACGTTTTAATAACGTCTTTCAGACCTTTGTTCCGAATCAATACCTTGTATGAATAACCGTGCTTATTTTTAACTCTAAAAATTGCTGCCATTTTTAACACTCCTTAGAAAAATTGTTCTAAATTTGTTCTAAATCAGTGTTTTCACAAGACGAAAAAAAAGAGCTCCCAAGTAGGAAGCCCTTTAAGAATTAGTGGTGGGTCGTGAGCGATTCGAACGCTCGACCAGCGGATTAAAAGTCCGATGCTCTACCAGCTGAGCTAACGACCCAAAAAAAAGGGATTATACATTATTGAATTAACAGATGTTAATTGCTATTAACCAAATTATTCAACAATTTACTTGTTTTAAAAAATGGTACAGATTTTCCAGGAACTTGTGTTCTTTCCGAAGTTTTTGGATTAATACCAGTTCTTGGTTTTCTATTCTTTTTAGTGAAGGTGCCAAATCCTCTGATTTCTGATCCATTGCCTTCGATGATGCTATCAACCAAAGTTAATAGCACATCATCAATATATTTAGCAGTTTCAGAATTAGGCAATTCTTGTTCAAGAGCTATTTTTTCAATAATATCTCTTTTATTCATTACTAAATTACTCTTTACCTTCGTTAAAAATATCTCCTAGAGTAGAGCCTGCAGCATCACTTGATTGTTTGTTGTAACTCTCTACTGCTGCTTTTTCTTCAGCGTAATCCTTAGCCTTGATACTTAGATTGACTTTTCTACCACGTTTATCAATATTTGTAATTACAGCACTTATACTGTCTCCAACCTTAAGAGCAGAATTGATATCATCTACACGCTCATTTGAAACTTCAGAAATCTTAATAAATCCTGAAATCCCATCAGCCAATTCAACTTCTGCACCATTGCTAGTTAGATTAGAGATAACTCCTTCAACAATATTTCCTGTCTTATTTCCAGAGGTGAATGCGCCGAAATCATCTTCATTAAGTTGTTTAATACCTAGAGAGATTCTTTCCTTTTCTGCATCAATATTTAATACAACCACATCAATTTCTTGACCTTTAGAGTAAGAAGCAACCACTTGATCAGGAGAAAGTTTTTCCCATGAAATATCAGCTAAATGAATTAGGCCATCAATTCCACCCGGTAATCCGACAAATAAACCAAAGTCAGTAATAGATTTAACAGCAACAGTTAATTGATCACCCTTATTATGAGATGCCTCAAATGCTTGCCACGGATTCTCTTGTGCTTGTTTCATAGAAAGAGATATTCTATGTTTAGATTCTTGAACATCTAAAATGACCACATCAACTTCTTGACCTAATTTAACCAACTTGGATGGTCTGGCATTTGGATTTGTCCAATCCATCTCAGACACATGGACAAGACCTTCAACACCATCCTCAATCTTAACGAAAGCTCCGTAATCTGTAAGATTAGAGACTGTTCCTGATACTTTCTTACCAATTGGCAATCTCAATGAGATATCACTCCATGGGCTAGATGAAAGTTGTTTTAAGCCAAGTGATACACGCATCTTTTCTTTATCAAAACTAAGAACTTTTACTTCTATCTTATCGCCTATTTTTAATTTTTCTGAAGGATGATTAACTCTCTGCCATGAAATATCTGTAATATGTAAAAGTCCATCAATACCGCCAAGATCAATAAAGGCTCCATAATCTGCAAGATTCTTAACAACACCTTCGACTGTTTTACCTTCCTCAAGTGATGCTAAAATCTCATCTCTATCAGCAGAATTAATCTCTTGTTGAGCTGCTTTTCTAGAAATAACAATGTTATTTCTAACTTCGTCCATCTTAATAACAATAGCCTCAATCTCTTGACCAACAAGATAAGAAAAATCTTTATTGGGTCTTACATCAATTAATGAACCTGGAAGGAAGGCTTTTATCACACCAATATCAACTGTCAAACCACCTTTAACAGAGCCACTAACAACACCAGAAACAACAGTTTTGTTATTCATGGCAACTTCAAGTTCACTCCATTGCTTAATTCTTTTAGCCTTTTCTCTCGATAAAAGAGTATTACCAAGACCGTCATCAATTGAATCTAAGGCAACTTCAACAATGTCCCCTTCCTTAATTTCTAACTCACCGTTAGCATTTTTAAATTCATCAATTGAAATAAAACCTTCAGATTTAAGGCCTACGTTAATTACCGCTTTTTCACGGTTGATATCGACAACAGTTCCAAATAGAACGCTACCAATTTTTACTTTAGTTTCTTCGCTATTTTCATATAGCTCAGCAAATGATTCTGACATATTAATATTAGATTTTGACCGGTATTCAACTAAGCAATACGGATAAGCTTAGATCATATCGGGTTAATTTAACTTTGAGAACTTTCCGTTTAATTCTCTACTAACTTTTCCACCTGAAATAAAACCTCTTCAATAGACATAAATGAGGTGTCAATTACTACAGCATCTTCAGCAGGTCTTAGAGGAGAAACCTTTCTAGATCTATCTCTATGGTCTCTTTCTTCTATGTCTGCAAGAATGCGCGATATTATAGCGTCTTCACCTTTTGACTGCAACTGTTTAACCCTTCTATTTGCTCTCTCTTCAGCTGAGGCATCTAGGAAGACTTTAAATTTTGCACTAGGAAATACTACAGTCCCCATATCTCTTCCATCGGCAACTAGTCCTGGTTCTTTAGCAAAACTCATTTGGATTTCCATAAGAACATCTCTAATATATCCGATAGCGGCAATAACTGAAGCTGTTTTTCCTGCTTCTTCATTTCTGATTAGCTGAGAGATATCAACATCACTGCTAATAACCTGTACTAGCTCTTCATTGGCACTTGCTATGAAGTCGATTTGAAAATCTTTTGCAAATGCTCTGAGAGTTTGTTCATGATTGAAGTCGATTCTTTTCTGGTTGATTTCGTATGCAAAAGCACGGTAAATGGCGCCTGAATCTAAAAGATTCCAGTTATATTTTGTTGCAATATATTTGGATACTGTCCCCTTTCCTACGCCACTGGGTCCATCAATAGTTAAAATCGGTATTTGATCTATCAAGATTAAGCTTCAGGCCTCATGTGAGGAAATAAAAGAACATCTCTAATCGAAGGAGCATCGGTAAAGAGCATGACTAATCTATCAATTCCTATGCCCTCCCCTGCGGTTGGCGGCATGCCATACTCAAGTGCACGAATATAGTCTGCATCATAATGCATAGCTTCATCGTCACCAGAATCTTTATCTTCTACTTGTTTTCTAAATCTATCAGATTGGTCCTCTGCATCATTTAGCTCTGAAAAACCATTAGCAATTTCACGACCACCAATAAATAGCTCGAAACGATCTGTAATTTCTGGATCATCATCATTTTTTCTTGCTAATGGAGAGACCTCAGTCGGATATCTCGTTATAAAGGTAGGCTGAATTAATTTTTCCTCAGTGGTAGCTTCAAAAATTTCAATCAATGATTTCCCATAACCCCATGAGTCTTTTGCGGTAATTTTTAATTTCTTGAGAGTGTTAGTAATATTTGACTGATTGATATCTTCTGAAGAGATATCTGAGTTGTATTTTAAGATTGCTTCTTCAACAGTTAATCGATCAAATTTTTTCGAAAAATCAAAATTAACACCCTGATAACTTATTTCTTCCCTACCTATTACCTCTTTAGCTATCCCTACGAGTAATTTTTCAGTTAGATTCATTAGATCATCATAGTTGGCATAAGCCTGATAAAACTCAATCATGGTAAATTCAGGATTATGTCTTGTTGATAACCCTTCATTTCTGAAGTTTCTATTTATTTCAAAGACCCTATCAATTCCACCAACAATCAATCTCTTTAGATACAACTCAGGAGCAATCCTAAGGTATAAATCCATATCGAGCGCATTATGATGAGTGATGAAGGGTCTTGCAGTAGCACCTCCAGGAATAGCATGCATCATCGGTGTTTCTACTTCTAAAAAACAATTGCCAGTGAAAAAATTTCTAATGTAACTGATAATCTTAGATCTGAGAACAAACGTCTCTCTGGATTTCTCATTGACAATTAAATCCACATATCTTTGGCGGTATCTGATTTCTTGATCTGCAAGTCCATGAAACTTTTCGGGAAGTGGTCTTAGCGATTTAGTAATAAGCTCAATAGAGCTAACTTTAATTGAAAGCTCACCAACTTTTGTTTTAAAAAGTGATCCAGTAAGTCCGACAATATCACCGATATCCCATTTTTTGAACTGCTCATTGTAGATGCCTTCAGGAAGATCATCCCTAGCAACATAAATTTGAATCTTTCCGGTAGTGTCCTGGATATGTGCAAAACTTGCTTTTCCCATGACTCGCTTGAGCATAATTCTTCCAGCAATTGTGACTTCAATTTTTTTCTCTTCAAAAGAGTCCTTATCCTGTCCATCATATTGCTCAGTAATTTCTTGAGCAAAATCTTTTGGTCTAAAGTGATTTTTAAAGGGATTGCCTTGCTTACGAAGTTCTTTTAGCTTTTCGCGTCTTTCAGCAATGAGTTTATTGTCCGAATTTTCCATCATATTTTGTTTCAATATCCTTCTTGGCAAGACGCTTAGAGTGTTCTATATCTCTTTTAGAAAGCAGATCTTTTCCTAATCTTTTATAAAGCGTGCCTCTATTAAAATATGCTTGATAAAAAGTTGGATCTAACTCAATAACCTGCGTCAAATCTTTGAGCGATTTATCAAACACAGCCATCTTTAAATAGACATTAGCCCTATTGTAGATGGCTGAAATGAAGTTATTATCCAGTTTTATCGCCTGATTGTAGTAAAAAATTGCCTTTTTTGAGTTATGCAATCTATCAAAACAATTACCAATATTATTTAGTAGTCCAGTGTCATTAGGATTTATTTCAAGTGCTTTTTTTAAGTAATTAATGGCCTTCTTAAAATCTTCTTTTTCCTGAGCAAAATAACCGAGACAATAGAGGGCTTCTGAACTATTTGGATTGATCTCAAGAGCCTTCTGGATTGATTCAATTGCTAGGTCGGTGCTTCCCTCTTTAAAGTGAAGATTTCCGATATTTAAAAGCGCATTCGACTTAATGTCTTTTGGACAATCTGAGACAGTAATTAATTTTTGCCAGGACGCAATAGCAGAGGAGGTGTCTCTAACTTTTTGATAGTTATATGCCTCAACCATAATGTCTGAAATCTCTTGTTCGTTCATATAGTGAAGTATTAGTCTTTCAGAAATTTTTTAGCTTTTGAGGTGTCGATTTTCTTTGAATTTTTATTGACTTTATAAAAGGATCGAATAAAAACCAAAACTCCAATCATGAGAAAAACCACAGGGGCAAAATATAGGATATAGTTTTTCAAATCAAGACGTGGCTTAAAATCAACAAATTCGCCATATCTTTCCACCATAAATCCCTTAATTTCTTGATCACTTTGACTATTTAGAATCATTTTTTTAACTTGATCTCTAAGTGTTTTAGATAAATCAGCATTTGAGCCCCCAATACTTTGACCTTGGCAGACTGGACATCTGATTTCATCAATTAACTGCCTGTATCTTTTTTCTTGCTCATCACTAACAAAATCATTAGCAATTGAGACAATTGGAAGAATTAAAGTTAAGGCAATCACTAACCTTATAAAATACTTCATAAATTTCAAAAATTAATCTTTCGCATATTTTAACTGATGGCAGAAATCACTCTTGATGATATTTCATTAAGTTTCTCTGAGAAACCCTTATTAGATGGTGTTAATGCTAGTATTTTCAATGGAGACAAAATTGCCCTAATTGGAAGAAATGGTGAGGGAAAATCAACTTTAATAAAAGTTCTTGCTGGAATTATCAAGCCTGACGATGGAGAAATCCGCCAAAAAACTGGACTAACTATTGGCTATCTTGAGCAAACACTTCCTGCTGATAATAACAAGACAGTTTATGAGATTGTCTCTTCTGGGTTAGGAGATGTTGGCAAACTGATTTTAAATTATCAAAATGCCCTAAATACTGAAAACCATCACAAGGCAGGCATTATTCAAAATCAGATTGATGAGTTAAACGCCTGGTCAACTTTTCACGAAATTCATACTCTTCTGGATAAGTTTGAATTAGATTCTAAACAAAAAGTATCAGAACTTTCTGGTGGCTGGAAAAGAAGATTGATGCTCTCAAAAGCTTTAGTCAGCAATCCAGATGTGTTATTGCTGGATGAGCCAACGAACCACATGGACATCAATTCCATTATTTACCTTGAGAATTATTTAAAAAATTTCACAGGGATCTTAATACTAATTAGCCATGATAGATCCTTTGTAGATGCAATTGTTAACCGTGTTTTTGATCTTGACCGTGGACTTTTGACCACATTTGATTGCGGATTCAAAGACTATCTAGTGAGAAAAGATAACCTGCTTAACTCTGAGAATTTTGCTAATCAAAAGTTTGAAAAAAAATTAGCACAGGAAGAAATCTGGATAAGGCAAGGTATTAAGGCTAGACGTACTCGAAATGAAGGGAGAGTTAGAGCATTAAAGGAAATGCGTAAACAGTTTATCAATAAGAGAACTAAGCAAGGTACGGTTAAAATTCAAGACATCAATGAAGACGTTAAAAGAAACTCTAAATTAGTCTTTGAGCTGAAGAATATCTCCTATAGCTTTAATGATAATCAACTAATACAAGACTTTTCTCAAATCATCCTAAAAGGCGAAAAGATTGGTATTGTTGGAGGAAATGGTGTCGGAAAAACGACTCTTATTAAATTATTATTAGATCAATTAGTTCCAACTAAAGGCTCTATTAGACGTTCTAAAAATATCGAATTAGCTTATTTCGATCAAATTAATGAATCTTTCAATCCTGATATGAAAGCAATGGATTTTGTGTCAGGAGGTAAGGATTATATTGATATTGGAGGAAAAAATAAACATATTATTGGATATCTAAGACAGTTTCTTTTTACTGGAAAACAGGCTATGTCTCCGATAAGAATGTTTTCAGGTGGCGAAAAAAATCGATTACTCCTTGCAAAAATCTTATCAAAACCAGCAAATCTTATCATTCTTGATGAGCCAACAAATGATTTAGATGTGGAGACATTGGAGTTACTCGAGGAAATGTTAGTTGAATATAAAGGAACTCTAATTGTCATTTCTCATGATAGAACTTTTCTAAATAATGTCGTTAGTTCTACAATTGTGATGAATGGCGATGCTGACATCAAACATTATGCTGGAGGTTATGATGATTATCTTCAATCAACTAATAAAGCAAAAAAACAATCCCAGGTAATAATAAAATCATCGCCTGTAAAGAAAAAAGTTGGTGATATTTTGTCTCGTGATGAGCGAAAAGAACTTGGCAGACTTCCAAAATTGATTGAGAAAAAAGAAATCGAAATTGGGCAATTACAATTGAAATTATCTGATGCTAATGCATACAAGGATAAGATGTACAAAAAAAACATTGAAGAACTTTCCGGATTGGAAGATGAATTAAATTTTTTATATGATAGGTGGTCTGAACTTGAAAAAAGAAACTAGTCATATTTTGGTTGTCGATCTTGATCATACTTTGATAGATACTGATCTATTATTCGAATCTTCTAAGGGTGTCTTAATTCATAATCCTTTATTAATTTTTATTTATCCTCTTTGGTTCATCAAAGGTAAAGGATTTCTCAAAGATCAACTGAAGAAAAGATTTGAAATTGACCCTAATTCCCTCCCATATAGGCAAGTAATTCTCGATTATATCCATCAAAGAAAATCTCTAGGTCATAGAGTTATTCTAGCGACTGCATCTCATCAATATTATGCGAATATAGTAGCTACTCACCTGGGTATCTTTGACGAGGTTTTAGCAAGTGATAGATCTTTTAACTTGTCCTCTCACAATAAAGCTTCAGTACTCATTAAAAAATATGGGAGAGGGAATTTCGATTACATTGGTGATCATATGAGAGACATGCCAGTCTGGAAAGTCTCTCATTTGTCAATTATTACCAACGCTTCCAGAAGAGTGATAAAAAAAACTGGTCAATTAAATAGGTTAATTCTAGATTAGGTCGGCTCAACCAAGAAGGACAAAGTTCCAAGGAAAATATAACTTAAACTTGTTATTACAAGAGTAATTGCAATAATCTTCGCAAGTGTGTAATTCCTCCCTAGGATTTTGTTATTTATAAACCAAATAGCAAAACCTAGCAAAACTGCAATAATTAAAATTCTTAAAAACATTACTTTAAACTCTCTTTGATTCTAAGGGCTAGATTTTCATTGATACCCTTAACATTTGTTAATTGCTCCAATGATGCATTTTTTATTTCCTGAATACCTCCAAAATAATTAAGTAAATTAGCTCTTTTTGACTTACCAATTCCCTCAATGTTTTCTAAATCTGATTTCTCAATTTTTTTTGCTCTCCTTTTTCTATGTGCTGTGATTGCAAAACGATGGGACTCATCTCTAATACGATTTATCAACATTAAAACTGGATCTGTTTTTGGGAGTTTTACTTTTTGCACTGTGTCATTTTCATAATTAATCAAAGTTTCTAATCCGGCTTTTCTCATATCACCTTTAGCTATTCCAATCAATCTAGTTGATTCGATATTTAATTCATTGAAAACTTTTTTTGCGATATTTAACTGCCCCAGACCCCCATCAATAAATATTAAACTTGGTAGCTTAATGCCTTCACAAATAAGTCTTTTATATCTTCTGCTAATTGCCTGCTCCATGGCTCCATAATCATCACCTGGAGTTACTCCTTCAATATTAAATTTTCTATATTCGGATTTTTTTGCCACACCATTCTTGAAAACAACACAAGAAGCAACTGTAAACTCCCCTTTGATATGTGAAATGTCAAAGCATTCAATATGTTCTGGAATTTCATCCAAATTAAAAATATTCTTCAGAGTCATTAGATTCTTAAAGCTATGCTTTTTATTACTAAGCTTTTGACTAAGATTTTCTTGGGCAGTTAATAAAGCAATATTCATTAATCTCTTTTTATCTTTGCTTAATGAGCTAACTATTGTCGTTTTGAGGGCTTTAGATATGATACTTTTTTCGCTAATTGATTGATTAATAACAATAGTTTTAGGGACGACTTTTCCTATATAAAATTGTGGTAAAAAAGCACTTAATACAGATTCTTCATTGTAATTTTTTGAATTTTTTGGATAAAAACATCTTTGACCTATCTGTTTGCCGTTTCGAATAAATAGAATTTCAATAGCAAAAGCATTCTCTTTTGAAGCTATAGCAACAATATCCATGTCATTTTGGGTTTGAGCGGTATGCTGCTCTTGAACTGTTCTTAAACCGATTAATTGGTCTCTATATTTTGCTGCCGCTTCATAATTTTGACTATTAGATGCGGATTGCATTTTGGATGAAATATTTTCAAGAACAGATATCCCTTTACCGGATAAGAATCTTTCCATTTGTTCAACATCATTTAGATAGTCATCATCTTCAATTTTGCCAACGCATGGTGCCGAACAAAGACCAATCTGATACTCTAGACAAGGCCTTGATCTATTTTTATAAAATGTGTTGGTGCATTGTCTAACTTTGAAAATTTTTTTCATCAGCGATAAAGACTCTCTGACAACATATGGTGAGATGTAAGGTCCAAAAAACTTTAAATCAGCATTTTTCTTCCCTCTATAAAAACCAACCCTTGGGTGTTTATCTTTACTGATAAAAATGTATGGATAAGATTTTGAGTCTTTTAACAAGACGTTATATCTTGGTTTATATTCTTTAATAAGATCATTTTCTAAAATTAATGCTTGTGTTTCAGAAGTAGTGACAATTGTCTCAAAGCTCCTAATATTAGCAACTAAGGCTTTCGTTTTTCCCTCATGCGAAGTTTTTTGAAAATATTGAGATATTCTATTTTTAAGGTTTTTAGCTTTGCCAACATAGATAACTTTCTTTGCGGAGTCTTTCATTAGATAAACACCAGGCTGGGTTGTTATTTTTTTAGCGGTTTCTCTTAAGTTTTGCATTAATGAAAGGTAAAATATTGCATTATTTATTTGCCTCTATATCTATGATATTGAAATATATCTCAAATTTTTTAATTTTTACCACTTTCATCTCTGGATTTGCTTTTTCAAGTAACCATCAAGTTAACTCTAAAAAAGTTTCTGATATTATTGACCCACCAGAGTCTGCCGCATTAAATATCATTGTAAGTTCTTTATCTTCTCTCAAGGAATTAAGAAAACAAAACCAAGCTTCATTAGAAAACATTGAAAAACTTATTCGCATTAAGTTACTACCTAACATCGATATCAACTATTCATCGAGAATTTCAATGGGTAAATTTTGGGAAGAATTAACTGATTCAGAAAAAAAGCTTGTTGAAACCTACATTATTGAATCATTAATACAGGATTATGTCGGAATTCTCGGTACATACAAAGAGCTAGATTCGATTAATATTACTACTGGAAAAAATATTGTTCGAGAAGACAATCTTGCTAGAATCCCAATGATTATATCATATGGCAAAGAGAAGCAGTCAGTTAATCTCGAAATGGGGCTTATTAAAACAAATTCATGGAAAATCTATGATGTCACTTATTCAGGTGTGAGTCTCATAAAAAATTACCAAGCTCAGTT
>Ga0181595_10002934_pt1 | contig 16676 bp, 15 predicted proteins | sample 041ome_7_FD_145604 | JGI IMG/M metagenome (GOLD analysis project Ga0181595, IMG submission 145604) | Coastal salt marsh microbial communities from the Groves Creek Marsh, Skidaway Island, Georgia - 041401AS metaG (spades assembly) | ecosystem: Environmental > Aquatic > Marine > Intertidal zone...
AAAGATTTAAGTAAAGTTTCACCTTTTTCAACTCCTGCTACAAAAATTGCCGTTGACAGCCCATCTGCAGACATAGCGCTTGGCGCGGTTACAACAACTTGAGCCACTTTATTAGCGCTTGTTCTGCTGTGAGGGTCCAAAATATGATGCAGATCATTGTCAGGAAATCTAAAACCATATCCGCCAGAAACCGCTAGAGCATTATTTTCAAGTGTAACAGTTGTCATCAAAGTGTTTGGTTTATGCGGATTAATTATTCCGACTTCAAAACTATCTCCATCCAACGGAGCGCCTAATGCGCGCGTTTCGCCCAATTCGACCATAGCCGTTTCATATCCTTCATTTTTCAGTAAATCAGAAATTTTATCAGTTATGAAGCCTTGTGCTATTCCATTAAGGCTAATTTTCATTTCACTTGCATCAAACGCAACCTTTCTCTTAGATATATTAACACTAGAAAAGTTTATTTTGTCTTTTCGCTCTATTAATTTATTTAGTTTTTCTAAATCATCATCAAAGTATGCTTTCCAAAGATCCTGTATCGATGGGTCAAACGCTCCATCGCTTAAAATAAATAAATTTTCACTTTCTAAAAGAACATTCACTAATTCTGTTGAGGGGTTATCAATGTAACCACTCTGATTTAATTTACTTATCTCACTACCGGTAAAATAAAGGCTAAAAATTCGCTCTAATCGATTTATTTCAATAAGTAATTTTTTGACCGTCTTCTCAGCTTTTATTTTATCGGGAGACCATATCGTTAGCGCTGCTTTTGCCCCAAGAACTACTCCAGTCCACTGAAAAGGTCGAGGCTGATTAGCAATAGTTTTCATCAAGTGAGCGCCCAAAGGCACACATAATGTTGATGCAACCACCTGCAAAAATCTTCTGCGGTTAAACTTTATTGGAGATATAGAATTCGTCTGTAACAACCTGTCACTTTTCAATTTTTTAGACCAAATTGACTAATAGGAACTTTGAGAGATTTTTTTCTTGCTATTGCCAATGGCGGGCACCTGCGGTCATCGTTGTATTCGACCATACAATCAAGACATAAAAAACATTCGTCCATTATTATTTTCCCATCACTCTGAATTGCTTTGACTGGACAGGATTTTTCGCAAAGATGACAAGGGCTTCCACACTCAGGTCTACGTTTCAAATAGTTAAGTATGTGCAAACGGTCGAATAATGCTAGCGTAGCACCCAAGGGACATAAGAAACGGCAAAATGCGCGTTCAGTAAATAGACCAATCATTAGAATTATAATTGCGTAGAGAAAATACGGCCAAGAACGAGAGAATTTGGCAGTAATCGCAGTCTTAAAAGGCTCAATTTCTTGCATGATTGAAGAATATTCTGAATCTGAAAGTGACAATAGAACGATAATTCCAAGTAAAAAGTATTTAATCAGCCATAACTTTTTTTGTAAATTTTCTTTTGGGTCAAATTTTGGAAAATTAAGCTTTTTGGAAATAGAGCCTAATATTTCTTGCAAAGCGCCGAATGGACATAGCCAACCACAAAAAACCCCGCGCCCAATTATAAAAACCGATAGAAGAGTGTATAAGGAAATCAGCACTATCATTGGTTCCATCAAGTAAAAACCAAAATTTAATCCGGCGAAAGGAGCATTAATATAGTTTAATATATGAACGATAGAAAGTTGTGCACTAGATATCCACCCAATCCAAATAAGTGTAAAGCTCAAGAAACCAAGCCGAAATATTTTATGGAATTTTCTATTTTTAGTGAGCGTACTCTGAGCTGCAAGTAACACTGTCAAAAACGTTAACGAAAATGTCAAAACCATTATATCAAATTTTTCATCGAACCATGGTTCCATCCAAGATGCAGAAAATTTTTGATCCGGTAATAAAATATAATTGGAAGAAATTCGATAATCTAAATTATCAAGAATAAACGGTAATAATTTACCATCTGGTTGAACCACAAATGCATGAAGAATCAACGTCCATTTTTTCATCGGATCAAACATTTCAGAGGTCGGAATTACTAATATGTCAGCCTCAAAGCGATCAGCCGTTAACATGTTATTTTTGTAAAATTCAAAAACTTTTTCTCCTTGTTTTAAGGTAATTCGATCTAATTTAAAGTCATTAGACAAGTTGTTAAATCTGGCACCCCTATGATTATAAACTCCATCAATAGTTGCCAAAACGATGCCACTTGTTCCTTCAGGAAATTGATTTATTAACCTATCATAGGCTTCAAGACCTGCAACATTTCGACCTATTATGGGTGGATTGGCAAACCCAACGACAAGATCAATATAAACATCATCTAAGTTTCTGGTTTTTGGAATTTCTGGCAAAAAATCTTCATATCCTGCTTTCGAAATTGCCTCGATTAATTTAGCATTTGAAATTTTCGAGCGAACAAGGCCACCTTTACCAACAAGCTCACTTATTGACTGTGGCTTGAAATTAAAAATATCTATTGTGGGCTCTGAAACCACGATTTGATCATTACGATATGCTAATACCATCCTAGCACCCTCTTGAACCGCGTTTCGCATTGCTCGAGCAGAAATTGTAGCGCCGGAGACAAATGTAGGCGGCAGATCGGTAAACGCCCCTAATTTAGCGTCAGCACCCTCTAATGATGATAAAAAAATTGTTAACAGTTGCGTGCGGACACGGTCATTCAAGAGATAAGGCTCTCGATGGAATAGAATAACAGCCCCAGTGATTTTTCCATCTAATGTAACACCTGCAACTACGTCAAATGGAGTGCTTGCATAACCAGGTGCTCGCAAGACATCTAAAGTTGAAAAAATATAGCCCTGTAATGTATTATTCTTGAATGCCCCTGCGCTCACTGGACCATCATCAATTATCATCGCGACTGAATCTATTCCTTGAAAAACCGATGCAATAACATCAGGCGTTAATCTTTCCATAAGAGTTGAGGATGGTAACGAGTTTTCCTCAGCAGAAGCCACTCCAGAAATTGAAAAAATCTTTAAGCTAAGCATTAGAAAGAAAACCAAGATCTTTATGATCTTAACAATTACGATCATTTCTATCACCATTTGGCATTATTGTTTCACAAAATAATGCGTCACTGAAAATAAGTTCATCGAACTCCGCGTTAAGAAGAATAGCTCGATAAAAATTGGCCGAAGAAAAATTACTTTCGTTGATTACAGCGCTAGTCAAATTGGCATTAAAAAAATTTGCACCCCTAAAATCTGATTTTGTTATTTGCATAGCTGTTAAGTTCGCGTTGGACAAATTGCTTCCTTGAAATTTGGATGTGCTCACATTTGAGTTTGAAAGATTTGCAACAAAAAGGTTCGATCCCGACAGATCAGCATTATTTATTGTTGTAGCAACTAAATTGGCTCCAATTAGATTTGTATAATAAAATGAGGCATAAGATAAATCAGAGTTTCTTAAGTTCGCGGCCCTTAAATCCGCTTTGTTGAAATTTGCACCAGTCAAGTTACATTTATTGCAGTTCAATATTTCAAGAAATTTAGTTAAGTCATTCGTTTCCCAGCTGAATATTTCAGTCGGAAAAAAAATAATTAGGGCAATCCACTTAGTTGATAACTTCACATCAACAGATCCCTATATCGAATAACCAATAGGCTGTTCGCTTTTGTTTATCATCGGGTGTAATAAAAAAGGGGGCTCAGTTGAAGAGCCCCCCCATAATTTTTATAGCTCAGCTTTGGCAATAGGTGTACTGCGTACCCGAGTGCCAGTAGCATAAAATAATGCATTTGCCACCGCAGGAGGTGTGGGAGGCCCTGTGGGTTCACCCAGCCCACCCCACCATTGATCTTCAGACATCTCTAAACTGACTTCGATCGCTGGAGGTGTATCAGCCATACGCATCATTTGATAACTATCAAAATTAGTGTTGATAATTTTACCATCACGTATAACTAGTCCCCCAAACATTGCGTGGCTCATTTCCCAAATTGCGGAGCTCTCAGCTTGTTCTGTCGCGCCAAGAGGGTTGATTACGTATCCGCTATTAATAAAATATTGCAAGCGATCAATGTAAATTTGCCCCCGTCTACTAACTTCGACAGTCGCGACGCAGCCCGCGATGGTACCATGTGACTCTACAACGGCAAGCCCCATTCCTGCTCCTTTTCCAAGGTCGGTACTCCATCCTGACTTTTGCTTCATCGCGTTAAGAACGCGTTGCCACGGTTCATTGCCTTCGGTCATTTTTATCCTCCACTCAAGGGGATCCCATCCCCCAGCCTGAGCTAATTCATCGACCATTTGTTCGACAATAAAACCATTTGAATTCGCGCCAGGAGCCCTGTGGTATCCAATCGGAATATGGTTTTTAACAGCACTATATTCATGTCGTCGGTTAGGCACCAAATAAGGCATATTTGCCACACCACGTTGAGAGAACACCGGCATTTTTTCATCACCAACAAAATGTGTAACCAATGCTATTGGAAGTCCATCGTCACCCAATGCCGCTTGATAAGTTCCCCAAACAGGAGGTCTTTGAGAGTCTTGAGCAATGTCCTCTTCTCTCGATCTTATGACCTTTACTGGCATTCCAATTTCTGCAGAAATCGCAGCGGCTTGTCGATGCACATCCATATTATAGCCACCGCCAAAACCGCCTCCGAGATACGTTTGATGTAAAAATACATTTTTGGTATCGCGCCCTAACTGATCAGCTACTTCGTTTAGTGAGCGAGCGATATCTTGTGTAAACGTCCAAATATCTGCACGATCTGGTCTGACATCAGCAACAGCACAAGGCGGCATCATCGTCGCATGGCTTTCAAAAGGTCTGTGATAGACTTCGCCAACCACTTTTCTATTAGATGCTTCTATTATGCCAGGAACTGCATCGTGATTAACACCTTTGTCTAATCCCCTTGCTCCGATGTTACCCTCTGTATCCAGAACTAGCGTTCCAGGTTTTGAGATAAGTTGCATGGCTTCCGCCATTTGACTTTCGGTACTTATGGACGCACCTCTGCCATAGTCCCACTCAATTGGCATAACCGCCAAAGCATTCTTAGCTTGATACCAACTCTCAGCTACGATTGCGACAGCACTACGCAAATCTGTGAACGCTGGCACTTCTTTCACCTGTTTTAGTTCTACTGCAGCTATGACACCTGGCATATCTTTCACTGCGTTAAAATCATAGCTCTTTAGGCGGCCTTCAGGTACTGGGCACGCTTGCACCGCAGCGTGAACCATACCTGGTACAGTCACGTCAATTGGATAAGTCGCAGTACCATTTGTCTTTAAAGGCACATCTAAACGAGGAACATCATTTCCAAGCAGCCACCAATCCTTGTAGGCTTTAATTTCTGGCTCCTGCTCGAGTGTTATTTTAGCAGCCTCAGCAGCAAAATCGCCGTAGCTGGCCCTATTTGATCCCGAACTTAATTCGCCTTGTTTAGCTACAACTGTATCAAGAGAAACGTTCCACGTTTTTGCTGCCGCGTGCCGTAAACGTTCTCTCGCAGAAGCGCCTGCTTGCATCATATATGGATGCCTTGATGCAACGGTTCGAGAACCTCCAGTCGACGTGGTCGTATATGTATTATTGTTGTTAACGTGTCTGTTAGCGTCAGCATAAACGTGACGCACATTTTCCCATGGAATATCCAACTCCTCAGCCACCATCATTGGAACTGCAGTAAACGCACCCTGCCCCATTTCAGTTTGAGGCGTTACGATACTTACGACATTATTAGGATCAATGGTCAACCAAGCATTAATTTCAACAGCGCCACCATGAGAACCAGCTTCTGCGAAAGTAGGCAAATGAAGCCCGATGAAAAGACCACCTGCCGCAGATGTTGTTACTTGTAGGAAGTTACGTCTAGTAATATTGATATCATTCATAACACGTTCCTCCTTTTAACCTTTGTTCATTTCTGCAGCGCGATGTATTGCCGCTCTGATCCGCGGGTATGTACCGCAACGGCAAATATTGCCGGACATGGCTTTATCTATTTCATTGTCGGATGGATTTGGGCTTTTCTCTAGCAAAGCGACTGCAGACATGATTTGACCTGACTGGCAGTATCCACACTGTGGAACAGTTAATTCTTGCCAAGCTTTTTGAACAGGGTGATCATTATTTTCTGAAACGCTTTCAATGGTTCTAATAGGTTTACCAACCGCTGCAGCAACGGGCGTATTGCAGGATCGGACAGCGTTGCCATCGACTATGACGGTGCAGGCACCACATTGCGCGATTCCACAACCAAATTTTGTTCCAGTTAATTGTGCTTTTTCTCTTATTGCCCAGAGAAGTGGCATTTGAGGATCTGCGTCTAATTCATGGTCCTTGCCATTTATGTTGAGCGTAATCGCCATACTGTTCTCCCTTTATTACTCATGGCTACGAGTTTTAGGGTCAATGTAAAGGGACAGAAAATGCCGCTATTCACTTCGTTTTAATTTAAAGCATTTGCTATCTTTACTTGTTAACCCACAATTATAGATAACTGGGTTTGACTGTGATCGTTATGAAAATTAACGCCACAAATTGAATATCATAAATTCAAAAATACAATATTGATGCAAAAATTAAAAATCAACAATACCCACAATTTAAGCGCTCACACATTCAATTTTCATTCGAATATGTACAGTAAATACCGGTATCACTACCATTTCGATACATTGTTCCTAATTTTAAATCGAATTTCACTTCGCCATAAGAACCCGTGAGAATAATAACATTTTCTTGGAACTTTACTTTTGATTTGCCAATAATATTGATATCTTGCTCAAGTAAATCTTCATCAATTTTATATATATCGAAATCCACCATTCCGGTACAATTCGCGATCACAACTCCCGAAATAGCTTGTTTTCCAACTAATATCCCACATATGAATATAAATGGTATTAAACATTTTAAGAGATACGATTGCTTCAATTTTCTAGCCTCATTTGCGCCCCAATGTTAATGACTATTAGTGGATATGTTTTTAGCAGAAGCCTTAACCTCTTTCGCTAAGTTATCCCATGGTTTTTTATTTGCAAAATGAAATCGAACATATTTTGACAAGGCAATTAGTTGTTCATCAGTCAATTCGATCGGTTGCATTTTTCGACTTGTAGAACCATATGGCGGTTCGATGCCATATCTCACTATATTCAGAAAGTTCGTAGGTTTAGTTGCATTGATGGCCGTACTAAGTGCGAGTGAAACTGGTTGTTTGTCAGAAATACGCTCTTTGTGACATTTTGCGCAACTAGAACTGAATATTTCTTGTCCAAACTTTAAATCGTCGTCAATTATAACTTCATCAAAGATAGATCCTGGCACTGCGGGCCAATCCAAAATACTGGCTTCCTTTAACAGGTCGTCTCTTTTGGACTTTTCTTGACTAGGTGTAACTGCAGCTAACCAGGTTGCTATCGCAAATACATCATCTTCGTTAGCATCGTATAAATTATCTACTACCGGTGTCATTGGACCACCCGCTATTCCATGAGCTTCACTCCAACCATCGAAAAGATAATCTGCATAGTCATCTATAGTCCAACTAACTTTAGATGACGAAGCGTTTCCAATTGCTGGTGCAACCCATCCCTCAGCTTCTCCACCATTCAATTCCTTTGATCTGATTACAGCTCCCAAAATATTTCGAGGCGAATGACAGGCACCGCAGTGTCCTAAAGATGAAACCAAATAAGCCCCACGGTTTTCCTCGTCACTCATTGATGGATCAGGCTCGAATTTTTTATCATCTAAAAACAGCATCTTCCAACCAGCAAGTAGTTCTCGAATCGAAAATGGGAATTTCAATTCATTAGGATGTGGTTCCATCTGCACAGGTGGCAACGACATTAGAAACGCATAAAGATATTCTAAGTCTGCATCGCTTGTTTTTGAAAAATAGTCATATGGGAAAGCGGGATACAAATGCTTGCCATCTCGATCTACCCCTTCTCTCATCGACCTCTTAAAAGCTTCAAAGCTCCAAGTACCAATACCTGTTTTATCATCTGGAGTGATATTTGTTGAGTATATTGTTCCAAATGGCGTAGGCAGGGGGACACCACCTGAGTATTTTTCGCCACCGGATTTTGTATGGCATGTAGCACAGTCGCCAATCAACGCAAGCTGAGCACCCTTTTCTATGTCCTGTGTTCTAAACTCTATTTTCTCATTGATCTCATCTATCGGTTTTTCATGAGCAAAATTGTTGAACAAAATCAAGATAAGAACAATTGAGCTAATTATTATTGCTATGAATTTATTCATTTTTCGCCTTCAATTTTAATTATTATCGTCTCACACCCGGAGATTCTGATATCATGCCATTTCCACGATGCATTAGATATAATTCTAATTCAACGTATTCCGTAGAGCCTCTCGAATAAGGCTCAGACCTAACCGCATTCATACACCATTCGAACATCCTATGCGTAGAACCCGGCTCACCCCAAAGAAGCCTATATATCGGAAATGCGTTGATGTGCCCTTGGCTTATCAAATCTCCCCTCAATCTTTGGCCTACCAAATCAACATGACAGTCGCTGCATGATAGGTTTAACTGACCGCGACGAGTTTCATATAACTTTTTTCCGCTTACCCAAAACGGCTCAAGCTCCTCAGATAATACCGTGTTAATCTCCATTCCCCGCGATTGTAGACTGATGAGTGCCGTAAGCGCCAATATCGGCTCGCTGTCGTAATAAAGTCCCGAAACGTTATTGTATTTTGTAAATTCACTTATAATTTTACCCTGTAAATTGATGAGATTTTTTGATTGAGTGTCGTAGCGTGGATATTCAATCGATACACCCTTCATTGACGTTGTTACATTACCATGACATTCTGCGCAGGCTTGCCCATCGTTATTCAACTTCGAATTCCAATACTTCTCACCAACTTCTACTAAAAAAAAGCCAGGGTTTAAAAAGTCGTCATCTTGTAAAAGTCTAGTTTCTAACTCCATAAATTGATAACCTGATTTTACACTATCATCAGAGCACGCTAAACTTGGGTAAACACAAAACATCACAAAAATAAAAATATTTTTCATTTTATTTTTGCTCCTTTAGACCACTCAAAAATTCAGTCACATCTTTGAGCTCTTGCTCAGTATAAATGGTTTTATTGACGAATTCTTGGCCCACAGCATTTAAGTTAGAAAGTGAAAAATATGGAGGCATGATCGTATCAGGATTTAATAGTCGAGCGTCCATTATTCGAAGCATTAAATCATTCTTAGAAAGTCGATCACCAATGTTACTCAGATCTGGTCCAATTTCCCCCATGTCCTTTTCGTTGATAAATGAAGAAATTTTATGACAAATTAAGCAACTCGCTTTCCGCATATCTTTTATAATTCTTTCTCCGCGCGCACTATCTCCAAAATTTACGTTTTCTGCATTTAAAAAGCCTGCAAAAAAAATAAAGAATACGGTTAGTAATCCCACGCCATAAGGGATCTGAATTTGAATATCACCCAAACATTTCATTCGTAAGATTTGCATACCAGCCCCTTGCAAAATCCGCCTCAAAATGTCTTAATGTTGGATTTTTTCCTGCTTCGCTCGTACCTCCGGCTCCAGGTACGCTACTTAAGCGATTTTGATTTTGTTTATCGCTTCTGTAAACGCCTGCAACCGAGATACCATATTCTGGTCCAACTAAACTGTAACAAGTATTCATCAGTAGTGCACTTTCAGGAACTTTATCGTTTAAAATATCGTTGATCGCATGTGCACAAGCCTTTCCTTGCGTTGACGCAGAGAAACCACTTTTTGGCATATCACCAACAATAGCGGCATCACCCAAAATATGAATATTTTTAAAAACTTTTGATTCAAAAGTTAAACAATCTATTTCGCACCAATCTCCTGTCCCGGTCAAACCAGATTTAAGAGCTAAATCAGCAGCTCGCTGAGGGGGGATTAAATTTATTACGTCAGCGTGAAAGTCCTCGAAATAAGTAGAAATCTTTTTATTTTCAACGTCGATCTCCTTTATCCCTGCATGATCAGAAAAAGGTATGAATTCAATCATCCCTGGATATAGTTCGTCCCATGCACTCATAAATAATGATTGTTTTGAAAATTTATTTTTTGCGTCAACGATTAGTATTTTTGCTTTTGGATTATTGTACTTTAAATAATGAGCGATTAAGCTCGCTCTTTCATACGGTCCAGGCGGACATCGAAATGGATTATCTGGCGGCGCAATAATAATAGTCCCCCCTTGTCTCATCGAAAATATCTGGTTTCTAAGCAGTAGTGTCTGATTGCCAGCTTTCCAAGCATGCGGAAAATTATCAGCTATTTCTGAGTTAACATTTACAAATGCCTCCCATTTAAAAGAGATCCCCGGAGAAATTATTAGACGGTCATAATAAATATTTTCACCCGACTTTAGTTTTACGAATTTTGATTGAGGTTCAATTTCTTTAACAGGATCAACAATAATGTTTAATCCCAGGTTTTTTAATCCATCATATTTGAAAGTTATTTCCTTCAGCTCTTTGAGTCCGGCGATTACGGCATTTGAAAACGGACATGTTATAAATTCATGACTATCTAAGATTAATGTTATGTTTGTTTGAGGTGCAATCCGATTGAGGGCCCTTGCCGCAGAAACACCGCCAAAGCCACCTCCGACAATTACGACCTCCGACTTATTACTTGAGATATTTGCATACGCTATATTCTTCGCTGCTATCAAGCTAGCTGAAAAGCCAAAGAGTTTACGGCGATTAATTTTTACATTTGTCAAATTAGTCACCTTTCAAGTTCCAAAATATTTAGCCAATATAAATATGTCTTCGTCCGATAGCCCTGCTGCCAGGCGGTTCATTATTGTTCCTACAAGTTCACCATTTTTATATTTGTTTAAAATTTCAACAAGCTCAGTTTGAGACAAGCTATCAATTGATGGAATCGCATTCTCGATGCTGCCCTGCTTGCCATGACAAGTTGAACAAGACTCCGCTGCTATCGGAAAAGGTTTTTCTGCCATAACCAATTGAGGAAAAAAAAAGATCAAAATCAAATTAAAACATAAAATTGGCTTTGATAAATTTTTACCCACCATTTCTGTATCCTTTGAAAACCCAGCTTATATACTGCCAATTTTTTCATTCAAAAAATGAATGTTACATATTCTAGATTTATATTTTATGGTCTCAAAAATAAGTATATGTTTTTAAAGGCACAAAATTTTCGACATTTAAGGCGACTAACGTGTATTATATACACGTAAACTCAAGAGAATCTTTATGTATTGCTTAAACAGACGCATTTTCTTGCTCTCATCTACTGCGTTCATAAGTTCGCCAATATTGGCCGACGAGATCGATGTGATTAAAGCTATAGAGAGCGATTTCGGTAACTACAAAATAACCGACGGAAAAATTACAATCAACATGCCAGATTTTTCAGACTCTGGAGCATCAGTTCCTATGGAAATTTTCATTCCGACAAATTCAACAACTAATAGCTTTCCTAGAAAGTTGAATGTCTATGCTCCTAAAAATCCGCGGCCTAGGCTCCTAAGTATCGTATTTACTGAACATTGCGGTGAAGCTCGCATCAGTACTCGAGTGCGGCTGGGATCTTTTCAAGACATTATTGCAGTCGTAGAAAATACTGACGGCTATAAGTTTACCGCAAAAAAACATGTAAACGTAACATACGGTGCCTGTGAGGATATTGTAGCTAATGACCAATTCCCGCCTGGGTGGACCCCAAAAATGAGGATTTCTGCACCAAAATCTGTCTTAAAAGATGAAATATTTACAGTCCGAACGATAATTAATCATCCTATGGAAACTGGTTTGCGCCATGACAAAACTGGATTGCACGTGCCAATTAGAATTGTTGAAAATTTTACATGCATCGCCAACGGAACTGAAATCATCAAAATAAAATTAGAGCCCGCAATTGCAGCTAATCCATATTTGGCCTTTTCGATGAAGTTGCAAAAAGATTCAGATTTAGATTTTATTTGGACTGATACAACTGGCGAAGCGTATAAGGCGAGTACTTCAATAGTAGTTAATTAATAATTCTGATCAACTATCAAAAATCTTGGAATATTTAAAGACGCTTTTGAACTTGGAATAAATGTTATCTTCGGAATAATTTTCTTGCACATATGTAGTAATTTGCGCCCTGAACTCAACAAATGCCTTAATTGAAAGTAGATGTTTAGGCATAACGAATGCAGCGCTTCGGGCAGGCTCGCTCATAACAAAAAATTGCACGCGTTCTAATATATGCTCGGGCAAATTTGGTAATAGAGACATTGGACAAAAACAAGTTGCTAAGCCAGCAGCTACAATATCGACTGCGGATGAGTTGGTACTACATGAAAAATATGGTTCAGCGTTTGCCAAATTATACTTGTACCAGCCATCTACACGTTGCATCCACGGAACTCCGGGTCCAACATGAACGTAACGAAGAAGAGGTTCACAGTCATGTGATTCAATTAATCTATTTTTTAATGCCTCTTTTAATTGGTCACGACCGATTTTTTTAGGTACCACCCAAACCAGTTCATCATCAAATAATTCTGTTATGCTAAGTGAATGAGAATAATGTTCAACACTTGATTTACTAACAATTGCACAATTTATTTGGTGCCCATTCATTAATTCAACAATCTGATCAGAACTTATCGCCCAAACAAACTCAAATCGTGAAAAGGCTGGAATTTGACTTGATATGATTGCTGCACGCTCATGGAAACGTCCAATTAATGAGGGCGTTGCACCAAATTTTAATTCAATTTTATTTTCATTGAAAAGAAATTTATGTTGGTTTAATGCCAAGTCAATTTTATTCAATATTTCGGTCGATTGCTTGAACCAAAACTCTCCAGCCGGGGTTAAAATTAAACCATTTTTATATCCCCTTTTAAACAATTGAATACCCAAAGCATCCTCCATTTTGGAAAGCTGCTGAGAGATCGTTGGCTGCGCTAATTTTAAGGTTCTTCGTGCATTATTTATCGAACCTGCATTCGCAACCGCCACCACAATTTTCATTTGTTTTAATGTTAACATCAAGCTTTTATTCCAAAATTATTACACTCTGTCGCTAAAACTATCCAAAACGTCCGCTTTTGCAATTCGAATTAGCAAGGATCCCTATTTAATTTGATATGAATTGGAACTGATCGTACTTGTTCAAAGCTGGATCGCAAATTAGTCGTCCTATAGCCGTGAATGCCCTGTACTGCGCATTTCACAAGCATTTGTTGGGAGATACGCAAATCACATTCAAGCGGCTGCAGGATGAGCAAAGTCGCGCGTTTCTAAAGTCTGGAGAACTCGCCCCGAACACCGTTTCCGTCATGGCGGTCACACGCGATGAAACGGGCGAATTTAGATATGCGATCGAGAGATGTTCAGGCGGATCAGGTCAAGTCAGTGAATTGTTGGTGGCGGCAAAAGTAGGGGCAGCGAATAAATTATTAAGCCAGTGCAGCTAATCGAAAAATATGAGCTGGAAGTGCAGCGAGATCTTAATGGGAAAAGCTGCAGGAAAACGGAGTTATCCACGCATACAATGACATGATGTGGTTTATCCATGAAGAAGACAGATTAGACATTTGACGTCAATTGTTAAGTTTATTCTACTATTTGTACAGCAAAGTTTGCCTTTCCAACGTCTTGTACCATCGCGAAGAGAATCTCGGCATTATCTGGGTGAAGCCTTACACACCCCGCAGAAGCAGGCAAACCAAGTTTATCGACATCGTATGTTCCATGGATCGCGTAATGGCCATTGAAAAAAATTGAATACGGCATGGGAGCATTGTTATACAGCGAAGACTTGTGGTTTTTCGAGAGCCACTGTGCATTCCAAATGCCTGTAGGAGTTACTTTCCCTTGGCGTGCAGTAGAAACTGCCCACTCATACAACTGGTCACCTTGTTTGAATATTCGGATACGTTGACTCTTCTTGTCAACGAGAGCAAAAATTTCATGGCTGAACAATGGAGAATTGGGCGCATAGGTGTTGAGAGAAGGCCTTGTTTCACTTTTGGAAATCTTTGTTTTGACAGGGTATGAGAATTCAATTTTAGGATCACTTTTTGATGAAACAAAAAAGCCTGATGACGTGTCGAACCAATCTGTTTGGCGTTCTTTCAAAATAAATGTTGATAGAAAATTTGTAGCAAAAGTTTCAGGTGCGATTTGCGGCGGGACTTCCATCGAAGAAACATATTCCAGCTGGCCTGGCACATTTATAAGAGATTTACGCACAGAACCTCGGTTGTAATTTTGTTTTTCGTAGTTTGGTTGATCCACTTCCACTAAAGAAGATATCGCAGCAATTTTTGGGGCAACATAACGGAAAGGTATTAATTCTATTTGCCTCCGACCTATGTCAAAAAGAATTAGGGACAATAGTAAAATCAGAAACAAGTCCCTCACAGAGGCGTTCAATCTAATGCGAGGTAAGCGGAAGCCTGAAACAAAAGAATTCGGCATAGAAACATTAGGCTTCATTTTAGTTTCTGAGCGTAATGCATTAATCCGAACACGGAGGGCTTCAAGATCTGATTCAGGAGTAGAGTTTTTCACTTTTTTCCGCAGCGCAAATTTAAGATCCATCCCTACAAATATTGTATTTTTCATCAGACACTCAACTCTAAAATCCATAGCACCCAACAAATTTTGGGTATTTAAAATGTATAAAAACGTTTCAGCAGTGTCTTGCTCAGACTATTGCTAACTAAAATTGGCGAAATTTATATCCACACTCACTAATCCAATATAGACATTTCGTCTGGACGCTAACACTGATCTCGATTTTTATTTGATTAGAATTTCTTTACAAACTGTGTGGGTAACAGCAGTTTCAGGGGATGCCTTCAGTAGTTTCTTGCAATTCTTCTCAAGTGCCTCTGATGCCTGATTAATTTGGTTAAGAATGTCGTCCAAATTTTCTATTTCAGGCCTAGTGCCAAATGCGGTGGTTAAGCAATTGTCATACTGTTTTTTCAACAAAGGATCATCAGGGCGCTCAAGTGTATTTAACTGAGTTGCGATATTTTTTATTGTGCCACTATCGGCATTCTGTAGAGCCACATCACAGATATTTAGAAGTACCTTTACGCGATTTGAATTTGCTTGTACCGCAGGTGCATGAAAGGCAAAATAAACCAGGTAAAACATTAATGGTATAGATGTTCTGAACATGCTACTCTCTCCGCTTATGTGAGAACAAATGACCCCACATCTCCGACTTATCAAGGTCAAACAGTTCACTTGCAGGATCGCCATACAGCGAGGCCAAACCGCGTGCAGCCCAGATGACCCCTCCCTCATAGGCTTGCAGGAATAGGCTCTCCCCACGCGCATCATCACGCTCTACATCGTCACCCAAGAAATACGCGGTAGCTAAGCCAAAAGTAGCGGCGGGGTAGCCCAACTCATGCGAAGCATTTAGATCACTGAGAGCTTGCCCCGCCTGACCGCCCCTGAGATAGCCTCTTGCACGCTGCAGCAGGAACCGTGGTTCCGCATTATTGCCAGCATTTAGCGCATCTGTGCATGCCTTAACTACCAGCTCTGGCTGGATATCTATAAAGGCAACAGGTTCACTCACTGCCGACGGATCAGCTTCAAGTGCAGCTAAGCGATCACATTCATCTACTGCCTCAGCACGAGCGGCAAGCGGCAGAGCGATGAACGCAATTACGTGTGAAAGTGAAGGTAGCCTCATAGCATCAGTGTAACTGAACCGCGGGCGTTCGCAATTTAAATTATGCTTATTAAAACGAGCAGTTTACCTTAGCCGCTCACGCGGTTAACTAGCGGCGAACCTGTAGTAACTACGCGGGTATGGTTGGTAAAGATCAGGGTCAGGTCGCAAAAGCGATCAACCGACTGATTGAATTAGGTGTTATCGTGAAAAAGGGTGTTACGCTTTCGGCGCAATAGCTATCATAGCTGTCATATCTATCATATGCACCATGAAAATATGACAAGTATGATAGGTATGACAGGGTTTGTGCCAACTTACTCATTTAAATATTATTCGGGATCATGGCCGCATTAAGCTACATTGCCCACGAGCGATAGAACCACGCCCATTATTTTCAATGAATTGCATATCTGGGTAGAGCTGCACATCAAAGTGACCTTTAAAATAATAATATTCCTTGATCCCAACGTTTGGATCAGTGTGTACATAATCGACTGGATACTCGTCACATTTTACGCGGCCAGCGGTAGTACTTAATGAGCATCATGAAATTATTGCAGTCGTTCCTTTGTCTATCATTTTAACTGCCCATTGCCATTTTTTTGATCTTGGTTTGAGTAAAGGTAATCCAAATCGCTATAGACCGTAACATTGCAATGATATTCAGTTACACGCGCATTATTAAATTCTATGCAGTTCTGCTTTGCACTCCAGCGAAGTTGCTTGTCCCGATCCATTCCTCAAAAGTACTGATCAACTCTGGTTCACCAGCAAGAATGAACTGATCTGAAGCGATTGCCGCACTTACACTCTCCTCTCCTAACCATACTTTCGTGAGTGCAGGCAAAGTAGTCTCTAGATAAATATGAATATCTAAATTTGGGTCAATTGGGCCAACATCAGGGGCATCAATCCCAGAGAAAATAAACCACCAGTTCGCGGATTTACTGGGACTTCCAATAAAGTTTATCTGCATTACTGCAT
>Ga0181595_10002935_pt1 | contig 16674 bp, 16 predicted proteins | sample 041ome_7_FD_145604 | JGI IMG/M metagenome (GOLD analysis project Ga0181595, IMG submission 145604) | Coastal salt marsh microbial communities from the Groves Creek Marsh, Skidaway Island, Georgia - 041401AS metaG (spades assembly) | ecosystem: Environmental > Aquatic > Marine > Intertidal zone...
GCGCTCGAAAATCGGGTATCTTGTTGTTGCTTCATTCGTTTTTCCTGCAAAGGTGATCTTTTTTTTCTGGTAAATCAATTAGATCACGAATGAAGCACCTCTTCAACTCCTAAAGATCATACCTATGAGAGTAATATTGTGTTTGTTGTTGGTTGTGGTGTTTTCTGTGCATGCTGATCCTACCCGTCCTCCTGCCGCTGCACTGCCTGCAGTACCGCAAGCCAGTGTCGCTGTTGGCACCCCTTTGCAATTGCAGTTAATTATGCATAGCGAACAGGGAATGCAGGCGCTGATTAACGGGCAATTGCTCAGAGTAGGGGATTCTATTGCCAGGTTTCGGGTGCAAAGCATCAATACCGAGCAAGTTGTGTTAGTGTCGGGATCTGACCGGCTGCAGCTTGATATTATTAATCATTCGATAAAAGTGTATGACGCCAAATAACCTTAATCCCGCCGGTTGTGTGCTGCTGGCAGCCTTATTACAAGGTTGTATGATGACGGCCACCCCACAGCATAGTCAGTTGGCGCGTGATGCTTTGCAAGATGCTGTCAACCAGCCTGTGGCTGCTGCGCCTTTGGCTGAAGTGCCTTTGGCGGTGCAGCATGAGCTATTGGCAGAAAGCTTAAAACCTATGGCTGCGCCGGAGCGGCGTTTTAATGTGAAAGCCGTTGAGGTGCCGCTGGCTGACTTTTTACGCTCCTTAGTGGCCGATACCGACTATAGCCTGGTGGTGCACCCTGATATTACCGGTAGTGTTAGCCTGCAGCTAAAGCAGGTTACCTTGGCTGAAACGCTGGAGTTGGTGCAACAGTTATTTGCAGTCGATATTCGCCGCAGTGGCAATATCTATCAGGTTGTGCCGCCCGCCCTGACGACAGAAACCATAGCGGTAAATTACCTGATGTTACAGCGCCAGGGCTTGTCGTCTATTACGGTTAACTCGGGTGGCGTATCGCAAAACAGCAATAACCAAACGAACAATAATAATCGGGTAAACAACACGAGTAGCGCGCTTGGCAATAATAACAACCTGGGTAATAGCAACAGCCAACAGCAATTTACCGGTAGCAGTATTCAAACCGAAAACCGAACCGATTTTTGGCAAGATTTAGAGCAAGCCGTAAAAGCTTTTTTACCACCAGACACAGAGCGGATGGTGATTATCAGTCCGCAAGCAGGCTTAGTTACGGTGCGCGCCATGCCCGCCGAGCTGCACGCTATCCGTCGCTTTTTAGGCCAAACTGAGCAACATTTGCAGCGCCAGGTAGTATTGGAAGCCCGCATTATTGAAGTTACCCTTAATGATGAATATCAACAGGGAATTAACTGGCAAAACGCCTTAGGCTCGGTACGCAGTACTGAGCTTGGTTTTTCGACCTCTGCTGGGCAACTGGGCAACGTGATAAGCTCGCAGCTTGGTGGCGTAACGGCCTTGAGTTTTACTAATGCCGACTTTAGCGGTGTTATTAATTTACTGCAAACCCAGGGCAATGCTCAGGTGCTGTCTAGCCCGCGCGTCGCGGCGATGAACAATCAAAAAGCGGTGATTAAAGTGGGGCAGGACGAGTTTTTCGTTACTGACATTACCAACAATACCACCATCTCTGGTAGCGGCGCGACCACCTCTGCCCCTAACATCAGTTTGCAGCCGTTTTTCTCCGGTATTGCGCTAGATGTAACGCCGCAAATTGATCAGAACGGCACTGTTATTCTGCATATTAACCCGTCGGTTATTGAAACTGCTGAACAAACCAAGCGTATAGTGCTAAATGACGAGGTGATTTCGTTACCGCTGGCACAAAGTAATATCCGGCAATCGGATACGCTGATCCGGGCACGTAGTGGCGAGATCGTGGTGATTGGTGGTTTAATGCAAACGGTAAAATCTGACAGCGTGTCACGCACGCCAGTATTAGGCGCTATCCCGGGGCTGGGGCAGCTTTTTACTAACAAAAAGCAGATAGAGCAGAAAAAAGAGCTGGTTATTTTGCTCAAACCTACCGTAATAGAGCCTGGGGTTTGGCCGCAGCAAGTGGGGCAATCTGAACTGCAATTACAGCGCTGGTCTCAAGGGTTGTAATCTGTGTATGCTGGTTTTTTTCAGTTACAGTTAACCCCTTTTAGCCTAACGCCAGATACCTCGTTTTATCTGGGGCTGCCACAACATGAGGCGGCCCTTAATGTATTGCATATTGCCCTTAATAATGGCGAAGGCTTTTTAAAGGTGACTGGCGAAGTGGGTACGGGGAAAACCTTACTGTGCCGCCTGTTACTTAATGCTGCGCCCACCGATTGGCAACTGGCGTATATACCCGATCCGGCCTTGTCCCCACTGCAATTGCGCTGGGCGCTGGCGCAGGAGCTGGGGTTAAAGTTTTCCGCTAATATTGATGGCCCGCAATTACTGCAATTGCTGCAGCGCCAGCTTATTTTACTGGCTAGCCAGCAAAAACGCGTAATACTGGTCATTGACGAGGCGCAGGCGTTGCCGGACGAAACCTTAGAAACTCTGCGTTTATTAACAAACCTGGAAACCGAGCAGCAAAAATTACTGCAAGTGGTGTTGTTTGGTCAACCGGAGCTGGATACTCGGTTAGCCGCCAGGCATTTGCGCCAGTTACGCCAGCGTATTACCTTTTCGCACCGTTTAACAGCGATGACGCCGCAGCAAATTAACCAGTATGTGCTGCATCGACTACGTGTTGCAGGCTCTGAGCAGCCACTGTTTTCGGCATCTGCGCTTAGGCTGTTACATTTTTACAGTAAGGGGATCCCACGCTTGGTGAATATTCTGGCGCATAAATGCTTGATGTTAGCCTATGGTGAAGGGCGCACAGCGGTAGGCTGGCGGCATATGCGCTATGCGGCGGCCGATACGGAAGCCGTGCACCGCTTTTGGCATCAGATCCCGCTGTTGGGTAGCCTGATATTATGGTGCAGAGCCTGGCGGAGCGGACTATGAGTGTGATCAACAAAATGTTGCAGGACTTACAAAAGCGCGACGCTTCGGCCAGTGCTCAGGCCCGCCCCCGTGCAGTGGCCACAGCCAGGCCAAAACGCTTTACGTTTGGCCGCCTGATGTTGGCCGCTTTACCGGTATTGTGTTTGCTGTGGTGGTTTTGGCCCCTGCCTAAACCCCCTGCTTCGACAGACGCTGCAGTGGCTACCTTGATACCAGCCGAACTGGCAACAGCGGCAAAAAGCGCTATGCTAACTACAGCCGAGGGTAGTGTGGAGTTTGACCGCCCGCGAACAGAACAGGCAACAGAACAGACAACAGAACAGACAATAGAACAGACAATAGAACGAACAGAAGCTGAACGTGGCGCCGTTAACAGCCCAGTCATTAGCGGCGATGTACTTAACAGCGATGTAGTCAGCACTTCGGCAGAGAAAAGTGAAGTGCTTAACAGTGAAGTCGTTAGTAGTGCAGTAAGCAGCCAGACGGCGATAACCGCCGGACAGACGCCGGTAGCGGCGAAAAAGTCAGACCCCCTGGTGCCAGCACAACATGAAGTGGTTAACGTAGCGCAAATACCCGCGACAGCGGCAAGATCAACGATAGTCGCGCCAGCGAGCTCCTTGCCTGTAATAAACGACGGCTCAGACGCTGCGGTAACGGCACCGCAGGCACTTGCTATAGAACAAACCGGGGCTACCCCTTTGGCAGCCGCCTTTGAACTGGCGGTAGCGGCAGCAGAAAGGCAACAATGGCAGCAGGCATTAGCGTACTTAACAGCCGAGGGGCCGGTGGCAGAGTTTCCGGCGTATTATGCGTTAAAGGCTGCGCTATTGCAGCAACAGGCCGATTGGCCTGCGGCATTAGCACTGTATCAGCAGTTATTGCAAACCGACGCCGCGCAGCCTGCCTGGAATTTGGCTGCGGGTATTGCCGCCCAGCAATTACTGCAACCCGCGTTGGCACAGCGGTATTTTCAGGTTGCATGGCAAGGCCACAGGCGGTTGCCGGCTGCCAGCCAGCAATTCTTACAACAACAATTGAGCCAGATGAACTAGTCTTATGCAAAAACCTAAATTAAAAATGCGACTTGGCAACTTGTTGGTGCATGAAAATATCATCAGCGAGCAGCAACTGGCAGAAGCCCTGCGACGGCAGCAGGAAACCGGCCGTAAATTGGGTGCAACGCTAATTGAATTGGCGTTTTTGTCGGAGACCCAGCTGTTACAGTTTTTAGCGCAACAACTACAGTTACCTTTTTTAGATATCGCCCAAAAGCAGATTGCCCCCGAGGTTGCTCAGCTATTAAGTGAGACGCAAGCCAGACGTTTCCGCGCCCTGGTGTTGGAAGCCGATGCCCGGCAATTATTACTGGGGATGAGTGATCCCGCCGATTTAACGGCCTTAGATCAACTAACACAAATTTTGGCGCCGCGCGATATTCGGCTGGCTGTAGTGCGCGAAGGCCAGTTAATGCAGGCCTTTGATAGCTTGTATCGCCGTACCAAAGAAATTGAAAGCTTTGCCACCCAACTAAAAGAAGAGTATGGCCCAGAACCAGACGCAGACCTCGGTTTTGTGCAGGGACAGTCTGAGGTTGACAATACCATTGCCCGGTTATTGCAATCTATTTTTGAAGATGCGGTGCAGGTACGCGCTTCGGATATTCATATCGAGCCTGATGAAACCGTATTACGCATTCGTCAGCGGGTAGATGGTGTGCTGCAAGAAAATATTCTGAATGAAGTCAGTATTGCTGCTGCCCTGGTGCTGCGTTTAAAGCTGATGGCGAGCCTGGATATTTCGGAGAAGCGCTTGCCGCAGGATGGCCGTTTTCAGATTAATGTAAAGCAACATAAAATTGATGTGCGGATCTCGACTATGCCGGTGCAATATGGCGAGTCGGTAGTGATGCGTTTGTTAGATCAATCGGCTGGCGTATTAACCCTGGATGACACTGGTATGCCGCCAGCAATGTTAGCCAGGTTACGGCGTTTGATCCGCAGTCCGCATGGCATGATTTTGGTTACCGGGCCAACCGGCTCAGGTAAAACCACGACCTTGTACGGTATGCTAAGTGAGCTTAATCAGGCTGGCAGCAAAATTATTACGGTAGAAGATCCGGTGGAGTATCGTTTACCGCGAATTAACCAGGTACAGGTAAATCCGAAAATAGACCTAACCTTTAGCCGGGTGCTCAGAACCACCTTACGGCAAGATCCCGATATTATTATGGTCGGTGAGATGCGCGATCAGGAAACGGCAGAAATGGGGTTACGTGGTGCCCTTACCGGTCACTTAGTGCTATCTACCTTGCATACTAACGATGCGGTAAGCAGCACGCTACGTTTGGTGGATATGGGCGCTGCGCCCTATCTGGTGGCCAGTGCCTTGCGCGCTATTATCGCGCAGCGGCTGGTACGCAAATTATGCCAATACTGTAAAGCGCCGTATCAACCCGATGCGATGGAGCTGAATTGGCTACGCCACCATAAAATTGCCAGCGATACTGCGTTTTGGCATGCTCCAGGTTGCCAGTCTTGTAATAGTACCGGCTACAAAGGGCGGCTTGGGGTGTTTGAGCTGTTACTGATGACCAAGCCGCTGGCCGATGCGCTCAGGCGCAATGACGCGGAAAGCTTTACCACGCTGGCACATAAAAGCGAGGGGTTTACCAGCTTGGGACTGATGGCGCTGGATTACGCCCGTCAGGGCGTGATCAGTTTGGAGGAAGTGATGAAGGTGTCGGAATACCTGGAGTCTGATCCACAAAACGCCTCGGCGTTAAAACCGGCGCAGGATAGCTAATGCCAGCCTTTAGCTATCAGGCTCGTGATACGCAGGGCAGGGCGGTCAGCGGCCAGCTGGAAGCACAAAACAGTGCAAGTGCCGCGGCCTTGCTGCGCGAGCGCGGCCTGATCGTGTTGCAATTGGCTCCTTTGGCGCAGGCGGCTCCAGCCCGGGGGATTAGCCTGTTTCAGCCTAAGGTGTCGCTGGATGAGCTGGTTATTTTTTCCCGGCAAATGTACTCGCTGCTAAAAGCCGGTATCCCAATTATTCGCGCCATTGCCAGTTTACTGGAGAGCACGCGCTCTGCTGCCTTAAAGCAAGTGCTAACTGATTTATTAGAGCAACTGCAAAACGGGCGTGATTTATCAACCGCTGTAGCCGCGCACCCCAAGGTATTTAACCGCTTAATGGTTAGCATGGTGCATGTAGGTGAAAATACCGGCCGGCTGGATGAAGCGTTTTTGCAGCTGAGTTTTTACTACGAGCAAGAGCAGGAAACACGCAAACAAATTAAGCAGGCCAGCCGTTATCCCAGCATGGTATTAATTGCGTTACTAATTGCGCTGGTGGTGATGAATATCTTTGTGATCCCGCAGTTTGCAGTAATGTTTAGCCGTTTTAATGCCGAGCTACCCTGGTCAACTAAGTTATTATTAGCCAGCTCGCAGCTTTTTCTGCATTACTGGCCTTATATGCTGGCGGCTTGCTTGGCCAGTATTTTCGGCTGGCGCCATTATGTCACAACGCCCGCGGGGCGCTTGTTCTGGAGCAAGCAAAAACTGCGTATTCCACTGATTGGCGACATTATTAACCGCGCTACGTTAGGCCGCTTTGCCCGCAGTTTTAGCATGATGTTGCGCGCGGGCGTGCCGATTACCACTGCATTAAACCTGGTGGCAGAGGCTGTGGATAATGATTATCTGGCCGGACTGATTAAAGAGATGCGCCGCAGTATCGAGCGGGGGGAGAGTTTGTTTCGGGTGGCGCAGCAAAGCGGCATCTTTACGCCCTTAGTGTTGCAAATGCTGGCGGTAGGGGAAGAAACCGGCCAGATGGACGAGATGTTAAATGAGGTGGCAGGCTTTTATGAGCGGGAAGTCGCTTACGATTTAAAAAGCCTGACCAGCAAAATAGAACCTATTTTAATAGGCCTGGTTGCGGTGTTGGTGATGATCCTGGCACTGGGTATTTTTACCCCTATGTGGGACATGCTGGATGCCTATAGAGGCCGCTAGATTAGGCGCTAAAAAGAAGTTTTTTTTTAATATTATTTCGTATATGATCTAACCATTAATGATTAGAAACTGTGCGCTTACCTGGAAGTAGATATTTGATGCCGTACCGCTCGTCGCTGAAATTCGCCAAAGGTTTTACCCTGATCGAAATTTTTATTGTTATTATCATTCTAGGTGTGCTAGCTGCTTACGCTGTACCGCGTTTTGTTAATGCTGCCCGGGATGCAGAAGAAGCATCGATTGAAGCGGTAGCTAATTCCTTTGCGTCTGCAGTAAGTTTAGCGCGCAGCCAGTGGGAATTGTCTGGGCGGCCTGCGGGTCGGGTGAGCCTGGAAGGCGCCGACATCGTTGTCGGAACCAATGGCTTTCCGACCGGCGGCGGCAATGCTCAGGCGATGACGGCGCAGCAATGTTTAGCCGTGCTGGACGGTATTATGCAAAATTTACCGCGCGCGACCATTTCGAATAATATTGACGACATCCGTCGTGCCCGCCTGTATGTGCGGGTAGAAACCCAGCTTTTTGCGCCTGACCACGCCTGTACTTATTATCAAACGGCCGGTCTGGTGTCTGCCCCGACAAACCAGTTAAATGTAAATGGTTTTGTATATGTTCCGGCCACCGGCCGGGTTAGCACTTTTATCAATAAAATCTGAGGGACTGTATGAAGCGTCAACAAAGTGGTTTTACGTTAATTGAATTAATTATCGTAATCGTAGTTTTAGGGATCTTAGCTGTAACCGCCGCACCACGGTTTTTTAATTTTGGTTCAAACGCTCGCACGTCTACCTTAACCGGTGTTAAGGGCGCTTTAGAATCATCAGCCGCGCTGGTATATGGCAAAGCACTAATTGCCAGCGTTCAAGGCTTGGAAAAGTCTGAGGCGGATAGTGTACCTGTTGTTTACGGTTACCCAGCTGCTACCGCTACTGCAATTCAAGCTTCAGCAAGCCTTGATGATGCGGATTGGACTATCACCGAAGTAAGGGCTGCAGATACAGCTTACCAAGCTGCTGTTGGTGACGTAGTTATTAGCTCTAAATCCTACGTAAGAGCTGATGTGGATGCTTCAATTGCTAATAACCTTGGCCTTACAGCAACAACTGCTTGCCATGTGGTTTACAAAGCTGCTACAAAAGCCGGTGAAAAGCCAACTATTACTGTGTACTCAGCAGGCTGCTAAGTTAGCTGCTAACGATGAACACTAAACCACAGGGCTATACCCTGGTAGAGCTGATTGTGGTGATAATTATACTCGGGGTACTGGCGGTAAGCCTGGTACCCCGTTTTTTTTCTGCCGCTGGCACTAACGAATATTTACTGCGCGAGCAGGCGATTGCGGTGCTACGCCGGGTGCAGCAACAAGCGATGCAATGCACTGCGGATAGCACAGTGTGCCCGCCCCCCCAACTGCTGCTGGCTGCCGACCGGCTGGGCGTAACAGCAGCCTGTTTAAATGATGCCAGCCATCTTTGTACCGGTAATAGCCAGGTACTGTTACAACCGGTACCCGCCACCTTAAACCTGCTTACTTTTGATGCGCTGGGTCGCCCACAGCAATGCACCGGTGCCACCGGCTGCCAATTGCAGCTACAAGGCCAGGTGCGTTTAACCCTTTGTATCGAACAGCAGGGGTTTATACACCCATGCTAAAGTCTAAAAACGTATTACCCAAAGCGGCGCCTAGCCGCCTTTACCCACGGCGTTATACCGGTGTTACCCTGCTAGAATTATTGATTGGCATGACGGTGCTGGCGCTGGCATTAAGCCTGATTACTGCTGTGCTAAGCCCGTTATTTGTGCGCAGTACCGATCCCTGGCACCAGGTACGGGCGGCTGAACTTGGCCAAAGCATGATGAACGAAATACTCTCCCGTGCCTTTGATGAAAACAGTAGCCGCACCGCAAGCCTGCTGCGCTGCGGTGAGGCTGGCGCCTTACCCTGTACCTCAGCGCTGGAGTTGGGGCCCGATGCCGGTGAAAGCCTGTTAACCTTTAACGATGTTGACGATTTTCATCAATTAGCCACGGAGAGTAACAGCCTGGCTGCCTTACTCGGCGAGACGCAGGCGGCGCAATATAACAATTATCAGGTGCAGGTGCAGGTCACTTACGCCTCAGCAGCGCAAGTAAGTGGGCTGACCCTTGGTGCAGATCAGGCTAAACATATTCAGGTGCGTATTACCACTCCCTCTGGTAATACCCAGGTTTTTAGTGCCTATAGGGGGAATTGGTAATGGCGCGCGGCTTTACCTTAATGGAGCTGATTATCGTCATGCTGGTGCTGGCGATTCTGGCGATTGGTAGCAGCCGCTATATTGGCATTGGCGCCCGCATGTATAGTGACGCCAGCGAGCGCGAGCAGTTGCTAAGTGCCGGGCGTTTTGCTGCCGAGCGTTTGCAGCGTGAGCTGCGCGAGGCTACCCCTAACAGCGTGCGTATTGCGACCCAGGCGGCACTGCATTGTATTGAATTTGCTCCTATCATCAGTGCTGGTTTGGTCCAGCAATTACCTACGGCTCCCGATTACCAGCTGCGTTTGTTGCACAGTGCCTGGCAGGACGAGTTTTTACAGTTACCCCTGAGTATTTACCCACAGCGTAGCAGTGATATTTATGCGCCTGCGGCAAATGAGGGTGCAACTTTATTGTTGCAGCACAAGGTACAACAGCTGCAGTTAGAGCATACTAACCTGGTGGCGCTGACATTAGATGCTTATGTGTTTAATACAAACTCACCTGAACGGCGTTTTTACTTGTTAGCGGCCAGCCCGGTAAGTTACTGCTTTAATGCGTTAACCAAAGAGTTACGCCGCTACGAAGCTTATGCGTATCAGGCGGAGCAGCCTCTGCCGCCGCTGGCACCCGGCATTTTAATGGCAAAACAGTTGGCGCAGGTGCAATTTTCGGCTGTGCCTGCTTCGTTACAACGCAATAATGTTGTTAATATCCAGCTTGTTTTTGCAAGTGAAGCCGGTAGTGACTTGTTTTTTAACCATAAGGTGCAGCTTTATAATGTTCCCTGAATCAAACCGGCATAAACAACAGGGCAGCGCATTGGTTCTGGCTATTTTTATTATCGTGGTGATGTTGGCCGTGGTACTGAGTTTGTCACGTTTGTTATTAAGCTCGTCTGAGTCACTGGTTTATGAAGTGCAGGGAACCCGTGCCTTTTTAGCCGCCCAAAGTGGTTTAGAGCTGCTGTTAACTGAAGTCTTACCGCGTGATGATAATGCGGCGTGCCAGCAAGCCACACTACGTTTTAGTGATGCCGGTTTAGAGGGATGTACAGCAAGTGTGAGTTGTCAGGCATCGGCTTTGCTGCCAGCGGGCAGTACAACGTCGCAACTTTACCAGTTAACCAGTGTAGGGCATTGCACGGCGAATGAATTTGTAACCAGCAGAACCTTGGTGGTAGAGGTGCGGCAATGAAGTGGTTAGTCGCCTGTTTACTTTGCTGGCCGTTGCTGGCAAGTGCCGCTACCTATAATTTATCGCTAGGGCAACGCCCGCCATGTTCTACCAGCTGGTCGGTATCGGGTACTGTGTATACCTGTACCGGTAATGGCCGGGTAACCCTGGGCAGTGGTGATCTGTTAATTGCCAATAGTGCGGTAACGGTACGTGCCAATAATGGTTTTGAGCTGAATAATAGTAACGTTGGGACGGCGCAGAATACGGTATCACTGCAGTCAGATTACGGTTCGGTACTGGCGCGCAATAGCACCTTGTATGGCAGTGTTGCTGCCAGTTCAGGCAATTTTGAGTTTACTGATACCAGTGTTGTTGGAGCCCTGACTACCGGCGGTAATATTGTTATTAGTGGTGGTAGTGTTAATGGTAATGTGCAGAGCCAAAGCAATACGCTACGAATTACTGGCGCAACTATTCAGGGCAGTATTACTGCCAACAATGGTGCTATTACCCTGACAGATTCAAGTGTAGTGGGCGCTATTCAAACAAACTGTTGTACGGTAACGGCCACCAATTCGCAGTTAACCGGCAATATCCGTGCCTTATCGGGTATGACTTTCAATGGCGGCAGTATTGAAGGTGATCTGACTATGCTGGGCTTTAACCCGTTAACCATGACGGGCGTCAGTTATTTGGCGGGGGAGGCTAGCGGAGCCAGTACCGCGACAATCACCAATAGTCAGGTAGGTAGCGCAGGTCAAACCATCAATATAACCACCACCACCGGTGCCATCACGTTCTCCAACTCTATTGCCTATGGTATCTATCAGGCGCCGGGAAACTCAACCGTAAATGTGCAAAATAACAGCCAGATCTACGGCCAGTGTTTGCCTAACTCTAACCCAGCCAATGCCTGTGCGCCTTTACCCCCTCCGCAGCCAGCTATGCCCACCTGGTGTGAGGACATCTGGCCTGCGGCAACTACCGCCAATGCGCTCTTCCCTTTAGCTGCCGATCGTTACATTCCTAATGTTGCTGATGCGCCTTTAGGCACGAGTATTGCGCCGGGCGAATACCTGCGCCGAGGCACCTTTACGTTAGGTTCGGCGCGCACTGTGCCGTCGCCTTCTGCGCTGGTGGTCATTGATGGTAACTTTACGCTGGATGCTAATTTTAATGCGAGCGGCAGCGCTAATAACTTATTGCTGTATGTTACCGGCGAGCTAACGATAGAGGCGGGTGTTTCGGTGCGCGGTTATTTGCTGGCCAATACCGTACGCTTTGCTAACCGGGGCTTATTTCAGGCAAATGCGGTGGTGCAGGGCGCGGTATCTGCTTTTTCGGGCATCACCTACGGCGCCCTACACAGCCCCACAGTAAGTTATCAAGCGCCTTCAGCTGTGCTGCAGGGCGGTAAGTTTTGTTTAAGTGCGCCGCGCCAGGAGTTGTATTTGACGCTAAACGACGGCCCCTGGCAGAGCGGCCTTGGTAATGTGCAAGACAGCGGCGTTAACAACTTGCCGGTAGCGGCGGTAAATAACCCGGTGTTTAGCCGGGAACTACCGGCATTAGCCGCCAATAACGACGGTTTGGGTACTTGTGGTTACGCTGAGTTCAGTGCCGGGCAAAGCCAGTATTTTGAAGTGCCGGATAGCCCCTTTATTAAAACGTCCGGTAGTTTTACGGCCGGGCTTTGGGTATACCCGCAAAGCCGTGCCAGCTTAATGACCTTGTTTTCAAAAGATGAGAACTTTGAGCTGCACATTAACAGCAGTGGTCATGTCAATTGGTGGTGGCAAAACAGCGCCGGTACCGTGCGGCAATTTAATAGTACCCAGCAAGTGCCATTAAATCAGTGGAGTTACATTGCTATCCGCTATACGCCGGGGCGACAAACCATTTTTGTTAACGGCGCTAAAACGGAGCAAACTTTTAATGAAGCCTTGCGCTTAAATACCCGGCCGTTGCAGCTTGGCAGCGATCAAAATACCGCTGGCCGCTTTTTTGATGGGCGTTTGGATGAGTTTAGTTTTTATCGTGGTCGGCTGTCTGACGCTGATATAGCGGCGTTAGCGCAGCAACGTTCCGGTAGCTGCCCGTCGGTGGTGTTAAGCTGTGTTAACGATACCTTTGAGAGCGGCAATGGTTTTGGCCAGCTTTGGAATGTATTAAGCCAGAGCGGTAATTTTACACCGCAGCTTAATGGCGGCACGTTGCGTTTAACGCAGTATACCAATCAGGCAACGGTTGCCTCATTACGCCGGGTGTTTCCGGCGGCTAATAATTTTCTGCAAATAGAATTTGATTTTCATGCCTATGGCGGCAATGTGTTTGGTGGCAGTCAGGGCGGTGATGGTATAGCGGTGGTGCTCTCTGATGCAGAAACGCCCTTGCGCGCCGGTGCTTTTGGTGGCTCACTGGGCTATGCCCAAAAAGGCGCAAGCAGTGATTGCCCTAATTGCCCTGGGTTTGCTGCGGGTTGGTTAGGGGTAGGGCTGGATGTTTATGGTAATTTTAGTATTGCCAGCGAAGGCCGGGTAGGGGGCGCGGCGGCAAATACCAATATTAGCCAAACCCGTAACCGGGTTGTGGTACGCGGCAGTGCTGGCAGTAACTATGCTTTTATTACCCAGTCGAACCAATTATCACCCGGTTTTAGTATTGCCGGTAATACGCGTGGGCCAGGGCATCGCTATCGCATTACCTTAAACTCGCGGCAAAGCGGCTCGGCCTTGCTTACCGTAGAGCGTAATACCGGCAGTGGTTATGTGACGGTGATCCCTGAACGCAATGTGCTTACTGATTTACAGGGTAGCCAGGGGAATGTGCCGGCAAACTTGCGGCTTAGTTTTACCGGCAGTACCGGCAGCGCTTTTAATATTCATGAGCTGGATAATGTACAGGTTTGTGCCGAGCGTTCCTCCGGTGGGCTGGTGCTGGATCATATCCGTTTGTTACATCCTGCCACTCAGGTAAGTTGTGTTGATGCTAGCCTGGAGCTAACGGCGTGTTTAAATAACGAGTGTTCTGCAACCTTATCTGAGCCCGGCTCGGTTAGGTTGCAAAGTTCAGGTGGCAGCTTTAATGGTAGCCAGGTTACGCAGATCGCAGGCTCAAATGCGACCATCAATTTTGTACAGGGGCAGGCCAGGGCGAATTTACGCTGGCCACAAACCGGGGTTGCGCAAATTGATCTGCTAGAGAGTACCCCACAGCTTCTTGGCAATGATCCTTTCCGCTGCTTTGCTGGCGGACTGCGCTCAGATTGCGCTATTAGCTTTACCGAGGCGGGCTTAACCTTTATCCGGCCGGTGCCGGATAATACCACTTACGCCGGTTTAGAGTATAGCGGTCAGCTTAGCTCCCAGTGCGGCGTGCGTGTTTCTGGTACTAAAAGTGTGCAACTGGGCGTGCAATGTGTTAATCCGCAGGCTTGTATCAGTGGGCAGCAATTTACGGTTAATGGGGTTAGCATAGCCGCAAATCCTGTTGGGCAAACTGCGGGGCGCACTGCCATTCCCCTTACTTTTAATGCGCAAGGTGTCGCCGATTTTAATTTCCGCTATACAGATGTTGGTCAACTGCGTTTGTATGCCGACCTGGTGCTGCCCGCCGAGCCTGATGCACCGGCTCTTACCTTAACGGCCGAAAGTAGCCCCTTTGTGGTTAAACCCCATACTATTCAGTTTGTTGAAGCGGCGCAGTTACCCTATCGGGCGAATTCTAACCCTGGCACCCGGCAAAGTGGCGTCGGGTTTTGGTCTGCAGGCAAGCCGTTTCGGGTGCTGGCGCAATCCCAAAATGCGCAGGGCAATATTACACCTAACTTTGGCAATGAAGTAACCCGGCAACGGCTGGCGCTGGCACTGCATGAGTTGGTGTATCCGGCTGCCGGGGTGGCTGAGCCAAGCTTGCTGGAGTTTGGTGAGTTTCAACCCGCAACAATTGCCGGGCGTCAGCAAAGCGATACGGTGGTATGGCACGAGGCCGGTACCATTCGGCTGCAAGCCAAACTGGCCAATCAGGATTATCTGGGAGCGGGTGATGCCTTTGCTGCTAGCCTGAGTTCGGATGTTGGCCGCTTTTATCCTGACCGTTTTAGGCTGCAACATGCCCTGACCCAAAACAGCTGCAACAGTTTTACTTATATGGGGCAGCCTGCAATCTCGTTAAGCTATTTGTTGCATGCGGAAGGCTATACCGGTCGGGTGCTACAAAACTACGATACAAGCTTGTACTTGGGAACAGCGCAATTTAGTGTGGTAGCCAGCAATACCGAGGTGGCTAATCCAGCATTGAGTTTGGGCGGGCGTTTAAGCGTTAATCAAAGTAGCTGGGTACAGGGGCGCTACCAGGTTTCGCAAACGGATGCTGGCTTTAGTCGTCAGGCAAGCCAACAACCCGACGGCCCTTTTAATGCCCTGCAACTAGGGTTACAACTTGTTAGCGAAATTGACAACCGGCCTTTGATTGATCTGAATTTTAATGCTGCCAGCAGCGGCAATTGCGGTGCGAATTGCACTGCGGTAAGCCTTGGCGAGCCGTTAAATTTGCGCTATGGGCGTTTGTTGCTGGAAAATGCTTTTGGCTCAGAGCTCGAGCCATTACCGCTTAAACTGGTGGCAGAATATTGGAATGGCCAGATGTTTGTTACCAACACGGCAGATAACTGCACTGTGATAAGCCCGGCGAATCTGCAAAAAACCGATGGCGAATTAACCCCGGTGATTGCTGGTGACGGGGGGGCATTGCTAAATGGTGTAAGCAGCCCGGTTAGCCTGTTTTTGCAGGCACCAGGCCAAACGGGGGCGGTAAAGTATCAGTATCTTAGCCCGGCGTGGTTGCGCTTTAATTGGGACAATAGCAACGATTACAGTCAACATGCCCGTAATGAGGTGCTATTTGGGCGATACCGCGGTAATTCCCGGCTTATTTTCTGGCGTGAACAGTAAACAAGCCGCCGGAGCATTGCCTGAGCTGGCGATTCGACTTAGCCCGAATTCTTTGACATAATCATGTTGGTTTTGTTACCAGAATGAGGTGCTATGTTAGTAAAGTGGCGGAAACATTGGCGGCAACCTATAGTGTTGTCGTTGTTAGCGGCAGCTATGTGGGCACTGCTAACTGCCAATCAGGGCTGGGGCTTTTTCGTGCCGCTTTGCGTAGCTTTACTCATTTGGCAGTATGCCAATCCATCTGAGATACCAGTACTGCGCTGGCGATACCTGCCCGCGTTTTTATGGTTTTTCCTGCGGCAGTTAGTGCTGGGGGCCTTTGATGTTGCCCGCCGTGCACTTTTCACCGGTGCGGGCGCGGATCATGGCTGGGGTGCTTATAGCAGCCGGTTGCAGCAGGCCCCTAACCGGCAGCTACTGGCAACCTTGATCAGTTTATTACCTGGCACCTGCAGCGCCAGCGTGTCTGCCGTTCCTACCAAGGCACAAACCCCGGCGCCTTGTTGGCTAATACAGTTACATTTACTGGATACCCGCCTTAACTGGCAGCAGGATGTCGCGCAGCTGGAGTGGCACTTAGCCCGTTTAATGGCTGATGAAGCGATATTACCCACAGAGCTTATATCATGATTTGGTTAGCGCTGGCGTTATTGTTCACCATGTTGCTTGGGCTTTGGCGGGTTATTAAAGGCCCGTCCTTGTTAGATCGGTTATTGACCATCCAGCTTTTTGGTAGCACCGGTGTGGCCGTTACTCTGGTGCTTGCTTTTGCTCTTGATATTCCGGCATTACTGGATGTGGCCTTGGTTTTAGCCGTGTTGGCTGCAGCCGCGCCCGCAGCGCTGGTGCAGCGCTTAAAAAAGGATAGTGTTCCGGCTACAACGTCTGAGCTAAGGAGCCGCAAATGAGTATATTGCTGAATATACTAAGTACGCTGCTACTACTTAGCGGCCTGGTGTTTTTTTTAGCCGGTAGTCTGGGTTTACTCCGTTTTAGCAATGGTTACAGCCGCTTACATGCAGTAACCAAGGCCGATACCTTGGGTCTTGGTTTAGTTGTGTTAGGGTTAGCGGTGCAGGCTAGCTGGCGGGAGAGCCTGTTGATGATCATAATTTGGTTGCTGGTAATGGCATCAGGCGCGGTTGCATATTTTCACGCATGGCGATCACCCAATAACATTCAAGCCGATCAGCTAATAACATCCATGCCGATCACACAATAACATCTCATACCGATCACTTTTTGCCACTCATGGTAAAGTGCGATCGGCATCAATGTTATTACGTGACTTTTCTCTCCCGCTTCGTTAAACCCGTACTTT
>Ga0181595_10002942_pt1 | contig 16629 bp, 18 predicted proteins | sample 041ome_7_FD_145604 | JGI IMG/M metagenome (GOLD analysis project Ga0181595, IMG submission 145604) | Coastal salt marsh microbial communities from the Groves Creek Marsh, Skidaway Island, Georgia - 041401AS metaG (spades assembly) | ecosystem: Environmental > Aquatic > Marine > Intertidal zone...
ATCATACGCACCAATCCCATGCCTATCCCTCCAACATCGGCCCCGGGTTGCATAACCCAGTAAAGGACCGATGGACGGTGCGCGACGTATTTGGACAGGTCCGCCTTGAACAGGATGTTCATCGAACCACCGACGCCCATTTGCCCCTCGATTGGGGTATTGATATGTTCGGCAACCAATGAATTGCCACCATCGGCGCCGATTAGATACTTTGATCGCACCTGAAATTCGCGTCCTGACAAACGATCCAGCAGGGTGGTTGTGACCCCATCAGCATCCTGTTCATGTGACAGGTATTCGGTGGACATGCGCGATTGTGTGCCCCGCGAACATGCCGTTTTGAAAAGTAGGGGTTCCATAAAGGTTTGCGGGAGATCGTTCATATGGCTGGGCGATGACAGTTCATGTTCCGCACGTGATAGGGGATGTGTGCCCCAACTTTTCATGCGGCCAATTTCTTCACCCGCGAGGCTTTCGCAAAATACGTTTTCGCCCATCAAATCCTGTTCTGTGGCCTGCAGATAGGCTTCGGCCTCAACGTCATGGCCCAGATCGCGCAACACCTCCATCGTGCGCTGATTGGTGATATGCGCGCGTGGCGTGTTTGCCAACCAACGATAGCGATTCACCACCATATTATTGATGCCATAGCTGGATAGCAGTGCCGCGCAAGAGGAGCCTGCTGGGCCTGTGCCGATGATAAGAACGTCTGTCGTAATCTCAGCCATTATTTTTATCCTCCGAGTTTTGATTTTTATGAACTAACCGTCGTTGAACGGGAAAGATTTGGATGCCGGTTTTCTGGGAAAAAAGACCCCAGAGACCTTTGGGTGCAAACAGCATGATCGCAATTCCAATCACCCCAAGGATCAGCAGATACCAACTGCCATAATCGGCCAGCATGTTTTGCAATAGGAAAAACACGATCACGCCGATGATGGGGCCTTCGATTGTGCCGATGCCACCGATGACGACAATGAAAATCACATAGGCGGTCCAATCCAACACACTGAATGCGGCATCGGGTGAAATGCGCGCCTTTTGCATGTAAATCAATCCACCTGCCAATCCCGTCCCAAAAGCCGAGATCAAAAAGACAAACCATTTGATGGCACCCGCGTCGACCCCCAATGATTTCGCGGCCGTAAAATTATCGCGTAAAGCAGAAAGGCCCAAACCACGGCGGCTGCGCAACAGCCAATAGATGAAACCAATGGTCAGCACCGCCAATATCAGCGCCAGCCAATAGGCTAAAATATCACGTGCTGCGGATGTTTTTACATCCAATAGGTCTTTGATCCATTCAACCCCCCAAATGTTTTTGGTTGCCGAACGAGACAGGGACGTGCCTGTGCCGCCGCCCAGTTGTTTCCATTGCGCGACGCTTAGTCGGGTGACCTCTGCTATGACCCATGTTCCGATTGCGAAATAGGCGCCTTGGAGGCGAAACGCAAAAAACGCGGTTGGGATCGAGAGGATCAGTGCCGCAAGCCCCGCAATGAGGATCGACGGGACAGGATCCCATCCCAGCAAAATAACCATCCCAAACATGGCATAGGCCCCCATGCCAACAAAGGCCTGTTGCCCAACCGAGACAAGCCCGCCAAAGCCCGCTAATAAGTTCCACCATTGAGCCAGAACCAACATCGTGAGGATGAAAAACATGTCCTGTAACGTTGCGCGTCCTGCAAAAAACGGTACCGCAACTGCAATAATCAGGGCGACAATTCCGCCGTAAAACGCGATTTTGGATGCGCGGGTTTTTGTTTCTACGTGATACATCAGTCAAAGGCCCTTGGCATTAATCCACGTGGTTTGATCGAAATCACCACCAAAAATGCAATATGCCCTGCAAGGATTTGCCATTCTGGGTTGATGGTTGCGCCGATGGTTTGTGCAACTCCAATTATGATCCCTCCAAGAAGAGTTCCCCAAAGCGATCCTAATCCCCCAATGATCACAGCCTCAAACGCATAGATTAGGCGGGTAGGGCCAATGCTTGGATCAAAGTTTGCACGAATGCCCAGGTACAGCGCGGCAATCACGGCGATCACCATGGCAAGCCCCATGGCCGTGGCAAAGATCGAATTCGGGCGTATGCCCATCAGTTGCGCGGTGACGGGATCATCCGAAGTGGCGCGAAACGCACGTCCCAGTTCTGTTTTGAATGAAATTTGATTAAGGACGACAATTACAAGAATGGCGGTGATGAAGGTCATGACAGGTAGAACACCAACCGTGATTGGCCCAAGGCTGAGTGAGGAGGTTTCCAATGTCCCAACCGATAACCGCCGACTGTCAGCAGACCATGTCTCCAACAGCGCGTTTTGCAAAACAATCGACAAACCAAATGTAACCAAAAGCGGTGGCAAAATATCAGGCCCCAACACCCGATTTAAAACCAACCGTTGAAGCAGCCAGCCAATGCCAAACATCATGGGTGCCGCGACAAAGGCTGCCAAAAACGGGTGGAGGCCCAATAGGCTGACAAAGGCCAATGTGATATAGGCCGAAAAGACGATCAAATCGCCATGGGCCAAATTCACCAGACGCATAATTCCAAACACAAGACTTAGCCCCGCCGCGAATAGCGCGTATAGCCCGCCCAACAAAATGCCCTGAATAAGACTGTCGATCCAAATCATTTTGTGATCCTTCCGAAATAGGCGTCTTGTATTTCTTCTCGTGTTAGATCGCTTGGTTTACCGCTTAGGGTGACGCGCCCTTCCATCATGCAATACACACGATCTGCCACCTTAAGCGCCTGCGCGATATCCTGTTCCACAACGATCACGGATGCGCCGCTCGCTTTGATTCTGGGGAAAGCCGCGTAAATGTCTTTGATCACCACAGGGGCAAGGCCAAGGCTGATTTCATCGCATAACAACACCTTGGGGTTTGATATTAAGGCGCGTCCAATCGCAACCATTTGCTGCTGTCCCCCTGAGAGCGACGTGGCAGGTGCCTCTGCCTTTTCCTGCAAGATTGGAAAGAGATCATAAATCGCTTCAAGCGTCCAATACCCCTTTACCTTTCGGCCATAGGTTCCGATCAATAGGTTTTCTTTGACGTTTAGGGATGGGAATAGTTTGCGTCCCTCTGGGACCATTGCGATCCCATCGCGCATCACGGCATCGCTTTCTTTGGCTCCGATTTCAGATCCCTCAAATAGCACGCTGTTAGTTGCATTGCGCAATACGCCAGAAATGGATCGCATCAGGGTGGTTTTTCCCGCCCCATTCGCACCGATGATAGCAATGGTTTCACATGCGTTCAGTTCGATATTAACACCGAAGAGTGCCTGAAAATCACCGTAATATGCGGTCAGGTTTTGTGTTGTTAAAAGGCTCATCAGCCATCAATCCCTAAATAGATTTCCTGAACCTCTCGGCTTTCCATAATCTTCTGCGGTTCGCCGATGGCGATCACTTTGCCAAAGTCCAAAACCAAAAGCTGCTCAACCACCGAGGTCAGCGCGAGTAACACGTGTTCAATCCAAATGATTGTCACGCCGCTTGCATGGATACTTTTGATCGTTTCGATCAAGGACAGGCATTCTGCATCCGTCAGGCCGCCTGCAATTTCATCTAGCATCAATAGCTTTGGATGCGTCGCCATGGCGCGTGCCAATTCCAGGCGTTTGCGCTCTAAAAGGGATAATTTGGATGCGGGCATATTTGCCAAATGCATCATTTCTGTTTGATCCAAAATGTACGCACATTGCTTAATCGCAACGCTTTCGGAAATGTTTTGGCCAAAACAGGCTGCAACCAAAACATTCTCAAATACAGAAATATTGTCAAAAGGTTGTGGGATTTGAAAGCTACGCCCCATGCCCATCAATGTGCGCTGCATCGGGGGTGTTTTGGTAATATCGCGGCCCAAAAACTCAATGCGCCCTTGATTGGGGTCGATATTGCCTGTGATCAAATTGAACAATGTGGATTTTCCAGCACCATTCGGCCCAATAATACCAAGCGCCTGTCCCTGCGGCACATCAAATGTGATATCCTGCGCAACCTGCAGGGCTCCAAATGATTTATGAACACCTGATAATCTTAGAATAGTCATTAGATACCCTTTGACGTGTTGGGGCCACAGAGCTGCAGCCCCGATCAATGCATCAGTTTATGAAATTTCTTCCATAACCCCGCCCGTTGGGATCATGGGGGCGGTTTGATTGTCGACAATGACCAAATCGTAACCACCGCCATCCTTTAGGCGCCATTGACCACCAACCAGCGGGGTTTTGGCGACGTTACGCGCCGCGAACGGAGGCAGTCCAGCACCATTCCACGCAACATTGCCAACGATGGTGTTCAGGTTTGTGGCCGCAATTGTTTCTGCAACTGCATTCCCATCGCCTGCGTCAGATGTCCGTCCAAAGACATCTTTGGCAACCTCGAAGAGGGCATGCACAAAACCAATGGGTTGGGTCCATTGACGGCCTGTGGCCGCCGTGTAGCCTGCGGCCAATTTGCCTGCGCTCATCCCATTTAATGAGGAACTAAATGGATGGCTGGGCGACCACCAAACTTCGGATGACAGGTTGTGACCTGCATCGCCCAATGCCTCAACCGCGACAGGGAACAAAATCGCCTTTCCGATTGATGCGGCCTTTGGCGCCAACCCCTGTTGTTTTGCTTGGGTCCAGAATGTTGTGAAATCAGGGGGGATCGGCACACCCGTGACAATGTCACAGTTCGCGGCCTTATAGGCGTTAATTTGCGCTGTGAAATCATCCGTTAGGTTTTGATAGCGACCAGGGTCCGTTAGGGTATATCCCTGCGCCTCTAAAACAGGGGGGAAACCTACGACGGGATCACCCCATGCGTTTCCGTCCCCATCATTTGGATATAATCCGCCGACCTGTTTGTTGGTGTCCAATTGGTTCCACATATTCGTGAAAACAGCGATGATATCCTCAAGCCCCCAGAAGAAGTGGAAAGAATAATCAAATGATTTCCATGATCCTGGATCGCCCGGATTTCCCTGTTGTCCGATGAAATATGGCTGCCATGGCGCAACGGTTGAAATCACAGGAACTTCTTCGGCCTCACAAGTGGTCGCAACGGGGTTTGTTGTTTCGGGGGTTGAGGCGACCAGCATCAAATCAATTTCATCATCGATGATCAATTCCTTGGCCACCTCTGCTGCGCGGTTCGGATTTGATTGGCTGTCCTTAACGATAACTTCAAAATCATCCCCCGAAGAGGCCATGAAATTGTTGATGATAAAGTTGTCGGCCTCGGAAAATGCGGCCAGCGGACCTGATTGTGGGCTGACGTAGCCCAGTTTGATTTTCGCACCACTAGCCAGTGCAGGGGTAGCAAGGCCACCCGCAGACAGCGCAAGGCCAGCCGCAGTGCCAGTTTTAAGTAATTTACGACGCGTTAACATAATGTCCTCCGTTGGATTTACGTCAGTTCCGGCGGCTCTCCCGCCCAAGCTGGTTTAAGAATGCGCATGATCGCATCTTTGGTGATGTCGCGCGGATTCCAGTACGGTTTTTCTGTCGCGATCTGGGCCGCGCGTTCCAGATCGGTTTCCAGTAGTCCAAGATCCGCCAATCGCATGGGCGCGCCGAGGGTCTTGGCAAATGTCCAAAGTGCAATGCTAGCCTTAGTGTCGCCAAATATCTGAGCGGCAGGCGCAAGCTCTGCCTTCGCAACGACTTCGTTAAAGGCGATGGCGTGGGGTAATATTATGGCATGCGTTTCTGCGTGGGGCAGATTAAAGCTGCCCCCAAGCGCGTGGCATAATTTGTGATGTAGCGCCATCCCAACAGTGCCCAGAACCGCACCACAAGCCCAAGCGCCTCTTAGAGTGTCTTCACGAGCCTGAACGTTTTCCGGATCTTGCACAACCTTTGGCAGCCCATCCGCGAAAGAGCGAATTCCATCTAACGCCAATTCACGCGTGGCCTCTGTTGCCTCCTTAGCATAGAGCCCTTCGGCTGCATGAGCGATTGCATTTAAACCGCTGGTCACACTCATCGCAATCGGGAGCGATGTCACAAGCTCTGCATCATAAAGCACAGCTGCGGGTCGTACCCTGGCATCTGTCAGCGTTGTTTTGATGCCGTTTTCTGTTTGACCTAGAATAGGGGTCGCTTCGCTGCCGGCATAGGTGGTTGGGACAGCGATTTGGGGCAGGGTGGTATTCAATGTGATCGCCTTGCCCAACCCAATGGTCGAGCCACCGCCAATGGCGATTACACAATTTGCGTTGATTTCACGCGCATGAGCAACCGCATCGCGTGTGACATCTACAGGCGTGTGCATGGTTGCTCGTGAATAAATGCCCGCCGCACAATCCCCAATAATCGACGCAATTTCATGGGCCACATCGCATTGTTCAGGGGTTGTTAGAATCATTGCGCGCGATAAACCCATATCATTCAAAATACGATCAAGGGTATGGCGACCCCCGATTTCAAAGTGTACTTTTTGTTTTGTTTGCTCGTCCAGCACGGCCAATATTCTCCTTTGAAGAAGAGAGTAGCGCCAAAAAATTTTATGTTGATCGAATTTTATTTAAAATACATAACTTATTGTTATGAACTTAGATCCGCGATTGTTATCAATTCTGGCGGCCATCGTTGATAACGGTGGGTTGACCGAAGGCGCAAAGGCGCTTGGCAAATCACAGCCAAGCGTTTCACGTTCGCTTTCAATGCTTGAAGATCGTGTGGGAACGCATCTGTTTGAACCGAACAAACGACCTCTGGTTCCGACACCCTTTTGCCTGTCCCTCGCGGCAGAGGGGCGAAAAGTGCTTGAGGCGCAACGCACCTCTGCCATGTTAATCACTCAGTATAAGGGCGGGAAAAGTGGTGCGGTGCGCATTGCAGGAACCCCATTTTTTATGGACGGCGTTATTTCTGAAATGCTGGCATCCTATCAGATGGAACACGCGGGACTGCGCATTGATCAAAGCTATGGATACGCCAGTGAAGTGAAAATGGGTCTGCGCAGTGGCAGTTTGGATTTAGGTGTACTGCCCATGAATGCGGCCGAAGTAGATGAGGATTTGGAATTTACTCCGATTCTGCCTGGTCGCAATGTGATTGCCTGTCGCGTTGGACATCCATTGCTACGTAAAAAAGGCCTGCGGGTTGGGGATATTGCGGAATACGCCTGGATCGCACCCCCTGCGAATTCGCCCTTATACCACGATTTGCGTCGCGTGCTTGAGGGGATTGGCGTACGTGATTTTAAGGTTAGCTTTAGTGGTGGATCGCTAAGCGCCGTATCCAATGTTTTGACAGGATCAGATTCACTGACTGTTTTGCCTTATTCGGTTGTGTACAGCTTACGACGCCAAAACAAATTGGCGGCGTTGTCTGTGAAAATAGATCACCCCGATCGTCAGTTAGGATTACTTTATCCAAAAGGGGCTTTGTCGCCCGCAACATCTCGTTTCATTAAATATCTAGAGGCAGAATTTAAAAATCTGTCCAATGTAATCCAGCGGCACGAGCAAAACGAATTGTGGCGGCATGGTGGGAACAGGCATTAATAATTTGGCGATTAGTAATGATCAGGACCGCTTATTATCTATCTATGTGTTGATTGTTCATCCATTTTTAGATCTTTTTTTCCTCTGATTGGTTGTAGACATAGTGTTTGATCCAAACCAAACACAATATAAAAAACACATTTTTGTGCACACCAATTTTATGATCAAACAAATCATTGTATTTATTAAACAATCTATTTTCATTTCTATTGAAAATCCTCGTGTCGGTGGTTCGATTCCGCCCCTAGGCACCATTTTTCAAAAAGATATCAATAACTTAAATTCTACAAACTAACGCTATGCGTGTGAATTTCAAAAACACACCGAGCGCACACTTTTGGCTTGTTAGAGTGTCGGATTCGCCGTGTTGACCACTGTGTCTACACCCTAGTTGCGCACCATAGTGTTCAAAACATTGAGCCTCCCCATTTTTACTGGTCCATGTTTATGTTTAGGAAACGGAGGACCACCAATGGCAAACAAGCGAGTGAGGCCGGAAGATATTATCATGAAGTTGCGGCAAGTTGAGGTGTTGATGGGCCAGGTGATCGCCTCAGTCCCGTAACCTCAGCAATGTGTTTTGCTGGCGCGCGAGCTGCACTAGACGATGCAAGCGAAAGTGCAACCGTGAGCGTCAACGGAGGACAATTCTGAGCCCCTAACCGACGTTTGTGCATGGCGCTCTCCAGCAGAAGGCACTTGACGACGGTTGGGTCCTATCGGCTCGGTATACCGCTTGACTGAATCTAGTTTTCAAGAGGGTGCGAGAAAGTTTATTATAGGACATCTTTACGAGCTTGGTCACTTAGAAGGGTGACAAGAACGCGGGAATAAGTGTGATTTCATGAACATAGACGACTTCAGCACCTTCGTTTTTGACCTGACGAACTCCGCAATCGGGCTGAATCTAGACGACCATCAGGCTTCACAGATTCAAATCCTCCAGAAAGCTATCAGCTTTGATGCGGCCTGGTGGGGATGGTCGAACTTTAGTGGGGGGCGCAATCGGCTGATTAACACGGGCCTTTTCAACCTTCCTCAGAGTTATGACAGTGTGATCCGTGCCGTGCTGCATTTGGACCCTTTTGTAAAGTCGGGACGCAATCTGGCAATTTTTGCGAAAACGATTGATATCAAAACATTGGAGTTGCCAGAGGACTATGCAAAGGCCCTGCAAGCGTTTCAAATCAGCTCCGTTCTGAGTGGGCATTGTCGTCTTCAAGGAGAAACCGAATTTAATTTTTTCCTGTCACTTTACAGACGCAAACACGGCCCGGCTTTTTCAGATGCCGATTGTCGCACATATCGCTTGGTTCTTCGCCATATAGAACAGAACCTTTCCCTCAACCTGAAGGCAGAATTGCGTAGTCTTGCCCCTGATCAAGGTGAGGCCGCAATTGTGAGTGAAGGGGGTGCAGTTGTTCGTGCGACACTTGAGTTTCAAAACAAGCTTCAGGCAGAGACGGCAAATATAAAGAAATTGCTCTCCAAATTGTCATTTGGTCAGGACAGTTGGATTGGCGATAATTTGATTCTTGAAAGCAGCAAGTATAAACCTGGCCTCGCCCTGGTGCGCATGGCCCCAAATACGATGCTTGCTCGGCTGTCTCCAAAGGAGAGGCAGGTTGCAGATGCACTGAAGAAGGGCATGACTATGCGTGATATTGCAGCCGAAAGAGGTGTTTCTATAAATACTGTTCGCAATCAGGTGGCTGCCATCTATAAGAAAACAGACACAAAAAACCGCACCATATTTATTGCTAAATTTGGTTTACGGTAAGTCAAAATATAGTGCAAAAGGACTATATCTCAGGCGTAAGCTTTGCGGCAGCCTCCATACCATCGTTCACGCCATGGAGAAGGAGGATCCCAAGGTGCCCGTTTCAAAAACCCTTTCACGCCGTAATGTCCTTGCAGGCGCCGGCGCCTCATTTAGCCTTTTGGCCGCCCCAAACATTGTTCGGGCGCAGTCCCGCGAAATCCGAATTGGGTACATCACGGCTTTGTCTGGTGCACGGGCCGAATTTGGCGAAAGTGACCCCTGGATGTTGGACCAGGTGAAAAAGATCACCGGAAATGGACTTGCAATTGATGGAAAGACTTACTCCGTTGAGTTTATCGTCAAAGACAACCAGTCCAACCCGAACCGGTCCGCAGCGGTTGGCAATGAATTGATCCAGCGCGAGAGTATAGACCTATTGTTGGTTCAGGACCTTGATGCCTCTGTCGCGACAGGAGAGATGTCAGATAGCGCGGGCATCCCCTCTATTTCGACGATGGGGCCTTGGCAGGCTTGGATGTTTGGTCGCGGCTCCAACCCGGCAGACGGCTTCCCCTACTCGTTCACCTTTTTTTGGGGGGTCGAGATGGCTATGCAGACGTTCACGAAGCTTTGGGACCAGTTGGACACAAACAAAGTCGTTGGTGACTTCTATTTCGACAATCCTGCTGGTCAGGCCTTTGCTGATCCAAACCTTGGACTTCCGGCAATCATGGCAGGTGCTGGCTATAACCGCCTCGATGGAGGTATGTACCAGTTCGACACGCAGGATTTCTCTGCGCAGGTCTCAAGGTTCACCCAAGGCGGCGCAGAGATTGTCACCGGGTTCGGCTTTCCTCCGAACTGGGCAACTTTCTGGGCACAAGCGGGCCAGCAAGGCTTTAGACCAGAGGCTGCGACCTATGCAGCTGCGTTCCTTTTCCCATCTGCAATTGAGGCGTTGGGCGACCGGGGCAATGGCATGTCGACCGAAGTTTGGTGGACGCCGAATATGCCTTGGATGTCTTCGCTCACCGGTCAAACTGCACGTGAACTGGCTGCTGCTTGGACCGCGGACTCTGGCAAGCAATGGGTGCAAACGCTTGGCTACTCTCACGCTTTGTTCGAAACAGGGATTGCGGCACTGAAGAACTCTGGTGATCCTAAGAACCCTGATGCGGTGCGTGATGCGATTGCCACTCTGAACCTAAATACAATGGTTGGTCCAGTGAATTGGGCAGGCAGCCCGATTAAGAATGTGGCTGTGACCCAGGTTGCTGGTGGCCAATGGCGCAAAACTGATGGCGGTGTATATATGTACGATCTGGTGGTCAACGATAACAGCTTCGCTCCCTCTGTAGATGTGCAAGATCGCCTTATTCCTTTGTCTCAGCTTGGATAACTTCTGTGCTGGAGGTAATTGGATTAAGAAAGACCTTTGGCAGTCTTACCGTGATCGATAACGTCTCTGTCTCGGTAAGCGCTGGAGAGGCCTTGGGTATCATGGGGCCGAACGGTGCAGGCAAGAGCACCTTTTTTGACTTATTGACAGGGGTCACCTCAGCCGATGGAGGGCAGGTGATACTCGATGGCACCGATGTCAGTGGCATGTCAGTCGAAGCCCGCGTCCGCGCGGGGATTGCGAGAGCCTTTCAAATACCGAAGCAGTTCGGGTCCCTTACGGTTGAGGAGCACCTGCGCCTAGCTGCAATTGCGGGCGCTGGTGTCTCCGTCAAAGACGCAAAAACCATTGCAGAGGATCTGCTGCAAAAAACGCGATTGAAAGAGCTGGCGGAAACGATGGGGAACAAGTTGCTCTTGTTGGACCGCAAACGGCTCGAATTTGCAAAGGCGCTCGCCACGAAGCCACGTGTAATACTTTTGGACGAGATTTCCGGTGGCTTGACAGACAACGAAGTTAAAGCGCTGATCGAGATGGTGCAAAGCCTGAAGTCACCTGACCTCGCAATCATTTGGATTGAGCACATCGCCTATGCTCTCAGCGCGACCTGTGACCGGATCATGATGCTGAGCCTTGGCAAGAAGGTCATCGATGATGTGCCAGAAGTCGTGACCTCCAATCCTCAAGTCCGTTCGCTCTACTTGGGAGAGAACCACATTGCTTGAAGTCTCGAAACTCAGCGCTTTCTATGGTGATTTCCAAGCTCTTTTCGAGATTGATATTTCGATCCAAGCAGGCGAGACGCTGGCTTTGATTGGGGCAAACGGGGCGGGCAAGACTTCGCTGCTCCATGCCCTGTGCGGTCTGACTGCGGCTAAGGGTTCTATTACCTTGGCAGGCAGAGAGATTTCGAATTTGCCAGCGTTCCAACGAGCTGCGCACGGAGTTGCGCTTTCACCGGAAGGGCGTCGAATGTTCGCCTCTCTGTCTGTCCGAGAGAACCTCGAAATTGGCGCGAACACTGGTCGCAAAGGCCCTTGGTCGCGAGAGTCCGTGATAAAGCTCTTCCCCATCTTAGAAGAATTCGCCGAGCGGCCGGCCCGGCTTTTGTCCGGCGGCCAACAACAGATGGTGGCGATTGGTCGTGCGCTGATGGCGAACCCTTCGTTGCTGTTGCTGGATGAAGTGTCCCTTGGACTTGCACCGGTTGTCGCCGAAGAGGTGATGACCGCCCTCGGGCAAATACGTACAAAGAATGAAATGGTGACGATCCTTGTCGAACAAGACATCCGCCGTGCAGTAGCCGCATCCGACCGTTTCTTGTGCTTGTTGGAAGGTCGTGAGGTTCTGAGCGGTGTCTGCAGTGGAGCAGATCTAAACATGATCGGACGCGCATATTTCGGAGAAGGGACAGCCGCATGATGACAATCGAGGTGCTGATCAGTGGACTGTTGCTGGGCGGGCTTTATGCATTGTTTGGGTTAGGACTTTCACTGATTTTTGGCGTGATGAAGATTGCCAATATTGCGCACGGCGAATTTGCGATCGGGGGCGCATTCTTCGCGATTGCTGCGGGAACATTCCTTGGTGTGCCGCTTTGGCTGGCAGTAGCTATGGCTCTGATCCTGTCCTTTGCGATCGGCTATGGCATGCAAATCTTGCTGATCAATCGGGTCCTTGGCGATGATCCAATGCCTGCGCTTTTGATGACGTTTGGCCTGTCTATCATAATTCAAAACATGCTTGTCGAGTTGTTCGGCGCTGACAATAGATCACTCGACATTGGGCCGCTTGCTACGATAGGATTTAAAATTTACGACATAGCGATCGGTGTCTTTCCGTTGCTGATGTTTGGCGTCGCAATCGCGCTTTTTGCAACCTTGCACTGGTTTCTGAGGCACACTAGGGCTGGACGTAACGTTCGCGCCACTTCTGATGATCCAGCGATGGTTTGCATAATGGGGCTCGACCGGACACGGATCTTTGCTCTTTTTATGGGCGTGTCTGCGGTCCTCGCCGCTTTGGCGGGCATAATGCTTGCAATGCGCGGCTCGATCACGCCCTTCTCTGGCGCCGAACGTCTTTTGATTGCGTTTGAGGTCATTGTCATCGGTGGACTTGGCTCCATCTGGGGCAGTTTGCTGGGAGGACTTGTTCTGGGTGTCGTCCACATTTTGGCGCTGCGTATTGATCCGTCGTCGGGACCGCTTTACGGACACCTCCTTTTGTTGGCGATCTTGCTTGCGCGACCAGAAGGGCTTGCTGGACGGATGGAGCACCGATGATGCGGGTCCTGCTTCTTGCAGTGGTCGTTCTATTGGCGGCTCTCCCCTTCATCGCGGATCGCGGGACAATGTTTCTGGCGATGGAGATCCTTGTGATCGTTGCCCTGTCCCAGGCTTGGAACTTGCCGGCGGGCTACGGTGGACTTTTATCCCTTGGGCATCATGGTTTCGTCGGACTTGGAGGCTATGCGCTTTATGCGATATCCCGCGACCTTGGTATGCATGTGCTCGCCGCCATCCCGCTCTCCGGAGTTGTGACGGGCCTTCTTGCGCTCGCAATCACGCCTGTATTGTTCCGCCTGCGCGCGGTCTATTTCGCCGTCGGCATGTGGGTGGTGGCCGAGATCATTCGCATCCTTGTGATGCGCTCTGACTGGCTGGGTGGAGCCTCAGGTATGCCGCTATCTGGGGCGCGGGATATTCCGCGCGCTTGGATGTTGCCATGCGCGTATTGGCTGGCACTTGCAAACGCCGTTGGGATAACGGTTCTGGTGTGGGGCCTTATAGGATCAACATTTGGACTGCGCTTGAAAGCCCTGCGAGACAACGAAGTCGCCGCGCGATCTATCGGTGTGACGCCGCACAAGGTGCGTTTGATAGTTTTTGTGGTGTCAGCGGTTTTCACCGGGATAGCTGGCGCGGTTACGTATTTCTCTGCATTGTTCATCACACCGCTTGGCGCTTTTGACATTGGCTGGGTCGTTACAATCGTCTTTGTCACAGTGATTGGCGGCATGGGTCGGCTCTCTGGTCCTTTCCTTGGAGCGGCATTCTACTTCCTCTTGCGGGAAGGTCTCGCTGACTACGGCAATTGGTATCTCATCGCCCTCGGCTCCGCCGCTGTCGGGGTGATGTTTTTTCTACCCGGGGGGGTGGCCAGCCTCCTTGACCACATTTCTTTTAGCAAGAACCAAAAGAAGGAGCAGCTATGACCACTGGGTTTTACTTCGACGAACGCTGTTTATGGCACACGACTGGCGAGCATGCATTGATCCTTCCTGTCGGGGGATATGTGCAACCCCCCGCAGGCGGCGGCCACGCGGAAAGTCCTGAAAGCAAGCGCCGGTTCAAGAACCTACTGGATGTGTCCGGCATGACAGCGCATTTGTCTGTGTCCACTGCTGATCCAGTAACACGTGAAGATATGATGCGGATCCATCCGTCGAGCTATCTTGATCAATTCAAAAAGATGTCTGACGCAGGTGGCGGAAATGCTGGAATCTATTCGCCCTTTGGTTCTGGTAGTTTTGAGATCGCGGCATTGTCTGCTGGTCTCGCCAAAGCAGCCGTCAATGACGTTGTGGCGGGCAAATATCGAAACGCTTATGCACTGTCCCGTCCGCCGGGGCACCATTGTTTGCCAGAGCAAAGCATGGGGTTCTGCCTGCTGGCCAATATCCCGATCGCTATTGAAGCCGTCCGAGTTACCCAAGGAATTGGCAAGGTCGCGATCCTGGATTGGGATGTGCACCATGGCAACGGAACACAGGCAGTCTACTATGAACGTGGAGATACGCTTACGATTTCAATGCACCAGGAAGGCTGCTTTCCACCCGCCCAAGGAGGGTCAGATGAGATCGGTGTAGGCGACGGCGTGGGCACCAATTTGAACATTCCGCTTCTTGCTGGCGGTGGGCATCGAGCGTACCTAGACGCGATTGAAATCTTGGTCCTTCCAGCTTTACGGGCCTTCAAGCCCGACATCATCTTGATCGCATCTGGGCTTGATGCCAACGCCTTTGATCCTCTGGGGCGGATGCAAGCAAACTCCGCCACGTTCCGCGAGATGGCTCGTTCTGTGATGTCCTTGGCGGATGACATTTGCGAAGGGCGAGTGGTGGCTGTGCATGAAGGCGGCTATGCAGAGGTTGTTGTGCCTTTCTGTGGTTTGGCGATCATCGAGGAACTTTCCGGACACAGATCGGACGTGGTTGACCCTTTTGAAGAGTTCACTATGGCGCAACAACCTGCGAACGACTTTGACTGCTTTCAGCGGGAGAGACTGCTAAAACTCCTTAGAGAACATCCGATTTTTGTTTGAAACTAAGTAAGAAAGTAAGTCCGATCATTTGTGTGCGGCGGTTTTGTTAGAGTAACTCCGCTTGAGACAGAGCTTAAGCAATAATCTCATATAATATGTATTTCATGAGATTTTGGGCGCTGTCGTACTCTTGATACAAAATGCTTGTAATTGCGGGTGTGATTTATAAATGAGTGGCAGAAACAGACAGAAGAGTAAGTGCAATGAATAATAGTTCAGACCTAGAGCTCTTTATTCAAGAGCTCGAGCGCATGGAAACCCCTGAGACGTATTTACGGGCCTGTGTGAAGAACAGCGGTGGCATCTGGCATGACACAGATGTGCCTGCTCTCTTTGAAATCCATTTTATGGGAATTGCCGCATCGGGTATGGGAGCTTATGAGGCTGCACGCAATTGGATTACGGCTGCCAGAAACTCATTATCCCTCGACACGGTGTCAATTGGAGCGTACTCCAAGAACAGTGGGTCTGTAGCTCAATTGGTTAGAGCAGAGCGCTCATAACGCTTTGGTTGGGGGTTCAAGTCCCTCCGGACCTACCACAGCAACAATTACGTGCTAGTTCTTACTGAGCTGATGAAGCTCTGCGGTCTTTGCCGCGCCGGGTTTATATTTTGGCTTACGTGACAGCGCACGCTCGATCACCTCATCTAGCGCCCCTGATTTTGTCACCTCTATTAGCGTATCATAAATGGGCCCAAGTTCCTCGAGCGTTTCTACAAAGACCGCATTGTTTTGACCATCAATCGAGATCACGCGTGCGCCATACCGAACTTGCAAGTAATAGCCGCCATCTTGTTCAAAGAACCAGGATCTGACTAGATTCTGCCGCTGTACCATAACTTTCTCGCCAAACTCATTGTGCATCCATTTGTGGCGTTCAACAGTATAGACGGTGCCAGCTTGGTGAGCGTCCAGGACCTGCTTTTGCTCCTCAATGGCTAAGACGAGTTTGTTACGGCGTGAGACAACTGGATCTACCGCTTTGTTGCGGTGTATTGTTTTGAACTTGAACTTGCTTAGTGGTGTCATTGTGCCCTCCTCAGTAGCTGACACACACAATTGTAGTGTCACCGAAACAGGTTGGACGACCGAAATCTAGACATTCCCAGCAAAATAGTTAGGTTCAAAATGATATAAAAAAATCATAAGAATTTACCAACGGGGAAGACACCAAAGTATGACGAATATTATTGATTGGTCCGATGAAAAACCAAATCGCAACAATTTAGGCCAATACGTCCAAAATGTTCAAAATGCGCCTCCCAAAACCAAGTTCGTGTATCACGTCGGCCCCAGTGGTACGAACAGTATATTGAAGGAGCTGTTCATCGATCTGTCTCACAAAGGGCAGGTTCATCTGGTTCAAAAACCACTGGATCAGTCTAAAAACAGAACCTTTGCATATATTGCGATTAGGTCGTCCAGAAACAATTAACAGGTCGTATCAAATTCATTTTTGAGAGCTTTTTTGTCTTCAATGATAAATACATGTGAAGGCACAACTTAGGCTTATTCAAATGGGATTAAGGTTGGCGCGCCGACTGTAATTGCGCTGTGGAGATGTACTTTGAAAACGTCAGCATAAATCGAACTGCCCGTTGTTCGTCTTCTTTGCACTA
>Ga0181595_10002944_pt1 | contig 16619 bp, 15 predicted proteins | sample 041ome_7_FD_145604 | JGI IMG/M metagenome (GOLD analysis project Ga0181595, IMG submission 145604) | Coastal salt marsh microbial communities from the Groves Creek Marsh, Skidaway Island, Georgia - 041401AS metaG (spades assembly) | ecosystem: Environmental > Aquatic > Marine > Intertidal zone...
AGTCATCGAATTGAACTGGCTGGCGAATCGATGAGAAAACTAGACCAATCCGATCACTTAAGGTAAAACTGCAGGGACGAAAAAGAAGATGAAAAAGTGATCGGATAAAACCGAAACGACCGATCGGATTCACCGAAATACGCACGATATGCTGGGTCATCAAGGTCTTTCATTGGAAAACTTGTTCGACCAAATGAAGTAGCTTCTGTACACGTTGTAAAGTAAGACTAAGATGCCAGTGTTGTGATGCCCTTAATTGAGTACCGCAACACTGGCATTTTTTATTTTAGGGAATGACGTAGCACGCCTTTCGCGCTATTTCATTTTTTCTCATTTTTCACAAGCGTCACAAACGTGTAAGCATGCGCGTTTTTTTCATCCGGGCTATGTGATTCTCGCGACACTTCCGTCCAAGCTGCTGCTGCCTCGTAATCTGGGAACTGGGTATCTCCTTCAACGGCTAAGTCGATATGGGTAAGATATAGCGTGTCGGCTTTCTCTAAAAATGATTGATAAATAGTGCCACCCCCTATAATCATTATCTCATCACTTGGACCACTTTGATTGCTTAACGCTTTTGCTACTTCGAAAGCTGACTCGGGCGAATCAACAACCGTAGCGTCAGATAAGCTGTAGTCTTTATTGCTAGTAATAACAATATTTGGCCTCCCGGGAAGTGCTCTGCCAATAGACTCGTAAGTTTTGCGCCCCATGATGACAGCCTTCCCGAGAGTTACAGCTTTAAAGTGCTTTAAATCGGCCGGTAAATGCCACGGCATATCGTTATCTGCACCAATTATTCGGTTTTTCGCCATAGCGGCTATCATTGCTATTTTCATCATCTTAACCCCTTAAGTTTCCACTTCGTATAATACATTATTTGTAGCAACCATAGCGTCAAGAAACTAAACACAATGCACCTCTATTACTTAAGTCAAACCAATCCGCATAGATAATTGTCTACTCAGAAGGCGCTGGCAAGCTTCCTAGCTTCATTACCTTTGCCCTTAAAAACGAAAAAGCACAACTCACGTTGTGCTTTTACAAAAAATATTGAGAGCCTTTCAGCAATGCCTTAGAAACAGCGTAAACTCAATGTTGAGTTTCCAATAACTGGTTCTCAGCGACTGGTTCTCAGCGACTGTTTCTCAGCGACGATACTCAACTTCGACATCGTAGTCGTCTTCGTCCCAGTCGTCGTCATCTAAGTCGTCTTCGAACTCATCATGAGCTTCCAGAGTGTTCTTATGGTATGTATCCCACTTAAATTCTACTTCTTTTTTCTCTTCCTGCGCTTCCATTTCAGGCGGAAGAGTTTCAATAAAGTTCATCACGTCGTTACAAAGCGGATCTAGGTTTATCTTTTGGAACGCTGAGATCTGATACACAGGGCCTTTCCAATCTAGTGCATCTACAACCTGTTGGCAGCGCTCTTCCGCTTCTTCTTCAAGCAGCAAATCGACTTTATTGAATACCAGCCAACGGGGCTTTTCCGCCAATTTAGGGCTATATTTTTCTAGCTCTTCAATAATGGCTTTAGCATTTTCCGCTGGATCTGTTTCATCAACAGGAAAAATATCTACAACATGAAGAAGGATGCGACATCGCTCTAAGTGTTTCAAAAAGCGTATACCTAAGCCAGCACCATCGGCAGCACCCTCAATAAGACCAGGGATATCGGCTACCACGAAGCTTCGCTGTGAGTCTTGACGAACAACACCAAGGTTGGGCACCAAGGTGGTAAACGGATAGTCAGCCACTTTAGGCTTAGCTGCCGACACGGAGCGAATGAAGGTTGACTTACCCGCGTTTGGCATACCAAGTAGACCCACATCTGCCAGAAGCATAAGCTCTAACTTCAGGTTACGGATTTCACCTGGCGTACCATTAGTTTTCTGACGGGGTGCACGATTCGTACTGCTTTTAAAACGCGCGTTACCTAGACCGTGAAAACCACCTTGGGCTACTTTAAGCTTTTGGCCATGACGAGTTAAGTCCCCTAGCACTTCACCGGTGTCGCTGTCGGTAGCGCGCGTACCAACTGGTACCATCACGGTGAGGTCTTTACCTTTCTTACCAATACAGTTGCCGCCTTGGCCGTTCTGGCCGCGTTCTGCGCGGTGAAAGCGCTCAAAGCGATAATCAATCAATGTATTCAGGTTTTCATCGGCTTGTAAAAACACACTGCCGCCGTCACCACCGTCGCCACCGTCTGGGCCACCTTTAGGTACGTATTTTTCCCTTCTAAAGCCAATGGTACCGTTGCCGCCGTCGCCGGCTTCAACGCGAATTTCAGCTTCATCTACAAATTTCATTTATCACTCCGGGCTTTTAAGCCGTGGGTTATTAACTTAATAATGCGAGTACTAAGTTTACACCAAAATGCCTAAAGGCGCTTTTGTGTCTATCTAGTATTTTCAAAATCGAGAGGTGATACCTTGTCTAACATCAAGTTCATTAGCTATTTAATGAATCGCCATTAAATAGCTGACAAGGTTCCTCAAAACAAAAAACCCCGCAAGCGCGGGGTTTTTCTAAGCCTGTTCGGCGAGAAGCTTTCGCGCTTACTCAGCTACGATGCTTACAAATTTACGGTTCTTCGGTCCTTTAACGTCAAACTGAACTTTACCGTCTTTTAGTGCAAACAACGTGTGGTCTTTGCCGATACCCATGTTGTCACCAGCGTGGAAACGAGTACCACGTTGACGAACAATGATGTTACCAGCAAGAACAGATTCGCCACCAAAGCGCTTAACACCTAGGCGTTTACTCTCTGAATCACGACCGTTTTTGGTACTACCACCAGCTTTTTTGTGTGCCATGTGTTCGTGCTCCTATTATGCGTTGATACCAGTGATTTTCACTTCTGTGAACCACTGACGGTGACCAGCTTGCTTACGATGGTGCTTACGACGACGGAACTTAACGATTTTTACTTTATCGCCACGACCGTGTGTAACAACCTCAGCAGTCACCTTACCACCAGCAACGATTGGTGTGCCGATTTTTACGTCGTCACCGTTGCTTACCATTAAAACTTTGTCAAATTCAACCGTTTCGCCTGGGGCTACTTCGATTTTTTCAAGACGAACGGTTTGGCCTTCGGCCACACGGTGTTGTTTACCGCCACTTTGGAAAACCGCGTACATAGTTAACTCCGCTCTGCGTCCACTGACGCTTCAATTCAAAAAACAGGGCGCGAATTGTACGTGAAACATCCGTAAATCACAACCCCGATTCGCAGAAAAATAGATTATTTTTCCAACATGGGTGAATTATGCCCCAATTGCTTATTTGATGCAGCTTCAAATGCCCAAAAAGCACTAAAAAATGGCAATTTTTTTCATGAAACAGTAAAAAAGTAGAAACAATGGGAAGTGAAAATGGGCTTATATTTCAGGATTATTTTCACCAAAGACTTTAAGTTTTTGGTAACGATCCACCAAAAAGGGATCGCACCCGCCCGTTACGATCGATGAATGATCAAACGCGCACAGCCTGGTTAGGTCTGTTGCGAGGCTTACCTGTGGGCAAGCTTTTGAGCTACGCTATGATACTTCCTGTGAGATCGCCTATACAGATCTTTTCAACGCTATCTCTTCTTTTGCTGCGATCCACGTTTATTCGTGCTTATTCACCCCATCTAATCGACCATTTCCATTATCAGCAGGCGCATCAATTTCATTGTTAAAAGGTGAAAAAATAACGCTTTGGAAGAAATATTTAGCAAGAGTGCCTATAATTGCAGGTAACTACACGTGGCCACATGATTTTGTTGCCATGCATAAGAAAACGGCGGAATAAAAAAGGAGTTTCAGTAGAGAATACTACCCCCGTTGAATTCGCATCAGGTTAAACCGTATTTGAAGAATTACACATAAATGCGTTAAGCCGTCATTTTTTAAGACAATTTGGTGGATAGTACGGATGATTAAGGTACAATCGCCAGCAACAATTGCCCAAGACGTAAGAGTAAGTATTTATTGCCATGCCTATGGATATAGATCAAATCCGCGCCCTGTCTAATGACGATATGCAGGCGGTCAATCAGCTGATACAACAACAAGTCGACTCTGATGTTGCCCTTATCAATCAGCTTGGTTTTTACATTGTAAACAGTGGCGGCAAACGCTTGCGCCCACTTCTTACCGTGTTAAGTGCGCGGGCAATGGGCATTGAAAACAACGACCACCATACCCTCGCGGCGATAGTTGAATTTATTCATACCGCGACTCTTTTGCACGACGACGTGGTTGATGAGTCGACTATGCGAAGAGGACGTGAAACGGCCAATGCCATTTTTGGGAACCAAGCATCCGTTCTTGTTGGTGATTTTCTTTATACCCGCTCTTTCCAGATGATGGTAAGCCTTAAACGCATGCGCGTAATGGAAATACTGTCGGAAGCGACAAATCAGATTGCCGAAGGCGAAGTATTGCAGTTGATGAACTGTAACGACGCGAGCACAACAGAAGCACGTTACTTCGATGTTATCTACGGTAAAACGGCCCGCTTGTTTGAAGCTGCAACGCAGTTGGCGGCCGTGCTCACCGACCAGAATGAGCATATTGAACAGGCTATGCAAGAATACGGTAAGCACCTAGGTACGGCCTTTCAACTTGCTGACGATATTCTTGATTATATGGCGGATAGCGAAGAAATGGGCAAAAATGCAGGCGACGATTTAGCCGAAGGCAAGCCTACGCTCCCACTACTCTACGCTATGTGGCACGCTAAAAATGACGACGATAAAGCGCTTATTCAGGAAGCCATTGAACAAAGTAACGGCCTTCCGCATTTAACGCGTATTCAGGGGATTATGGAAGAGACTGGCGCGTTAGATTACACGCGAGAATGTGCGCAAAAAGAAGTGCAAATGGCCATTGAAAGTCTAAGTATTATCGATGACTCAGAGTACAAAGAGGCGCTCATTGCCCTGGCGTACATTTCTATTGAACGTACAAGTTAGTGATTGACAAGTTTAATGAGAAGGCGTGTTGCGTAACCAACACGCCTTTTTTATTAGTCAAAGCCCTGATAATTGAAATCGGTGTGTTTTACTCATAGCGGGAACAAAGCAAAAGCAGTCAGCTTCCTCTTCTTCCCGCCCTTTTCTTTCTGCCTTTACGAGCGGTTTTAGTAAAATAGCTTCTGCGTTAAGCCTATTGAGCACAGTGAATATTGGCGCAGTGTTAATCCCCTACCCTTCGAGCATAAAGCCGACCATGCCGACTAAGAAACCGAGAATACCACCAAGGGGAGGAAGCCAGTGGTTCTCCATTCGGATTTGCGGCGCAATATCCTGAAACACCGAATACAGAATACCACCAGCGGCAAACAGCATAATACCGCTCATGATGACAGGAAACTGTGCCAGATAGTAAAACCCTAGCAAGCTAAACAGGGGGCCCAGTAGTGCCATTAGCACAAAAATCATTATGAGCTTGGTACTACGACGTTTGTTTTTAGGCAGCATTTCTCGATACGCATTAAACCCTTCAGGTAAATTTTGCACCGCAATTAGCAAGCCTAACAACATGGTGCCTCCACCTAATGCAGCTGTAGTACCTAGGGCAATAGACTCAGGCACAAAATCGCTCAGCATGGCGGCTAACTGGCTGCCCGCAGTTTTCTTTTTCGCTAAGTAAATATCAAGCGCCATAAAAGCCAGGGCACCACCTACAAAGCATAATATGGCAGTATAAACCGATACGTCTTTTATGCCCTCAGGCACAAGCACAAGGCCCACCGCGGATATGAGTGCCCCTGCCCCCAGGGCAAGAATGCCGTGGCGCAACTCTTTTTCTAACCACTTAGGTTGAATACCTTGGTAGGTTGCAAAGATAGCGCCCGCAGGCATGGCAAGGCCCGCCACGGTTGCCATTATCACTAACCCTATTATGTCGCCTTGAGGCATACAGACTCCTTTCTACTGTTTGTACTTTATCTCGTTGGTTACTTCACACAACATCAATAGTTCACACAAAGGACAAAATTTACGATAACCATCAACCAACCATTGGGAAAGAACCCGTTCAGCACGGGCTGCACCTTTCAGCTTTTCATTTGACGATGTTGTCACCGATACCCGCTTCCTATACCCGCTTCCGGTTATCGGTTATCGGTTACCGGTTACCGGTTATCAAGTATATCGAGCTTAACGAAAAAGAGCAGCTTTAAGCTGCTCTTTTACATCGCGATAAAGTTGTATTTTCGCTTAACTACATCCAAGGATCGCCCGATTAATTTAAATCTAAATCTCGGGTCATATTCTCATTTTTGTCGCGATGAACAATGACATTGTCTTCAATGCGAATTCCACCAAACGGCCTGTATGCGTCAACGGTATTCCAATTAATGTACTTAGACGAAGGCGTTGCCTTGAGGTCTCGTAACAGGCTGTCGATAAAATAAAGGCCAGGTTCAATCGTAAACACCTGACGGGCTTCTACCATCCGCGTACAGCGCAAGAATGGATGATCGTCAGGAGCAGGCTTAGGCGTGCCTCGGTCATCATTGACCAGCCCACCGACATCGTGCACCTGTAACCCCAAGAAATGACCAATGCCGTGCGGGAAGAAAGTACGAGTAATCCCCGTTTCAACAATCTCTGGTGGCGTTAGATTTACCATACCGGTGTCATGAAGAATTTGCGCTATGCCATCATGCGCCAACAAATGAATGTCTGTATAGGCCACACCTGGCTTTAACGAATCGACTAACGTCAGCGTAACTTTATCTACTGCTTGAATGAGGTCGCGGAACATTTCTGAATTTTGAACAGAGTGTTGAGCGTAAGTACGCGTAATATCCGCCGCATAGCCATGATAATTCGCACCCGCATCAATCAAAAACGAGCGCGACTCTTTGGGTGCTACGGTATCACAGTGCATGTAATGCAAAATTGACGCATGCTCGTTAAGTGCCACAATGCTGGTGTAAGGCACGTCATTATCGCCTTGTCGACATGCAGAGGCATACGCTTGGTTAATATCAAATTCACTTTTGCCTTCACGAAATGCTTGCTCAGCTGCCTTGTGGCCAGCGACCGCTAGTTTATTGGCTTGTCGCATGCAATCTAGTTCATAGTCGGTTTTGTAAGCACGTTGGTAGTGCAAATAGTGCAACACGCGATCTGGGTTTACGTTATCAAAGCCCAGCGCTTTCGCCACTTCGATATATTCACCTACATAGGCAAAGCGGCTTTTGTCATAAGGTAGAAACTTCTCAACCGCATCGGCCTGCTGAAGTAGCTTTATTTCGAAGCTGTCAGTCCAGAAGTCATTGGGTTCTGGCGGCACTTTATGCCAGAAATCTTCTGGGCGGTAGAAAATAAGCGTAGGTTTGTCGACACCGTTAACCACTAGCCAACAGTTAGGGTTATCAATAACGGGCACCCATGCCTTGAATTGCGGGTTCACCTTAAATGGATAGTGATTATCGTCTAAAAAAAGGCGTTTTCCCTGCCCTGAATGAATAACTAATCCGTCTAGCCCTTCTCGCTGTAATGCCTCGCGAGTGCGAGCTTGAAGCTCTTCAATATGCTGTTGGTAGGTTGCTTGATGTTGTGACATAGCCCCTCTTTTCTTTTTAGTCGTTAGGTCCGCGAGTGTAACACGAGGCCAGTATGACATGCATGCTGCCTCAGACCGATACGCTCTCATTTACGCTAAGGCGCGTCTACACACGCCAACGGAATTCACTAACGTGGCGCTAACTGCAGTGTACCTGTTACCGGATGTGTACTTACCGCGTCTGCCGATGGGATCATATCGCGGGTAAGTTGAGGGAAGATATTCTCGTTTCCACCTAACTGCTGGTCGTAAATATGCTGATATGCCATTACTGCCTTTACATAAGCGCGGGTTTCTTTGTAGGGAATATTCTCTATCCAAATATCCACGGGCAATGATTCGTTCGCCGGTAGCCACTCTAACACTTTGCGCCAGCCTGCATTATATGAAGCAGAAACCAGTACAGGATTATTATTAAGTTTGTCCATCAAATAACGAAGATATTGCACGCCGTACTCTACGTTTTCGTCGACCTGAAAAAGCGTACTGCGACTGACTTTTTCCTTCGCAACGTATCGCGCTGTTCCCGGCATTAGCTGCATCAGTCCTGCTGCGCCTACGGAAGAAATAGCATCACTTCTAAACGAGCTTTCACGGCGCGCTATAGCCATCGCTAGCGACTTCGAAATGCTATAGGCCTGCGATTTTTCGCTAAATACATCGTTAAAAGCCAGCGGGAATCGACGCTCTACATCATCCCAATAGCCGCTTCGCGCAAAACTGGTAATAGCCTGATCATACAAGCCCCATTCATAAGCCAAAATCCCCGCATCGGTGACTTTAGACTCTGGTAGATGAGACAGTAGATAAAACCACTCTCGGCGGGCTTCTGTGGTTCTGTCTAACCTGAAAAACTCAACGGCGCGCATAGTAGCGGGCGTTTTAGCCACGCTTGCGATAGCCGCCGTATCTCTTGGCGCTGGCGTATGCGCAAGGGACGGAATTTCACCGATATGCGCACTTGCCATAAAACCATAGTAGTGACGTTCTTGAGCGAGCTCTTTATAGAGTACAGTAGCCTGCATGGTTTGCCCTAGAGCCTCTAGAGCACGGGCTTTCCAATAGCGGTAATTTTCCTCTTGCTGCAGACTCGCTGGCGCACGATCAATGACATTCACCACTTCTTGCCATTTTTTCGTACGCAGCAGATGAGAGATATGCCAAAGCTTTACATCTTCATTGGCCCCTTCTACATCAGCAAGTTCAAGCCAATGATGCGCTTGTGGCAGGCGATCTAGCGTATAGCTAAGCGCTATTGCTCGTCGCATTTCATGCTGCTGCGCGTTAGAAAATAATTTCTTCTCGTTATAGCGGTTGAACACTGTGCCCGCTAGGTCGGGGTTTCGCCATGCAAGTTTTTCTACCGCCCATACAATGACTTCAGCCTCATGCGATACATTTTTAAGCGGGAAGAGCGCTGCTTTATTCACTCGTGCGGCGTCACGGGTTACTGAAAGCCACGCATCTGCAAGGTATTGCTTATCGTTGGGGAGTTGTCGTTTGAGATAAGAAATAATGCTTCGATTATCTTCTTTCGCAGCAATTTCAATGCGTTTTATCACCATTTCTGGTGTCATCATGCCCGCCTTTTTCCATTTGGCAAAAAGTGGGTCGCATTCATCGGGTTGGGACTGCCCGTGAAGCCATAGGGCGTCGACTTCACGCAATACGTCTTTCTCGCTTTCACCCTCTTTTAAACGGTAATTCAGGGCAATACAGGTCAGCCTTGCGCCCATACCGGGCCGATAATTATCTAAAAACGTGCTGCGGTAATGATTTTTAGCCAGATAGTTAAGCCATTTGTAACGGACACCATAACTTACTGGCTGGCCGTCAAAGTCTTCTAAAAACTGCCTTACTTCGCGCTTTGTTCTTATTGACATCGTGCGTTCTAACTTAAGCCTAAGTAAGTAAGGATAAAGCGGGTAATGCGCTAGTTCATAAATGTCATTATCGAGATGCTGAACGCTGCGTTTTGAATACGTTAGCAGCTTATTTTCAACTTCCAGGTAACGAGCGCGATCTTGTTCGAAAATATCATTGGGTAACGTTAGCGGCTGACCCGCCCATGCGCTTAAAGAAATAAATGAAGAGAACGAAAAAAACAATGCCCCCACAGCGGTGGAAAACAACGTCTTGTTTTTCGCCAGCGAGCGCAGAGTTAACAACGAACTAAAATAAAAACCAGACACAATAGAACTCCTACCCTGTTCTACACTCGAACGCTTATAAGCGCTGGCAACTTTGCCGAATCGAGCGGATTGTAAAATGTTGCTGAAAAAGCAGCATTGCGACTGACTCACTACGTTTGTTTGATAAACGAAGAGAAAACGTTCAGTCTGGCTCCTTGCCAAAGAAGATGTTGTGCCAGCTGTCGTTAGCTATGCTTTACACACATAGTTGACGTGATTGTAGATTATTCTTTTGCTGGATTGGCGCTTTGTGCCAATAACGCTCATTATACAACCACCAATGCCGAAATGAAGCTTGAATTCGATATTTGCACTTGAATTTAAGTCATCGGACCACTACCTTAGACAAATTGAAACGCTTGTTTGATTTTTTGTTGAAATTTTGTGTGGCTTTGTAAAGAATCTAGCCACCCTAACGCGTTAGTGAATGCATACGACCCTACAAATTAGTTGGATTAGTTCACTAACATCCTGGCCAATGCCGAAGGAGATGATAATGATATACACAGGCAAAAGTCTTTCCGTCAGCCTGTTAGATGACGGCTTTGCTGAGCTGGTATTCGACGCCGAAGGTTCAGTAAACAAGTTCGACCGCCAAACCGTGAGCGAACTTGACGAAGCAACCCAAGCCCTACTTGCCAAAGGCGACGTAAAAGGCCTAGTAGTTCGTAGCGCGAAACCTACTTTTATTGTAGGCGCTGATATCACAGAGTTCACTGGCCTATTCGCCATGGACGACGCAGAAGTACTAAACTGGGTTGCCAATACGTCACAAGTATTCGACCGCTTTGAAGACCTACCTTTCCCGACTATTGCTGCAGTAAACGGCTTTGCGCTAGGCGGCGGCTGTGAAATGGCATTGGCGTGTGACATGCGTATTGCAGACACCACGGCTTCAATTGGTTTGCCAGAAGTTAAACTAGGTCTTATGCCTGGTTTTGGTGGTACGGTTCGTCTGCCACGTCTAATTGGTGCAGATAATGCCCTTGAGTGGATGACCACTGGCCGCGACAGAAAAGGCGCAAAAGCCCTTGCTGAAGGCGCAGTAGATGCTGTTGTAGCACCAGAAGCGCTAGTTGAAGGTGCACTTTCAATGGTGAAAGACGCAGCAGAAGGCAAGTTTGATTGGCAAGCACGTCGTGCGGTTAAGAAAGCTCCACTACAGCTAAACAAAAACGAAGCTATGATGAGTTTCAGTACTGCTCAAGCCATGGTATTTGCGCAAGCTGGCAAACATTACCCAGCACCGCACAAAATGGTTGAGACTGTTCAAAAAGCAGCGGGCCTAGACCGTGAAGGTGCACTTAAGCTTGAAAATGAAGGCTTTGTGGCACTTGCGAAAACCGACGCAGCAAAAGCACAAATTGGTATTTTCCTTGCCGACCAGCTGGTTAAGAGCAAAGGTAAGAAGCAAGCGAAAGCCGCCACTAAGCAATCTAAGCTTAACGCTGTACTGGGTGCAGGCATCATGGGTGGCGGTATTGCATACCAAAGCGCTGTGAAAGGCACACCGGTAATCATGAAAGACATTAACCAAGGTGCATTAGACCTTGGTCTTTCAGAAGCAGCCAAAATTCTTGGTAAAGGTATGCAGCGCGGTAAAGTTGATGCGACTAAAATGGCGCAAACACTTAACGCTATCACCCCTACTCTTGAGTACAGCACGCTTAAAGATGCAGACCTTGTGATTGAAGCGGTTGTAGAAAACCCGAAAGTAAAAGGTATTGTGCTTAAAGAAGTAGAAGACAATGTAGCTGACGACGCTATCATCACTTCTAACACCTCTACTATCTCTATCAACCAGCTAGCTGAAAGCCTAGACAAGCCAGAGCGCTTCTGTGGTATGCACTTCTTTAACCCAGTGCACCGCATGCCGCTAGTTGAAATTATTCGTGGCGAAAAAACGTCAGAAGAAACCATTAATGCAGTAGTAGCCGCTACCCTTAAAATGGGCAAAACCCCCATTGTGGTTAACGACTGCCCAGGTTTTTTGGTAAACCGCGTGTTATTCCCATACTTTGCGGGCTTCAGTAAGCTACTTATCGACGGCGCAGACTTTGTTGCCGTTGATAAAGTAATGGAAAAAATCTTCGGCTGGCCAATGGGCCCTGCGTACCTGATGGACGTTGTGGGTATCGATACGGGCGATCACGCAGCAGACGTAATGGCAGCGGGTATTCCAGAACGTATGGCTCGCCTAGACAACGACCCTGTAACACTGTTCTACAAAGAGCAGCGTTTAGGTCAGAAGAACGGTAAAGGTTTCTACAACTACGGTGTTGATAAGCGCGGTAAGCCGTCTAAAACACCTGCAGAAGAAGCATACGCACTAATGGCGCCGCACGTAGCTGAGAAGACAGACTTTGAAGCTGACGACATTATTGCACGCCTTATGATCCCTATGGCAAACGAAGCAATTCGCTGCCTAGAAGAAGGTATTGTAGATAGCGCAGCTGAAGCAGATATGGCGCTACTTTACGGCTTAGGTTTCCCTCCATTCCGCGGTGGTATTTTCCGTTGGATTGAAACCATTGGCTTGGCGAACTTTGTTGCTATGGCAGACAAGTACGCTGAACTTGGTCCAATTTATCAGATCTCAGACGGCGTTCGTGAAATGGCCGCTTCTGGTAAATCCTATTTCGCATAAGACCCGGAGGAAAAACTAATGAAAGAAGTGGTCGTAATCGATTGCGTACGTACCCCTATGGGTCGTTCAAAAAACGGTGTTTTCAGAAATGTGCGTGCAGAAGACCTATCTGCAGCACTAATGACCGCGCTACTAGAGCGTAACCCTGGCGTAAATCCAGCGGAAATTGAAGACATCATTTGGGGCTGTGTTCAGCAAACTAAAGAACAAGGCTTCAACGTTGCACGTAACGCGCAACTACTCACACAAATTCCACGCACAACTGGCGCGGTAACGGTAAACCGTTTATGTGGTTCATCAATGCAAGCCCTTCACGATGCAACAAGCGGCATCATGAGCGGCCGCGGTGACATTTACATGATTGGTGGTGTTGAGCACATGGGTCACGTACCGATGAACTACAACATCGACTTCCACCCTGGACTTGCTAAGTACACGGCGAAAGCGTCGGGTATGATGGGGATGACTGCCGAGCTGCTTGGCCGTCAAAATGGCATTACTCGTGAGCAACAAGACGCATTTGGCGCACGTTCGCACCAGCTAGCGCACAAAGCACACCTTGAAGGCCGCTGGGCTAACGAGATTGTGCCTGTTGAAGGTCACGATGCAAACGGCGTATTAAAGCTAATTGACTACGATGAAGTAGTTCGCCCAGAAAGCACCGTAGAGAGCATGGCGGCCCTTCGCCCTGTGTTTGACCCAGTAAACGGTACGGTGACTGCGGGTACGTCTTCTGCGCTGTCTGACGGTGCGTCGGCTATGCTACTGATGTCAGCAGACCGTGCGAAAGAGCTAGGCCTAACACCGCGCGCGAAAATTCGCTCAATGGCAGTGGCTGGTTGTGATGCGGCAATTATGGGTTATGGCCCAGTGCCAGCAACACAGAAAGCCCTTAAGCGCGCTGGCCTTACTATGGACGATATTGAACTTGCTGAGTTTAACGAAGCGTTCGCGGCACAGGCGCTATCATGCATTAAGCAACTAGGTTGGATGGACCACCTAGATACTAAGATTAACCTTAACGGTGGTGCGATTGCACTTGGTCACCCACTAGGTTGTTCTGGTTCACGTATCTCAGGTACGCTTATCAACCTAATGGAATCACAAGACGTAAGCCTAGGCTTAGCAACTATGTGTATTGGTTTAGGCCAAGGTATTGCTACCGTATTTGAGCGTGTATAAGCGTTTAAATAAGCGCTTTTAAAGCTAAATTTTGAAAAGGGCCTTCGGGCCCTTTTTTGTTGGCTTTAATTTCTTTTCAGATTACTTCAAAACACGAGATAAAGGACTTACCACACCCTGCGCACCTTGCTGAAGCACGTGAGTATAAATTTGCGTGGTCTTTACGTCTGAATGACCTAACTGTGTTTGCACCGTTCTAATATCAGCGCCCGATTGCAGTAAATGCGTCGCAAAAGAGTGGCGCAGCGTATGAGGCGTAACTTTCTTTTTAATATCACAAGTTTTTGCCGTGTTTCGTATTGCTTTTTGTATACTCGATTCATCAATATGATGCCGTCGCACTTTTTTGCTTTCAGGGTCGACAGATAATCGAGAAGAGGGAAATAAATAATGCCAGCCTAACTCTCTGGGCGCGTTTTTGTATTTCAAACGTAGTCGGTGAGGTAGATAAACGCCTGCGTATTTTGGATTTTCTAAATCAGCCGCCAAGAAGTTTTCTACCATAGCAATTTGTCGTGTAAGACCCGGTTTTAATTCTGCAGCCAACGTTACAATGCGATGCTTGCCGCCTTTCCCATCCCAAATGCGAATAGCGTTGTAGTCAAAATCGATGTCTTTAACTCGTAGCCTAACCGCTTCCATTAGCCGCAAACCACTTCCGTACAATAAAGATATTGGTAACTTTAGGTTGGCAGGAATTTGCTCAAAAAGAGAAACGACCTCTTCCTGCGTTAATACAACTGGAAGCTTAGCTTGCCTTCGGCTGGCAACAAAATTGAGTTCGCATGACAATGGCCTTTCCAATATATCGCGATACAAGAACGCCAGAGCATTTAGCGCGCTAGCCTGAGTGGCCGGAGCCACGTTTTTAGCGTTAACTAAGTGAGATAGAAACACCTCAACTTCTTTGTCTCCCATTTCAGATGGGTGCCTATTATTGTTAAAGCGAATAAAGCTAATTATCCATTTACTATAGAGTTCAATCGAACGCTTCGCATAGCGACGGTTGTGCATATGCTCTATCACCATTTGCATGAACATTGATTTCATTTTTTTGATTTTTATTACTGTAAATAAATACAGAATTACGGTTTTTGACTCGACCGTAAAATAAAAAGGAAAGATTCCGTACTTAAGTACGGTGTTTTCAGATACTAAGTGTAGGTTATTGATGAAAGTGTATTTCCGTGCGAAAGTGATAAAACTATAAATGTGATATATGGAAATTATCCACCTTGCATAAAGGATTTTTTCCTTACACTAAATTGTTAGCTGCCTTTGGAAAGATTCATGGATGTAATAGATATAAAAACATTTGTTCCGAGTAAGGATTACGAGGTTTCGAAATCTTTCTACTCGGATATTGGATTCAAATCAGAATACGTAACCGATGACCTCACGCTTTTTGAAAACGGAGATTGCCTTTTCTTTTTACAGCGCTTCTACAATGAAGAACTAGCCAAAAATTTTATGTTGCAAATATGCGTTTCAAACATCTACGATGCGCATGAGATATGCTCTAATTCGGAAAATAAATCCAAGATTACCCCAATACAACAAGAGTCTTGGGGTAAAGTGTTTTATTTATGGGGGCCAGCAGGTGAGCTGCTGCATATTACGCAGTTGGGCGGCTAACAAAACGCTCAAGCCACTCCCTTCGGTCGCTGGGACGCTAACACGCGGGCTGACTCACTTCGTTCGGATTTTAGCCCACATGCTAGCGCCCCTTAGCTTAAAGTTAGCTACCAGAGGAAATCATGGAAGAATTATTCTCTTTTTTAATGCAAAATCTGTCTTTATTCCTATTGATTGCATTAGCGTCCCATTGTTTTATTTTGCACATCAGGAATCGAAACAGAGAACTTTTTGAGGTTAATGGAAACAAGGTACTGATTAATCAAACAGCTAAACTTCAGTTTATTTTGGCACACAAAAAATCTATTCCAATTGAAAGCGTTGTAAAAATTGAGATTCACGGTAATCGATTAAGCCTCTTTCAAAACAGCAACAATGCAATTGATGTTTGGGTGCAACCAAAGCATCTAGATAGTGAGATTGGTAAAGCAAAAAACGTGTTTAGCCATGCAGTTTTTTCAGACTATGGTAGCTAACAACTCAATAAACTCACTCACTTCGTTCGCTGGGACGCACACACGTGGGGCGGCTTCGCCATTATGCCCCACTTGTCTGCGCCCGTTATTGAAAAGTTATACGCAATTGGTCAGAATAACTTTTTAACATCGCGATAAAAGTTTTCATGAGAGCCAAGTGCAATCAACTCGAGTATTACAGTGCCATCCTCATAGCTGTAACCAAGTAAAGTTAACTGCTTGACCATCTTGAATTTGTACACGCGAAGAAAGGCTAGGTCGCCTTTTTTCTGCTCACCTAGAAGAGGATCGGCCATGAGTTCCTTAACGGCTTTATCTAAATCTTTTTTCTGATTCTGATGTAACTTCTTTACTGCTCTCTTAAAATTAGCTGTCTGTAAAACACTGGTAATCTTAGCCAAAATCGTAAGGCTCCAATTTTCCAGCCTCTTTTTCAGCTTTGGAAATAATTGCCTGTTTCACGAATTCGTAAGGCAAGTCAGGGTTATCTTCCATCATTTCACCTATCTTTGCCCAATGCTCAATCTGTTTTGGCATAGTTCGGTTTAGTGCTTTACCCATAATCGTAGCTTTCTCAACTAGATCTTGGTCTAGTCTTACGCTCGCGGTTGCCATAATATGTCTCCAAATGGTTCGTCATTACATTGTAGCAATACGCTACAGGTGTGGCAAATTGCGTATAACAAACGCATTAACACTCGCTGCGCTCGCTGGGGACAAAAACACGTAGGCTCCCTTCGCTTCGCTCGGTATTATAGCCTACGTATTTTTGCCCGTTATGCGGGTGTTATACGCCATGGAGTTTTTAGCTTTTGCAATTTGAGCAGGTACATTACCGAATCAGCATTGATTCAGCTATTTTCACATTTGGCGTTCCGAAGGAATCACCAAACTCATTTTGCTACAGGATCTT
>Ga0181595_10002947_pt1 | contig 16609 bp, 12 predicted proteins | sample 041ome_7_FD_145604 | JGI IMG/M metagenome (GOLD analysis project Ga0181595, IMG submission 145604) | Coastal salt marsh microbial communities from the Groves Creek Marsh, Skidaway Island, Georgia - 041401AS metaG (spades assembly) | ecosystem: Environmental > Aquatic > Marine > Intertidal zone...
GGGACTGGATGAACTCGACGAGCAGCAGAAGGCCGAGCAGCAATCCTATGTCACCAGCGCGCTGACGGATCTCTCCGCCATTGAGGGGGAAATGGCCGAACTCGCGGCGCGGATCCCAGCGCTCGAGAGCCGTGTTGAGCGGACATCCGTGAGATCGCCCGTGGACGGCGTCATTAACCGCGTTAATTACGTGACTGCGGACGCCTACGTGAGCACGGGCGACGTCCTGCTGGAAATCGTTCCAACCGGTTCAGACTTAATTGTGGAGACGCGCATTAATCCGAAGGACATCGCGGAAATTGTCATTGGCCAAGACGTGAAAATTTCACTCACGGCCTACGACCCATCCAAGTACGGGCGCATCGACGGACGCGTCGCGAGCGTCTCCGCCGACGCGCTGAGCGACAACCAGACCGGCGAGCAGTACTACCTGGTGGATGTTTCCATTGACGGGGAACTCTACGAGGATGACGGCAGCGCGGTGACAGTGCTGCCGGGCATGGTGGCGTCCATTGACGTCCTCTCCGGCAAGCGCACGGTGCTGGACTACTTCTGGCAGCCCATCGCCAAGACGAAAGACAAGGCGCTGCGCGACTAATCGCGGGGCGCCCTCAAGAAAAATAGTGTTGATTTTGGCGCCGCCGGCGCGCGGCTTGCCTTGAGAGTTCTGACATGAAAATACTGAAATATCTTCTAGTGTGCGCCCTACTGGCCGCCTGCAACGTCGCCGAGAGGGTCGAAAATAACTTACCGTCGAGTGTCGTCGTGGGACCCGAGCGCATTCAGGTCACGCTTGAGGCCGCGAGTGCGCGCTACCCTGAGAATAAGACACTTTATGAAGCCTCGGTGGCGCAGGTGGTCTTCCCAAAAATTATCAAGGCCGGCCTTCTCTTCGGGGGCACCTACGGCGAGGGCTACCTCGTCAGGGACGGAATAATACTCTCGCAGGTTCGGCTCGCGGGGGGTAACGCGGGATTGAACGCGGGCGCGCAGTCCTACTCACAGGTTGTGTACATACTGGACGACGACACACTCGCGGCCTTCCGGCGCGGGGGAAAACTCTCACTGCACGGCACGCTGAATTACGCGCGCCGCGGGGAGAGCGTGACGAATACCTTTGGGAAACTGTCCCCCACCCAGCCGCTCTACACGACCATATTCAATCAGTCCGGGTACCTGGCAGGCGTTTCACTCGACGGGACGTTCATGCAGCTCATGCGGTAATTTATCCAAACATGGGCGTGGCTCTTAATGAGGCCACATAACCCACAACTTGTCACGGCACTTGCACCTCACCCTTAAATTACATGGTGGTGCCTATGGAACTCTCAGCGCGAATAGATCAAGTTATGGCCTCCCTGGAGGCGCTCAAAGTGCGGGCCGCAGACGCCCCGGCCGAGGCAAATTCACAATTTGCATCGATTTTGGAAACGGCTCTGGATAGTGACCACACAACCACTCCAGTCACGGTGGCAGAGCCTAACAAAGTTCAAGCAGAGGCCGCACCCCAAATTCCGGGCTGGGTTGATCCCGACTACGGCTACGACCCCGCGAACCCGAGGAAGCCGAACATGCGCGAGCTGATGGAGGCCCTGTCGGGGCGTCCCGTTGAGGCCCTCTACGCAGATGCAAATTCTAATTGGCAGGACACCTCACGACTGGCCTCAGAGCTCCTCTACGGCGTCGTCGGATCCAATGATGACACAAGAGACTGGAGCGCAATCATGGGCTCGAGTGACATCGTTAGGGCAGCGCGACAGCCGACCGGGGATATGTACGCCCCAGTGGTTGATATCTTATCGATTAAAAATGATGCGGGCGCGGTGACGGATCAACTCGCCACCATTAACGACGCCGACGGGACTATTCTGCGCAGCCTGACGGGCGGCGCCGAATACGTGCGGGAGACACTCGAAAATTTTGGTGCGACGTCGGCCTCAATTCCAGAGGATTTAACTTCACGGATCGTCGTGGACGATTTCAGTGACGCCATTCTGGATGCCCTTGTCAATTTCAAGTCGCAGTACAAAGGCGAGGCCCTGGCAATGGTGGCGGATCCGGACGCCGCAGCTTCAACGGCGGACTTCCTGAGCGACAGGGCCTCAGCCTAACGCAAGATCTCTGCTTACATTTCTTCAGTTTATAACCTGCGACTGTGGAGCCAGGCCGGCCTTGCCGGCGGCCCAGTCCGGGAACACGTCCAGATCCCACTCGGCCGCTGAGAACGATTTGTGAAAAATATCCAAGATGTTTCTCAGGACCGCCTCGGCGCAATCTAAGTGAACCGCACGCGCCTCGTCCTCGGTGAATATTACGCGCGCGCCGCCCACAATTTCCTGGAAGTGGACGTGCGTCACAAGCCAAGCAGGCCGATCACCCGCAACTTGAACGGCGTCGGACTGCGGCTTGGTACTAATCGCCTCATCCTGGGCGAAGTCGTGCAGGAGCGGGTTGTCAGTGCGCGTACTCACCTGCCGGACGAGTTCCACGACAAGGGCGCGCGCCAGGCGCTGCGTGAAGGCGAGCTGCAGTTCGTCGCCCGTGTGAATGACGCCGTCGACGATGATCCGATCCTCGCGCAGGCTATAGCGCGCGGTAATTGTGGTGAGGGCTTCGCTCTGCATGACAAAATCACTGCTTAAATTTCAACTCGGCGCAGCGTGTCTCACAAATCAGGGGAAGACGCAAATCACTTCCATCCAATGGCGAGGAAGTTTACACAAGATCACAGCTTATCAGGATCGCCATTCAGGGATTGCGCCGCACTCCCATGGGGTTATATACCGAAATAAAAACAGAGCAGAGACATGAAGAAACTTATTGGCATTGCGATCATTACACTGACCCTCAGTTCCTGTGGGACGGCCCAGGGCGTCATGAACGGCGTCGGCGAGGTGCTCACCGGCATGGCAGTCGACGCGCGGTCCGTGGGCAGCGTCTTTAACTAACAAGTATCACTTCAGTCGAATTGATGGGGGCGCACTCCGCACTTGGGACAGCGCGCACAATTTCTATTTCGCCCAACGTTTCACGGCGGAAGGTGAGAGGAGGCCTTCTTGCGACTACAGGGACTACTAGGGAGAAATGAAGGCCTCCAATGGTTAAGGGGGAGAGGTAACAAACCCTTAATCAAGTATCAGTGTGATACATATTGCCGCATAAATCAAGTTTTATGACTACATATTGTGCAGGGCTCACAGAAATCCACCCTATATGTTTGCAATACATACGATATTCGCTCCCCGCCTGTGGGTAACTTGGAGTGCCTTACCCAAGGTTACGCAGGCGCCGGGTGCTGAAAAGAGTTGCCATCTAACAGTTTCAGTACAAACTAAAGTAAGTACTGGATTACTATGGCGAGACCGCATGTCGAATGACGAGAAGTTCAAGAATTTTAGGGCGTACCAGTTCGAGCGTGAGCAATCGGAGCGGAAGGCATCAACGCGAAAGTGGGCGCTGATTTTGATTATGGCCGGCTCAAGCGTCGCCCTAACCTATCTCCTCTCAAGCTAACTATTCGATCAAAGACTTCCGATAAAAACCCATTATCACCCTCAAGACAGGCTCTCCGCGCGCCTCATAGAAAAAGTTATCCGACTCTCAACCGCGCCGCTCAACGCTTATTTCTCGTATAAGGCTTTCCGTTTTCCTTTTAGAAATTCCAAAGTGTTTGCGTAATTTCTCAATATGCTCCAGCTCATCATCGTCCAAGATCCCATCCTTGAGCGCCTCCCTAATCTCATCTTCAAACTCAGCTTTCCTGCGCTCCATTTGGAGGCTGAAGGAGGAGGCAATGATACCTGTCAGGAGGGCAACCACCACGACACCGCCCATGGCAGAGATCACAGATATTAATTTTCCCAAAGCGGTTACGGGGGTGACATCTCCGTAACCCACAGTCGTAAGCGTTATGAGTGCCCAATACATCGAATCTGGAATTGACGTAAAATGGGTTGGATGATTTTTGTGTTCCGCAAAATAAATGAGTGAGGAGGCAATAATAAACATCACCACAAAAATATACCCGGCCGCAATAAACGAGCGCCGCTCCTCTTGGATTGCCTCAATCAGGTCTGAGAGCGCCGAATTGTACGTCGAGAGTTTCAAAATGCGCAGCAGGCGCAGCGTGCGCAGTATTCTGAGATCCAAGCCTGGCAATAAAAATTGAAGGTAAAATGGGATAATAGACAGGAAATCAATGATCCCATTGAGAGATAAAATATATTTTATGCGCGCGCGTGCCCCTTCTCCCTTGAAGTCCGCATATTTGAGCGGCGCGACCCACACGCGAAGCAAATATTCGATAGAAAAAACGATAATTGAAAATATCTCGAAATATTGAAACGCCCGCTCGTATGTCGCGTGAAGACTGTCAACTGACTCGAGCGTCACTGCGATGACATTTAAGAAAATGAGACCCGAAAAAAATTGGTCCCAACGCTTACTGGTAATATCTCCAAAGGCCGCCGGGTTGAGCAACTCATGGGTTCTGGCTTGGATGCGATTTCGTTTCAAAGCAGTTGGGTCTTTTGCAGTTTCCTCAGATGACACGATACCCGAAGCTCGGAGAAAATCTACATAAAGACGTATTTAGGCAATATTAAAATCAACAAAATTTAAGGCACTGAGCTCCGTCGCATCGGAGAGGCCCGCAAGCGTGATAAAGGTCACGCCCGCATCGTCTGCCGCATCAAATTGCTTATCCGTGCCGCCGGCGCCTTCCGTTACGAGGAAGCCGTAGGTATTTACCCCGTCATCGGCAAAGATATAGACACTGTCTCCCGTTGCCCCGCTCACGAACACCTCACTTGTTCCCAAGTATGTCTCAATCTCAGCCTCAGTCGGCCCAGTGGCTGCATCTGCGACAGTTATATCGTCACTGAAAATCTGAAGCCCTGTGCCGGACGCAATGTTTCCAAGCGCCCCCTCAGAATAAAGGGTGGATGAGGCGCCATTTTCGAGGGCCTCATTTGTTGTGAAATCAATGCTGTCATCGGCGACAGTGAAGGTCACTGTATCCATGCCGCCGCTCGCCGCAGTACCAAAGACGTAGGTGTCATCGCCCGCACCACCCGTGAGAGTGTCATTTCCGGCGCCACCAGTGAGGGTATCATCGCCCCCATTTCCAGAGAGTGTGTCATTGCCACCATTTCCGTTAATAACATCATTTGCCGAACCGCCACTTATGACATTGGCAGATGCATCCCCAATAAAGGTCAGTGCCAAATCACCACTATAGGAGATATTTTCAACTTCAGTTACAGACATGCGGAAGTTTGACGGGATAAGGCCAGGGAAGTCGCTGTAAATTGACGTATTTTCAAGGGACACCGTGACGTCTGAGTATATCCAATTCTCTGATATGATGAGTGTGTCTGTGCCCTCGCCACCCTGAATAGTGTCAAAGTGGCCCCGGACTTTTATGCTATCATCGCCCACCCCTAGGGTAACTGCTGTTTGCCCCATATTAATCAAATCGACAGTATCATTTCCCGACCCGGTATCTATTGTGCCCCCACCGTTATATTTAGTCACAACATCATTACCACCACCCGTCTCTATCGCAACATTTGCCCCGTATGAGTTCACTTCATCGTTTCCCGTGCCCGTGATAATTGAAACCGTATCTATCGCGCCCGTTACAATGAGACTATTTCCAAGCTCAGCGCTTAAGGCTTCAAAGTTTTTGATGTTTTCAAAAGGGGAGGCGTAGCTATTGCCGGGGTAGGCCTTGGACGTTTGGAATGAAATTGTGATCGGGCGCGTGTCAGACACTTCCGTGATGACGAGGGTGTCAGACCCACTACCGCCATCAGCAAGTGTATCATTGAGGGAAAACGTTACCCTATCCGCACCATCACCGCCGTAGAGTTCGTCGAGACCAAGACCGCCATCCAGCTTGTCGTCTCCTGAGCCCCCGTAAATCTTATCGTTTCCCGCACCCCCATTCAGAGTGTCGTTGTCATCGCCGCCCTCAATGTAATCATTGCCATCGCCGCCGTCGATTGTGTCGTTTCCGTCATATCCTTTCAGGAGATCATTACCCTCAAGGCCGGACAGAGTGTCGTTCCCTGAAAAGCCTATGATTTTGTCCGCAAACGCGCTGCCCGTGATTGTATCGTCTGTGCTCTTCCCACAATTATCGCTCCCCGCGCAACTGAGTGCGTCTTGCAGGCGTGCGCCACCACAGGCAGACAATAAAAATGCGAGTGGCAGCGAAAATAATTTACGATCTTTTAAGCGGTTCATAATATTATACCCATTATACTTCATCAAATGCAGCAAAATTTAGGCCAAACTCCAACCCATTTACCATTTTGCTCTAAATTTTGGAAATCAACGGAGCGCTAAAGTTTTAGAAATCCAAACGAGAAATATTGGCATATAATTTGCATCAAAGCGTCAAATCTAACTTCTAAACCTGAGTGTGACCTTGGGTTTTGTACAAGGAGCCAAGTCTGATGCTGGTCGTTCAAAAAAAGAAAAAAATGAGCCTTTTGCAATCTCTGATTGCTACGATGGGTTTGTCCCAATTTGTTTCGGCTTGCGGCGGTGGAGGATCCGAAGCTCTACCAATTGATACATCCGGTACTTCATCTTCCGAAACTGATACACCAGCTGAAAACGCTTACTCCGAATTAGAAGGCACAAATGCGTCAGACTCTTTAGTCGGCAAATGGGATCTGGCGATGCGGATTAGCGCAGGCGATGGTGACGATAATATTCTCACGTTCAGTAAAAATGATTACGTGCAAGGCGACGGTGGCAATGACTTCATTCAGGCTGGGGATGGAGACGATATCATTTATGGTGGAGTGGGAAACGATATAATAGATCCAGGCGAAGGCGATGACGAAATATACGCTGGCGCGGGTGATGATATTATTAAACTTTCTGCGGGTAACGACTATGAGGATGGTGGTGAAGGAACAGATACACTGGAAATTAAATCCTCTAGTTTAGACATACCCTTTACCATTAACTTACTAACTGGACGATATTTCTTCACCCCACAAACAAATTCTCAGTCAGCTAACTTCAGTAGCATTGAAAACATAAAAAGTTTTGCGTCTGTTGACATAACTATTTTTGATACGATGGAGACGAACATCATAGAACTTGGATCAGGAGATGACTCGGTTTTTTCAATGGGCGGTAATGATACAATATCGACGGGCGCTGGTTCAGATGAAGTAACCTTGGGATTTGGTAGTTATATCGTGGATCTTGGTTCGGGCGATGACACCGTACATCTAGGAGGTGTTCTACAAAGTAAAATTGATGGCGGCAGTGGTATCGACTTACTGAGCGTTGATGCGGCAATAGGTGTTAGTATTCTCTATGCCGACCTTGATAATGACTTTTATTTCACTTCAGAAATCGGTGATTCATTCGATGGCCAAGATATTTCCCTGAAGGATTTTGAAAATGTGACTGTGATCGGATCTGTTACAGCCACAATTATTGGGAATGACTTTACAAACGTCATCACGGGGGGCTCTTCCAATGATACTCTGTCCGGAAACGCTGGCGACGATACAATTTCTGGTGGTGATGGCGACGATATTTTACGTGGTGGCTTGGGGAACGATATTCTTATCGGCGAGGAAGGAGATGATACAATTTCTGGTGGCTTGGGGGCAGATACATTAAATGGTGGAAACGGTGCCGATACATATTTATTTGGTGATGCCTCAACTAACGGACTGGACACGATCACACTTTTTTCGACCGATGACAAAATTGAGTTTAGTTCAAGCGCAGCTTCAGAAAACAGTACTAATACCACAGGCTATGCAGAAGGTGCTTTAGGAAATATCATATCCGGAATAGGAATTCAGGTATTTAGCGATAATATTACCGTGGCAGACACAACAGTGGGACCAACTGAGGCAGAAATGGAAACTTTTCTGGGAACAAATGAAATATTTTTCAGCGGGGTAACAGGCGATAGTGTTTATATTTTCGCCGATGACGGCATAAATACATATGGATTCCTTGTTACCGAGGGAACCGATGGCAGCGATAAACAATTCACGGCAGCGGATGATAGTGGCCTCGCTTTTGTAATCCTAACAGGGATGTCTGATGCAACTAATCTTGCAGCTGAAAACTTTGTTGATTTTACATAAACCCATCGCTCTTTTAGTAAACTTCACATTACTGGATCAGCGATCGCGGTAGTTGCGTAATGTTTTCCCTAGGCTTAGCGATCAAAGTCATAAATATACATGGTTTATAAAAAGATGCTTTTCAAAACTTGAGATTTTCTGAAGCGATACAGTCTTTTTACCATGAAAGCATAAGATCTCATCTATAAAATAAGTATATGTTTTTAATAAATTTTTTTAGCTTGGTACGTATCATGCTCAATTGAGTCATGGTGAAAAAAATGTCAAAAAATTGGATAACACGGATTACAATTGTCTCGTTTTATGGGGCATTATTGGTTTGTTTATTATCTGTATGGTTTGATCTATTTAGTAAGTTACTAGTAAGGATGGTGGATCTACCTATCCCTAACATAACTACAGAGTTAGCGACGGCAAAAATAACTGCGCCAGAAAAAGAAAAAAGTGCTTCAATCAACAAAATTGCCTATTTTCCTGATGAGGACCCAAAAGTTCGAGTACCTTACACCTATATTGATAACAATGTTTCTGCAGAAAAATTACCAGAATTTGCGATGGAAACATACAAGGTAATATCCTTATCTGAAAGCGCATTTTTGATAAGTATTCCGAGCGTATTCAAATCTGTAGAAATGCATGGGACAGAATTTTTAGACAATGTACAACAATACCAACACATTAAATCAAACGATTCAAAACCACCTAAGTATGAACAACCTTTAGATGAATTTATCAAACAGTTTCAGATACCATCACATTACGCAAGTTTTTTCGCAGTCACATTGATGCAAGACCGTTTACCGCCAGCAATATCTCAGAATAGTGTTTCCACAGTGATAGCGTCTCGGAAAGCCTATTCGCCTAAACCACAGTTACGACCCCAAAATGTGGACAATAGAATTTTGATAGCTATTGGTTATTTCAATATGAAACAAAACTTGGATCGTACATTACAAACCTTGGAGCTAACGGGTTATCCTTACTCTCACAAACGATTAGATGAACAAGAAGGAACTTTAGTTACGGTCGGTCCATTTAAGAACAAAAGCGGTGCAAAAAAGGCTCTTGAAATTACAAAGTTCATGGGCTTCTCAGATGCTTACATCTTAAACTAGTTTTGATACGCCTCCAAAATTAATGTAAGCTAAGATTTTAGTTCACTATTTTTTAATATAAACTCAGTTTGAACTGAATTGTTTATTCATACTCTCAAAGATGTTTTCTAAAGTTACTGAGCTATTACAGTCTTGAAATGCTTCAATTTTAGAATCTGCCAGGTACTTGGCGCCATTAATGCTCACAGCTTCATATTTCGGTGCCATCACTACCTGTAGTTCATCTTTTGCGCCTGCGCGAATAAATGCTTCCCCGTGTTTAAACTTTACTACTTTGCCTGTTGTAAGGTTTTTCAAACCAAATGAGTTAATGTCTAATTCGCAATTTGTCTCTAGTGATACGCGTGCAACAAACTCATTTTTACGTTCTGTTTGCAAGACATCTTGATCAATTGCATAGTAAAGTCCGACACTGATAATTGGGATAAGAAAGAGTTTGAACATGTTTGGTATCTCCAATGCTAATTTGAACGTTCTGTGATGCCTGGGGAACAAATGTCATCGCAGAATACAAAAAGTCTTTTCTTTTTTTAGTAGAATATGGTCGTAGGTTGTTACGGTTCCTAGGCGCTCCTCACAGAAAGCTTTAAAGTCATTAAGCTCCTCGTAAAAAATACCTGATTTAGAAATCCACGGTCGATCTGCAATCATCAGATTTAAAATCAAACACTTTTTCGTTTTCTCAAAAATATGCTCTAACTCACCACGGAAATATGTCCGCCAATCTGTAACTGTTGTCTGCGGAGCATAATTATATGTGCCCGACATTATTGTGAAATCCATCAATTCTAAAGGTCTTGATCCTTGCATGAAACGAACATTTTTTGAACTCATCTTGCGATCGCAGAATTCAATCAAATTATCTGCAAGATCATATCCAGTATATCCAAAATCTATTCCAGCGTGCTCGTTTTGGAAAAACTTCAAAAAACTGCCATACCCGCAACCGATGTCACAAATGCTTACTTTTCGGTTCTGAATTCTGTCACAAATTATTTCTGCAATAACTGAAAACCGTGCGCGTTGCCGCTCTTCGCTAAACCATAAACTAGCTTCAGGTTTAGGTCCAAATTTTGTAAACCGCCTACTGAATGTTGACGCGATTTCTCTTTCTAAAGGCTGGTAATTTTGTGTCAGCATTTTACCAAATGTTGAGCAGCCACTTTAAGCGGTTTCCACTGCCGTACCTGAGACAGACACGATCACGTAATTTTGATGCTCCAAATAAGCATTTGTCAGCTCCATGCTATATCCAAGAATAGCGTTAGCACCACGCTTAATCGCATTTGCTTTGAGTTCAATATCAGCCTCTTCAATTACTTTTCTTAGGGATTGATGGTTCCCTGGGACTTTCTTGCGAACAAATAAATTTTTCCAGCTTGTGTCGTTTTTATGCGGCGAGCTTGTTAAGGTCGCTTCCCCATGGACAATGCCAAAACGTTTACGAACCCGTAAATTTGTATTGAGTTCACTTGTTACGAGGATATTTTCAAATTTTTCAAAATAATTATCAAGTGACTTAACATTGCTAGGGCGTCGAGAGCTATTTGCAACCTCAACTTTTGTTTTTACGAGCGATTTTACATAGCATGCAACACACATACCGTCATGATCACGCGCAACATTGGACTCAGTATAGCCCATTTTTGTATTACATTCTGCACAACTCGCCATTCAAAATTCCTTCAATAGTTATTTATCAACGCGCTAATTTTTCTAAAAGCTCTGAATTTGTTTGCATCAGTCGAGCCGCACCATTGAATTGTTGTTGAGCGCGGATCATCGCAGTTAACTCGTCAGTGATATCCACATTGGATGTTTCAAGATATCCACTTTTCACAGCTGCGAAGCCTGCATCCATTGGAGTCCCTAACTGTAAAGTGCCAGCTTTTGCTGCCGCACTATATCGAGCATTTCCAAGTTCACGAAGACCCTCGGGATTAGTGAATAATCCTAAAGCAAGCGTTCCAATAGGGGTTGGAGGAGTTGTTTCACTGAATTCTCCATATTGCGCCAAGATTTTTCCATCTTCCCCAATTATCAACTCCGACATAGCCTGTTCGTCCTTTTTCATTGGGATTTGGATGGGTAAAAGGGCATCTATGTCGACATTTTCACTAGCAAAGTTGCCATCTACAAGAGGATTACCCAGTACACGACAGCTATCGCTTGCTGTAAGATATCCATCGGAGTCTATTGAGAAAGACCCATTTCTGGTAAAGCTTATCATCGAGTCTTTTGGGTTTTTCAGAATGAAAAAGCCGTTTCCTGCTAAACCAAAATCTGTGGTTTTTTGAGTCGGAAGTAGAGTACTTTGAGTTTGGCTCAACCGGTTTTCTTCAACCAGTGACCCGAGACCTGAGGAGGATGCTTGAATGGAATCAGACAGCGAACTTGGCGCGACGTCTGTGTAAGCTGCAATGGATTTTTTAAAGCCTGTTGTATTCGCGTTTGCCACATTATTAGAAATGATTGACAGTTCATTCTTGGCAGTCGCCATTCCTGCTTTAATAACCGAGAACATTGTTTACTCCTACTTTTGTAAGAGAAAAGCAAATTTTGTGCCAACACGCGCTTCGTTTTAGCCAAGAAAATCAAACAATGATTTACTCGCAATTCTTGTAAAAGTCGCCTGCGCAGCATCTTTTTGCAGCATCAACATCTCGATGCGAGTAAGAAGAAAGGCTAGATCCGCATCTTCTATTTTTGAGATGTCTTCTTGTAATTCATCAAGAAGGTTTTGATTACTGTATTCAGTATCTTGCGCACGTCTCGAATGAGCAGATACCTCTGCTCTTATATTTGATATGTGTGAAAATGCATCTGCAATACGGTTTGAAATGTTATCATAGTTCGAACTATTAGGAGAGATCTGTTCGCCAATGGTTTTCGTATTGCTTGTCGCCTCATAAATGCCACTTATTTGAAACGTTACACTCGACGAATTATTTGCCCCAGCGCTACTCAACAAACTACCCGGGATTGTGATTAAGTCCCCGTCTTCAAATCCCGATCCACCCGATGTTAAAGTAACTGTGGCTGCTCCAGTGTCATCAATATAGACGTCAAATGTCGCGCCCTCACCCGATCCATTTGTCGTGTATTGATTTGCTCCAATCGAAAATGTGGTGTCAGTTGTGCGATTTGTAATATCAGTAACCCCATTTACGTTGAATTGAAGATTACCTGCGCCTCCTCCTCCGAGGTCTGAGGCGTTAATAGTTATTGTTGCGCCATCTACAAATCCAGATCCCGAATTAACTATTACCACGTCAGCTTCACCATTCGCATCTACTGTAATTTCAAAAATGGCGTCTGTTCCAGACGCTGGGGAAGCGGTGACAGTATATGTACCTGCAGGCCTCAATGCATCTGTTAAATTAACAAATGTGTTCACATCAGCTATGCCGCTTTCAAGATTAGCCTCATTAGTCGATTTCTGCGCAATTCCTGCCGTAACGGACGACTCAACTTCAATCACATTTAAGGTTGGGTTTTGATCAGCCATTCCTTGATGATTAAAATCCTTTATTATCAGGTTCCCAGCATCACCTTGCAATGTAATTTGGTTATTTCCATGATCGGTGGCAGTAATTCCAGTTTGATTTGTAGCCAAATTTAATTTTGAAACTAAAGCAGAGTAGTCATTACCGTAAATTGTCTCAGTGAAATTAAATTCTCCCGATGAAGTTGCTAATGTGAACGAAATTTCAGCTTGTGATCCGGTATCTGGAAGCTCAAGCCGAACTGAGTTTTCAGTTTGAAATAAATTTGAAGAGGTCCCACTATTCGTCTCCACCTCTAAACTCTCGGCAAAATCATCGACAAGTCCAAATATTGAAAAGCTACCATCCGAGCCATTTATTTGCTGAAAAACCTCAGATCCTGCAAAATTTTGTCTGACACTTAATCCATTCGATACTTTAACTTGTTTGGATACTCCTGACCCAAGATAATTGACTGTCCCATCACTATTCTGCTGAAATGGTACATCACTGCCAGAAACACCTCCAAATAAAGTGTTGCCGAAACTGTCTGTTTTATTTGCAAGATCTAACATTTCACTCTTGAGAGCTTGGGCTGTTGCGACAAAACGAGATCTATCGTCTGCGCTTAGTATGCTATTACCACTTTCGACTGCAGCCTCTTGCAAACGAACCAATAAGTTCTGGAACCCATCTAACGTAAAATCCAAGTTTTCAAGATCGGTTTGAACGCGTCTGGAGTTTGCGATAAATTGAGCTGTTTCGGCTCGCAATTCTTCTGCAGCACTTAAGTTTTCAACGTCACGATAGCTATCAGATAATTTTAACTCAGCTTTACCTGTACCCGCTTGCGTTTGCAGCGATTTCAAGTCGTCGTTCAACCTGGAGAACAATTCACTGTTGTTTTGAAAAAATCGAGTTGTACCAATTACCATAGTGTCTCAACCTTTCTAAAACGATCTCAAGAGAGTGTCGACCAGCTCTTTCGCTGTACTTAATACTTTGGCCAAAGCCTGATAGGCTTGTTGCTGTTCCAATAACCGTGCCGCCTCAGTATCCAAGTCAACACCAGAAAATTCTGATTTTCTATTTAATGCCACTTCATGGACAGCCTCGTCGGCTTCATAGGACCTTTGGGCCGCACTGGAATTATATCCGACTTGCACAACTATTTCTCGGTACATCTCACCATAACCGCCCTTACCTGATTTTGCAGACAAGGATGCCAAATCTATCATTTTTAGAATATTTGATGCGTCATCTTGGCTGTCAGTATTCACTAAAAGGTCAAAAGAGTCACCCTGTGCCGTACGCCCATCAAACGTCCATTTGTAGTCTCTAAACAAGAAATCATTGGTTACACTAACTTGCCTCACACCAAGATAGTCACCAGAATTCCTATCGAATAATGATAGTGTTTTACCATCACTTGAAGTTACGGTCGCCGTAATTTCTCTTTCATTTGTTATTGCTTCGTTAACATTCAAAGCACCAATAAGTGAAGGTTTCACAGCGCCTGTAGATAATACAATGAGGTCTTCCCCACCCAGTCCATCCACTGACACAATCTCAGATGCCAGTGAGTCAACGACGACTGATGTTTCCGCGCGTGTATCACCATGATTTGATAATAAAAACCCAGTTTCATTGATCGTAAGCTGCGTTGAAGCTGTGTTTATACCAAAATTGCTTGATGCGGAGGTCGACTTTAATCTGATATTTTGATCGCTAATTGATTGATCTACAGAAACCTTCAATACACCAAGATCCGTACCAGTGGCCTCAACAGTTATCATTATACCTGAGGTGGCAGTATAATTTAAAGACGGCGGGGTGCCCGCAACGAAATCAATCGCAAGTTCTGTATCGCCATAAACCAAGGTTGCAATATCTGAGATACTGCCTTGGCTAGTGTCAAATTCGTTGCTGAAAATATTTGCAACTGTATTACCACTAATGCTGTCATCAATATGAAAGGCATTAAGCTCAGTGGCTGAATTATCGTCAGAAAGTCTTAACGCATGCCCAGAAATAACCCCATCGCGTGCCACCGCCTTCAACTTAAAACCACCCGTAGCTTCACTGAAGCCCACGGAAATCCGTCCTATCTCCGGACCGGTTATATCAAAGTCGGCAGCTGCGACTAGCTGTTTCGATCCTTCATCTAAGGTGTAAGTTGTGCCACCGATATTCACGTTACTTCCTGATATTACATATTCCGGAACATCTTTTAGAACAGCTTCGTATGATTGATCGCCTAGGCTGAAGATAAGCTTTGACCCGTTTTCTGGGAAACCATCGCTCAAACTGAAAATATTTCCATAAAAATGTGATTTAGGAGCATTTGCGCGCAATGTGTTGGCTAAATTTGATGATATTGCTGCACTCGTTAAATTTTCATTCCCGACACCTTTGTAGGTCGCACTCAATTCCCCTGATGCGTCTGATGATATATTAAAAGTGTATGAACTAGATGGAGCTACCGGGATAATACCTTCAGCACTAATTGAACCACCGTCGATTAAGCCTGTTTCTTTAAATGTATATCGATTGAGCGAGTTATCTGGCAAATAGTCTTTCGTAACAAAGCCTGCCTCAAATTTTGAAGTTTGGCTGCTGTTTTCCACCCCATTGTAAGATAGGGAAAAGTCCGCCGAGCTTACAAAGGTGATTTGGCCACCAATACTCGCAAATTTTCCAGTGGAAATTGTCTGCGGCGTAGCGTTCTCAGGAGAATTAATAACTTCTCCAAAACTATCCAACTGACGTAGTTTTATCTCTCCCTCGTTAGAAATTACCACGTTTTCTAAGCTAATGTCGTTCCCATCAATTTTTTGCAATACAATATTTCTATTATTTGCCGAGGAATAGGCGATGATCCCAGTCTCACCCGTATGCGCGTTTATTGCTGCGACGAAGGCACTTATTGAACCCGCACTCATATCGTAATCAATGCTCACCGTTTCAGCATTATCACCCTTTAAATCAAATTGTATTTGTTCAGCTGGAACTTCATAGAGCTCAACGAAATTGGACGCACGCACGCGCAGGCCTTCGTTCGACAATTCACTATTTAAAGCGGTGGCAATATGCCCAGCCATCATCCCCTGCGAAGGCTCATAGCGTATCGCATCACCCATTGGTGAATTAATCGTTAACGTAGAAGTCATGCCTGCTCGAGCTAATGGCATATTCTCTACATTATCTACTGTCATATTTGAATTTGTACTGACACTAGATCCCAAACTAGAAATTGACGCCACATAATTACCGGCAGTTGTAATTCTACTAATTGAACCACCGATGTAACTACTGTTCGAAGTAACTGCTAGGTGCTGTGCATTGTACTGCGCACCAGAATTAAACCCATTTGATTCAGTTATTAAATTAGAAATCTGATTATCGGTAAGCGGGGTGCCTGTTAACTGTACCCCTTCGCGAGTGAATATTTGAAGTTCAGCGGATGCGGTATCGCCATCAATTTTTATTGCTGACACCTCATTACCAACATCAACTTTCAGTGATGCGCTATCGTACGCAGCCGCGCCCGTAAATGCCGCTGCTGAGACAACCAATTTATTTGTATTACCGCCTGCATATAATCCAAGGTCTTTAAAGCTTTTGTACTCACCACCGACCATCCCATCTGTTTTTATAAGCCCCGAATTAAGCAATGAGGCAAGTTCTCCGTAACTAGAGAAATCATTAATTTTGGCACCAAAAGAAAATGAATGCTCCGTGCCACCTACCGTTACTTTAAGCTGTGATGAGGTTGTTAATGATGAGTATGGAGAATTCATCTGAAATTGTGTTTGTGACTTCAAGCTAGCGAGATTGCTTATCCCATCGACGTCCTTTAGGACACCGAGTGCCCCAC
>Ga0181595_10002960_pt1 | contig 16569 bp, 16 predicted proteins | sample 041ome_7_FD_145604 | JGI IMG/M metagenome (GOLD analysis project Ga0181595, IMG submission 145604) | Coastal salt marsh microbial communities from the Groves Creek Marsh, Skidaway Island, Georgia - 041401AS metaG (spades assembly) | ecosystem: Environmental > Aquatic > Marine > Intertidal zone...
TGACGTGTAATGAAATTGGTAAGACCATACTTTAGCAGCCTGGCCACACGAAGGGTTTAAATACCGACCGGAGAATAAGGACTAAAGTCGCGGAAATCATTAGGGTCAGCGGGGGCGCGCCCCGCATAAATAAGACCGAATATAGAACCGCAGCCCATCCAAACTCAGCACACGTTGAAAACCCTTGCAAAGGAGGCGTTCATATAGACGTGTGGATAAGTTAGCTGCGGCCGTAGCGATCGGAGAAACGCACAATATCGTCTTCGCCTAAGTACGCGCCGGATTGAACTTCAATAAGTTCAAGCGGTATTTTCCCTGGGTTTTCCAGCGAATGCACTGCGCCGATAGGTATGTACACCGACTGGTTTTCAGTGAGCAACTGCTCATGCTCATTAATAGTGACTCTTGCGGTGCCGTGCACTACTATCCAGTGTTCAGCCCGGTGATGATGCATTTGAATTGACAGCTTTTCGCCTGGCTTCACGCTAATATGTTTAACCTGATAGCGGCTGCCATTGTCAATGCTGTCGTATTTACCCCAGGGTCTGTATACCTCGCGATGGATATAATGCTCACTACGCCCTGCGGCTTTAAGTTGTTGCACGATATTTTTTACATCTTGCACCTTATCTTTGGCTGCAACTAACACCGCATCTTTTGTTTGGATGACAACGGTGTTCTGCAGACCAACGGTCGCGACGATACCAGTTTCAGCAAATACATAATTGTGTTGGGAGTCATGCTGAAATACCTGCCCCAGATGCACATTGTGCGCTTGGTCTTTGCTACTGATTTCCCAGAGAGAAGACCAGGAGCCAACGTCGCTCCAGCCAGCAGCCATTGGCACAACCACTGCCTTAGTTGTTTTGTCCATAACAGCGTAGTCGATTGAGTCTGCGACGCACGCTGAAAAGGCGTCTTTATCTACCCGGATAAAATCAAGATCTGGCTCAACATTAGAGATAGCCGCCTCGCATGCAGCTAAGATTTCCGGCCGGAATTGTTTAAGCTCAGCCAGGTAAACACTGGCTTTAAACATAAACATTCCGCTATTCCAATAATACTCGCCACTTTCTAAATACTGCTGGGCTGTTCTTAAACCGGGTTTCTCAACAAATTCTGCCACGCTAAAAGCGTGATCTGTCAAGGAAGTTGCTACCCCTCGACGAATATAGCCATAGCCCGTTTCAGCCGCTGTTGGGACTATGCCAAACGTAACCAGCTGATCGGCCTGCGCCAAGGTTGTAGCTTTTGCTATCGCCTGATGAAAGGTTTCGCTGTCTTGAATAACGTGGTCTGCCGCCAGTACGAGCAATAGCGGATCTTGCCCTTGTTTAATAGCGGTAAGTGCAGCAAGGGCAATAGCTGGTGCGGTATTACGCCCTACTGGCTCGAGAATAATATTATGGTTTAGCCTATTTATCTGTCGCAACTGTTCGGCGGCAATAAAACGGTGCTCTTCGTTACAAATAACTAAAGGTGGTTCAAGCTGTAGGCCTTGTAAACGCTGCAGCGTAGCTTGCAGCATAGTCGTGTCGCCACACAATTTTAGAAACTGCTTTGGCATTAACTCACGGGATAAAGGCCATAAGCGGCTACCAGTGCCACCGGCCATAATAACGGGTAAAAGCATGCTCAATCCTTGACGTCGTTTTTTATACAGGTACTTTAAATCATCGCAAGAATTAAGCAAACACTCTTGAAGAAGAACTTATCCACATGTCTCCGGTACCGGTCCGACGAGTTTCGAAACAATCGGGCTGACTCGATTTTTCGATAATGCACTTCGAATCGCACTGAGTTCTTGCTCGCTGATCGGTTGAGTGAACAACTCACGATAAGCTTTCAATCAGTTAAAAGTGGTATCACCCAATGCCTGATAGGTGCGGTGAGGCTCAAGAATATTCGACTTCATACCACAAGCATTACTGTGAAAGCTTGACCAATGATATCCACCGGGCGAACTAACCAGGCCAGCGCGCACAGGATTGAGTTCGATGTAGCGATAACAGGCGAGCAGATAGTAGTCACTTTCGATGACACTGGCGAAATATTTACCATCCCATACCGTGCCGCTGCGCGCTTTAGTGGTATTAAAGTAGCCGGCAAATTTCCGCCCCAAGCACTGCATAAAATGAGGTACCTCACTACCATCCTCCGGCGTAACGAGTAGATGATAATGGTTAGACATTAACACAAAGGCATGGAGCTTTACTGAGAACTCCTGCAGTTTGTTACATAAGATACTGAAAAACATTGCTTTGTCGGCCTCATAGCCGAAGCAAGGCATACGGTTATGCCCTCGATTAACGATATGATAGGGCATTCCACTTACGAAACAACGCGGTTTGCGAGCCATTTCATTAACCTTTTGTTAAATAAATTTTAAAATAGATGATGGATTAGCTAATTGCAAATCGAGCCATCAGTGGTACGAGGTCTAGCCGGCACCGGAGACATGTGGATAAAATGGTTAGACCGCTGATTTATCAACAGAAAAGGGGGAGACGTATGGATAAGTTAGAAGGGGAAAACCAGTGGGATTAGCAGAATGCTGACCAGCAAGTAGGTGGCGGCGACAGGCGCACCTACTTTCAAAAAGTGTTTCAGCTGATAGTTGCCGGCGTTAAACACCATCAGGTTAGTTTGATAGCCATACGGCGTAATAAAGCTGGCGGATGCGGCAAAGGCAACCCCCATCACCATTGGCATGGTATTGATTCCCAAGCCTTCGGCCAAGCTAAAGGCAATGGGGAACATCAGCGCTGCAGCTGCATTATTGGTGATGACTTCGGTTAGGGCGTAAGTGAGCAGCATAATGCCGATAAAGGTGATAAATGGTGACTGCCCGGCCAGCGCCTCGCTGGCAAACTGACTGATAAGCGCCGAAAGCCCCGTCGTGTTCATTGCAGTGGCAATACTCAGCGCGCCACAGACAATCAACCAGATTTCTACCGGAAAGCGGCGTTTAATTTCATTTACCGATAAGCAACCGCTGAACAGCAGCACCGCAAGTAAAAAGATACTGGCACCTAATAGCGAAATATCGGTTAGCACACTGACGGCGATCATCGCCGCAAAGCCCCACCAGGTTAGCTTCTCCCGCCAGCCGCTTAACATGTGATCCGGCTTTATTCCTGATAACACATAGAAGTTTTTACTGAGGTTTTGTCGCCCCGCGAAATCCGGGCCGGTTGCCAGCAGCAAAAAATCACCGGCTTTGAGCTCAACGTCGCCGAGCTTGCCACTTACCCTGCCCCCTTCACGGCGCAGCGCAACAACGGCGGCATCAAAGCGTGCCCGAAAGCCGGTATCTTTTAAGCTCTGGCCGATCAGCGCTGAGTCTTCTTTGATAATCACTTCAGTCAGTTGTTGTGTTGCCAGGCCATTTTCCTCGGCGAATAACTGCAGCCCCGGAAATTGCTTTAAACTTTGCACTTTTTGCACATTACCGCTGAAGATAAGCTTATCGCCGGCTTCCAGCAAATGATAACGGGCGACCGGGCGGATTAACTGGCTACCACGCACGATCTCAGCTAAAAACAGCTCATCAAGATTACGTAATCCGGCTTCTTCGACCGTTTTTCCTATCAAAGGCGAATCATTACTGAGCTTGGCCTCTAACAGATACTCGGTAATTTTTTCCCGGTTTAGCGCCGCATCCGGTAAACAGCGACTGCAGACTAACAACACCACACCACCGGCGATCACTACGCCAAGGCCAATTAGCGTAAAGTCAAAAAAGGCAAAACCCGGCTCACCTTTTTCGGTAAGCATCGAATGCACAATCAGGTTAGTCGAGGTGCCGATCAGGGTTAAGGTGCCGCCCATAATAGCGGCATAAGATAATGGGATCAGGAGTTTAGACGGCGACACCTTTTTATTTGATAACACCGCGTTGAGCATAGCGGCTACCACCGCCGTGTTATTTAACACTGACGATGCCAAGGCTGAGAAACCAAAAGTGCGCAGCACTGAGCCTTGGACTGAATCGGTAAACAGATAACCCGATAAGCGGCGTAGCAAGCTGGTTTTTTCCAGGGCGTAGGATATCAGCACCAACAGCACCAGCGTTGCCAGGCCGGGGTTAGCGGCATTGCGTAGCAGCTCGTTAGTACCAATAAAGCCGCTGGCCAGCATGACTAAAATGGCGGCACCGAACACCTCGGTAGCATGTTGCTGAAAGCGAATTAACGCCACCAGCAACAGCCCCAGCAGTAACACCATCAGCAGTGCACTGCTTAGCATCTTAGTGTTTACTCAGCTGAGGGAAGTGCTTACGCAGCAATAATATAAGCTCTTTTTCGAACTCACTTAAGCCAGTAATGTCTTCTTCCGGAGCAACCTCGGCCACTAACGGCGCCTCAATCATCCCCGCCCCCAGCGTCAGGTTGCTTAACCGATCGATAATAATAAAGGCACCGGTTTGCTTATTTTTGCTGTACGCATCAAATGCCATCGGCTCGGTCAGTTTTACATCCACCAGACCAATTTCGTTCATCGCCAGCACTTCCGCATTTTTCTCCGCCAACGTATTCACATCAATACGGTGATGCAGCTTTTCAATCTCGCCGGAGGTGGTTTTGCAGGCAAACTTAATGTAGTACTGCCGCTCTGGCTTCATGGCGTTCTCATGCATCCAAATCAGCCTGGCCCGTAAGCGCGATGACACATGTGGCAAGGCATCTTTTTTCACCAACATATTACCGCGGCTGATATCCACTTCATCATTGAGCGTCAGCGTGACCGCCTGACCTGCATAGGCTGCGTCAAGGTTGCCGTCAAAGGTGACAATCTCTTTGACGGTAGAAACCGTGCCAGATGGCAACACCCGCACCGCATCGCCTATCGCGACACTGCCCGAGGCAATAGTGCCCTGAAAGCCGCGAAAATCCGAGTTCGGCCGGCTGACCAGTTGTACCGGGAAACGAAAATCTTCATTGGCAACCGGGCTGATGTCGATATTCTCTAAATACTGCATCAGCGTTGAACCACGGAACCAGCTCAGTTTCTCGCTGGGATTGACCACGTTATCGCCCTCGAGCGCCGAAATGGGCACAAAGCGGATATCCGGGATATCCAACGCACCGGCCAGTTTCAGGTAGTCTTCCTGAATTTCCTTATAGCGGCTTTGCGAGTAATCGACCAAATCCATTTTATTAATCGCCACGATGACATGCTTAATGCCCAGCAAGGAGCAAATAAAGCTGTGACGCCGGGTCTGGGTTTGCACGCCTTTGCGTGCATCAATCAGAATAATCGCCAAATCACAGGTCGACGCACCGGTAGCCATATTACGGGTGTACTGCTCATGGCCCGGCGTATCAGCAATAATAAACTTGCGCTTGTCGGTGGAGAAATAGCGGTACGCCACATCAATGGTAATGCCCTGCTCGCGCTCAGATTGCAAGCCATCGACCAGCAGCGCTAAATCGACTTTATTGCCCTGGGTGCCGACTTTTTTACTATCCTCGGTAATCGCCGCCAGCTGGTCCTCAAAAATCATTTTGCTGTCATGCAGCAAGCGGCCAATCAGGGTGCTTTTACCATCATCGACACTGCCGCAGGTAATAAAGCGCAGCAACTGCTTGTTTTCATGCTGCTTTAAGTAGGCCAGGATATCCTGTTCAATTAACGGTGATGCGTGGCTCATCAGAAATACCCCTCCATTTTCTTCTTTTCCATCGAGCCACTGCTATCGTGGTCGATAACCCGCCCCTGCCGCTCTGAGGTTTTTGTCAGCAACATTTCCTGAATAATTTCTGGCAAGGTCGCGGCGGTCGATTCCACTGCACCGGTTAACGGGTAACAGCCCAGCGTTCTGAAACGGACTTGCTTCATTTGTGGCACTTCACCGTCTTTAAGCGGCATCCGCTCGTCATCAACCATAATCAGGGTGCCGTCGCGCTCGACCACTGGCCGCGCTTTGGCGAAGTACAGCTCTGGGATGTCGATATTTTCCAGATAAATGTATTGCCAAATATCCAGCTCCGTCCAGTTCGACAACGGAAACACCCGGATACTCTCGCCTTTATCCACCCGGCCGTTGTAGATATTCCACAGCTCCGGACGCTGATTCTTTGGGTCCCAGCGATGATTTCGGTCACGGAACGAATAGACCCGCTCCTTGGCACGGGATTTTTCTTCATCACGCCGCGCGCCACCAAAGGCCGCATCGAACTTATATTTATCCAGCGCCTGCTTTAAGCTCTGGGTTTTCATAATATCGGTATGTTTGGCGCTGCCATGCGTAAAGGGGCCAACCCCCATCTCCAGACCATCCGGGTTGATATGCACCAACAGTTCAAAGCCGTGCTGTTTTGCCATCCGGTCGCGAAAGGCAATCATCTCTTTGAATTTCCAGGTGGTATCGACATGCATCAACGGAAACGGAATTTTGCCGGGGTAAAACGCTTTACGGGCTAAATGCAGTAAAACGGACGAGTCTTTACCCACCGAATACAGCATTACCGGGTTTTCAAACTCGGCCACCACTTCACGGAAAATTTGAATCGACTCGTTTTCGAGGGCTTTTAAATGGCTAAGGCGCTGGGCTGCCATGGTAACTCCGCATAAATCAAACTGATTACAGCAGCTTACCAGAACAGTTTAAAAACGATAATGTTGTTTTGGAATAAGATATTTCCATCCAGATGGCCAAAACTCAGACATTCCTTATCGGCACCTGACAGATTACCGCAGTCTGTAAGGTGCCCAGGGCCTCAGCGCAGTTGGCGCAGGGTATCGAGGATACGGGAACAGGCTTTACCATCGCCATAGGGGTTATGGGCAAAGCTCATGCTTTCGTAATAGGCTTTGTCGGTCAGTAATTTAGTTACTTCGCTGACAATTTTTGCCTTATCGGTGCCGACCAGCTTCACGGTGCCCGCTGCAACCGCTTCCGGCCGCTCTGTGGTATCCCGCATCACTAATACCGGTTTACCCAATGACGGAGCTTCTTCCTGAATACCACCAGAATCCGTTAACACCAGATAGCTGCGATTCATCAGATAAACGAAAGGCAGATAATCTTGCGGCGGGATCAGGTGCACGTTCGAAACATCGCTCAACAAGCGATAAACCGGCTCTTTTACGTTCGGGTTCAGATGCACCGGGTAGACGATATCGCAATCCGGATAGGCTTTCGCAATTTCCGACAAAGCCGCACAGATCTGCTCAAAACCCCCACCAAAGCTTTCACGACGATGACCCGTAACTAAAATCATCCGCCGATCGTGCTGGCCATAGGGAAATTGCGTCGCAAATTGCTGGTTCAATGCGCTGTTATTTTCGATTTTCGCAACTACCTGCAGTAGTGCATCAATCACCGTATTACCGGTAATAACGATCTGCTCTGCCGGAACCCGTTCTGCCAATAAATTATCAGCGGAGGTTTGAGTGGGTGCGAAATGCCAGCGGGTTAAGGCGCCAGTTAGCTTGCGATTCGCCTCTTCCGGCCAGGGGCTGTAAATATTACCGGTACGTAAACCGGCTTCGACATGGCCGACGGCAATTTTTTCGTAATAACAGGCGAGCGCAGCTGCAAAGGTCGTACTGGTATCGCCATGTACTAACACGATATCTGGCTGGAACTCACGTAAAACCGGTTTGATTTTCAGTAGGATACTGGTTGTAACATCATACAGATCCTGACCGGGCTTCATAATTGCCAGATCGTATTCGGGTTTGATATCAAATAACTTTAATACCTGATCTAACATCTCCCGGTGCTGACCGGTAACACAAACCCGGCTGTCGAAAGCGGCATCCTGCTTCAGCTGATTAACCAGCGGTGCCATTTTGATAGCTTCAGGTCGGGTGCCAAACACGCTTAGAACTTTAATCATCTTGTCCCTCTTTTTTTCGTCTCCGGTACCGGTCGGAGGTCAGGCCGCCGATTTCCCCACAGAAAAGGGGAGACGTGTGGATAAACTGGTCAGGCCGCTGATCTCCCCACAGAAAAAGAGGGGAGACGTGTGGATATGTAGATACGTTATTCGATTTCGTCGAGGAAATCGAGGGTGTCATCGTCCAGCGTTTCTTCCGGTGGCGGTGGATTGCCGTCGTAAATTTTAAATTGTTGCCGTTGGAAGTAGCCTTCTTTAACAAAGGAGTACGGGTCCAGTGAATCGTTCAACATATTTTCGACCTGCATCAGCTGCTCGCGGGCATCCAGCGCCATAATGGCAGCGCGGGTCAGGGTTAGCGGCGTATTCAGTAACCCTAGCGGTAAATACAGGTTATCGACAATACCACCTGCCGTGCCACGAATGGTGGTAGGGCCGCGGGCAGGCACCATCAAATAAGGACCATCGCCAACGCCCCACACCGCAAGCGTCTGGTTAAAGTCTTCGTCTGCCGGCTCCATCCCCATTTTACTGGCTACATCAAACAAGCCGACTATACCTACAGTGCTGTTAACCAGAAACCGGCCGGCACTCACCGCAGCTTTTTCTGGTTTTGCCTGCAAAATACTATTTAAAAAGCTGGCTGGCTCGCCCAGGTTGTCGACGACATTAATCAAACCTTTGCGCACCGGCTTGGGTACCACCGTCATATAGCCGACGGTTACCGGGCGCAGTACATAGGCATCCAGCACATCGTAGTTAAAATCCCACAGTGGCCGGTTGACCCGCTCCCAGGGATCGCGCGGATCATCATAAACTGGCGGCGGCACAGCATTAGACTCTGCCGCCTGCTGTTTCGCTTGCTCCGAGCTGGCACAACCAGCCAGAAATGCCAGCGATAGTACCAGCGTAGCGGCTCTGCTAATAAGACGAAATGTATTCAAAGCGCTCATCCTAATCTTCCAATGTTAAGGCAAGTCGAATTGCGGGTTGGTCAAAACGCAGTGCCGCCGAGTTCACTTCCACATCGGCGTCCGAGCGCTCTACCGTGCCGGAAACAGTCATGCGTGCCACCACTTCAATTTGGTCTGCCTGATTCAGATCCCAGCCCTGCTGCATCGCATCCGCCGTGGTTAATTGTACCGTCAATTTACCGGCTTGCATCGGGATCCGTTTCGCCGCCAGCGGGATCGGGGGGCCACCAACTGCGCGGACGAATACCAGGATCATCGCATCCGGGTGTGCCGCCGCCAGCTCTGCAGCCACTTCAAGTTCAAGCTGGATCTGCCGCCCGTCCATTGCGTCAGCTGGCGTTGGTGCTAAGCGGGCAGTTAATTCGGCCAGCCGCTCATTTACCACCTCCAGCCGCGGATCATCCGCGTCAAGGCGCTCTGCCAGCAGTTGCCAGGCTGCTATTGCCTGCTCATTATCACCGCGTCCATAGGCAATTAACGCCATCAGCGAAACCGCATCGATATTTTCCGGCTCGCGCATTAATACCTGCGCCACGCTTTGCCCGGCCTTCGCCAGGTTTAAGTCACCACCAAGCATAATCAAGGCCTGGCTGTATCTGAGTAGCAGCGGAGTATGACTTGAATTAAAAGCCAGAGCTCTTTCAAAAGATTCTTTGGCTTCCTCATAAACCCCTAAAGTCAAAAAAACTTGGCCCAAAACCATCCATCCAATAGGATCACTCTTTTGCTTTTCAAGTTTCGAGCGCAATCCTAGTGACAATAACTGAGCATCCCTTACCGTTAAGGTAGGATCTTCTTGCATAAATCTTGTGCCAAGCTCAGCTAATGTTCTTTGTGCTAATTCTAAGTCTTGAAGCTGGCGGTAGTGGCCACTCTGACTATAGGTCAGCCCAACAATTACAGCCGTTAACAGCACCAGCGTCAGATGAAACATGGCCTTATGCCGGGGTTGCTGATAACGCACGGCTTGCTGCTCCTGCTCCAGAAACTGTTGTTTCAGTTCTGAAGCCGCACTGGCAAAGTCCTGTTCGGCCAGCTCACCGGCATCACGGGCTAATACCAACAACTGCAGACGTTCTTCAAATAGCTGAGCCGGCGTTTGATTATTTTGCGCACTGGCACGGCGTGGCCAGCAGATAAAGATGGCACTTAGCGCCAACATGGCGAGTGCGCCGGCGACAAGATGCCAGATCATGGTTTATTACTCCGATAGCGATCGATAATGTTATCCAGCTGCTGCTCTAGCTCCGCTTTAGCGGCTGACGGTGCAGGCTCTGCTGACTGGTCAGACCGGTACCGGAGTGCGGTCTGACCAGCGCGGCGTTTAAGCTGGAACAGGAAAAGCGCCAGCAGCACCAGGGCTGGCAATAACCAGAGCCAGATGGTGATGCGGTTTACCGGCGGCTGGTAATGGACGAAGTTGCCATAACGGTCAATCATATAATCCAGTACTTGTTGCCGGCTGTAGCCCTGCTGCACCAATTCGTGGGTTTTTTCGCGCATATCCACGGCGACCACCGCATTAGAGTCGGCGATATTCTGATTTTGACACTTCGGGCAGCGTAGCTCCGCAGTTAACTGGGCGTAGAGCCGGCGCTGCTCTTCACTTTCAAAGCTCAGCAGCTCTTTGTTGCCATCGGCCAACACACTAAAACTGACCAGCAATAGCAATGCAATTAAAGGCTTCATGGTTTAGCCGCCCACTGTTGATAAATTGGCGCCAGTTTGCTGCGCCAAACCTGGGGGTTAATATCACCGATATGATGGGCCCGCACTATGCCATCCGCATCAACAATAAAATGCTCCGGCGCGCCACTTACGCCTAAATCCATCGACAACCGGCGGTTGCGATCCAGAATGTTAAACTGATAAGGATCGCCAAAACTTTGTAGTAGGCTTTGCACATCCTTTTGTAGGGTCGCTAAATCAAATACTTCGCCAAACATCGGGTCTTCGGGTAACACATAGTACAGACCAATAATTCGCACACCCTGCTCGTTGCGCAGCTGGCTCATATAAGCCAGTTCGGCATTACAGGTTGGGCACCAGATACCCCAGACATTCAGCAAGAAGGTCTCGCCTTTTAAACTTTCCAGCGTCCACTGCTGCTGTGGGTTCATTAAATCCGGCAGGCTAAAGGCAGGTAGTGGTTTACCGATAATGGCGGAATCGCGCTCGCGCGGATCGGAAAACAGGCCGCTTAACAAAAACAGCGACAAGCCTAAAAACAGCACTAGCGGAATATAGAACAAGCCTTTACGCATGTCGCACCTCCACCGCGGTGGTTGGGCGACGATAGCGTTTATCCAGCAGCGCGATCAGTGCACCCAGTGACATCAGCAAGCCGCCTAACCAGATCCAGCGCACAAAAGGCTTCACATAAACCCGAATCGCCCAGGCGTTGCCAGGTAAGGCCTCGCCCAGCGAGACATATAAATCGCGGCTTAAGCGGGCATGTACTGCGGCCTCGGTCATTACCATGCGCTGGATTTTATATTCGCGCCTCTCGGCATGTAAATGCGTGACATAGTGGCCATCAACAGTACGCACATCCAGCTCTGCCGCTTCGCCGCCATAGTTCGGCCCGTTCAGCTGGTAAACATCCTGCAGCTCAAACTCATAACCGGCCAGCACCACCCGATCGCCTATTTCCATCCGTACATCGCGCTCTTCACTGTAGGTCAGCGTCATCGCCACACCGACCACCAGCACCGCAAAACCGATATGGGCCAGCGTCATGCCATAGTGCGAGGCTTGTAGTTTGGCGATACCTTTAGACAGTGAACCAAATTGCTGCAGCCGCTGGTAAATTTCCAGCAAGGCCGACAAGCCAACCCAGGCACCGAGTAATAAGCCCAGTAATGCCAGATTCGCTGTTACACTTTGGGTGGCCGCCAGAGTACCCAGGGCCAGGATCAGGCTAAATACCGCCACCATGCTGAGGGGTTTTAACAACGGCGCCGCCTTTTGCTGCTTCCAGCGCACCCAGGGGCCTAAACCCAGTAACAACGCAAACGGAATATTCAGGTAGTAGAACATCTGGTTAAAGAACGGCTCACCAATAGAAATCGAACCTAAACCGAGCTCTTTGTGTACCAGTGGAAACAGTGTACCCAGCAGGACAACAAGGGTTGCCGTCAGTAAAAACACATTATTACCCCACAGCATCACTTCGCGGGAGAACAGCTCATAACGTGCCTGACTGCGCACCGAATGCATGCGGCTGGCATAGAGTAATAAGGAACCACCAATGACAATCAGCAGGAAAATCAGCAGAAAGACACCGCGCAGCGGATCGGCGGCAAACGAATGCACCGATACCAGCACGCCGGAGCGCACTAAAAAGGCACCAAGTAAGCTAAGAGAAAAGGCACCCAGCGCCAGCAATACCGTCCAGGATTTAAAGGTACCGCGTTTTTCAGTAACCGCCAGACTGTGGATCAGCGCCGTGCCCACCAGCCAGGGCATAAAGGAAGCGTTTTCGACCGGGTCCCAAAACCACCAGCCGCCCCAGCCCAACTCTTTATAGGCCCACCAGCTGCCGAGCATAATGCCCAGTGTCAGGAACATCCAGGCTGCTAAGGTCCAGGGTCTGGCCCAACGCGCCCAGGTGCTGTCAAATTTGCCACCAATTAATGCCGCAATGGCGAAGGCAAAAGACACCGCAAAACCCACGTAGCCCATATACAGCAGCGGCGGGTGAATGATCATGCCGAAGTCCTGCAGCAGTGGGTTAAGATCATTACCCTCTACCGGATAAAACGGCAGGCTGCGCTCAAACGGATTCGACATAAACAGCGAAAAGGCGATAAAGCCAACGTTAATCAGGCCCATAATGCCGAGGATCCGGCCTTGCATCAGCAAGGGCAGGCCCTTGGAAAATTGTGCCACCAGCGCGGTCCAGGCTGCCAGAATCATCACCCACATCAGCATAGAGCCCTCATGTGAGCCCCAGGTAGCAGTGAGTTTATAGTACCAGGGCAGGATTGAACTGGAGTTGGTGGCAACGTTGATAACGGTAAAGTCATCGTGATAAAACGCCCAGCACAGCGCAATAAACGCGAGCAGCGTAAAGACAAAATTACCCACGGCTAAAGGCTTAGCGACCAGCAGTGCCCGCTCGTTAGCGGTAAAACTGCCAACTAATGGCACTACACCCAGCAATAACGACAGCGCAAAGGCAAACGTCAGCGTCAGCTGCCCTAATTCAGGAATCATGCTTAGCCTCCGTAGTTAGCGCTGCTGCGCTCAGACTGCTTTAGCTGGCTGGGCGGGACGTGGCGGATACCTTTCATCGCTTCGGCGACTTCCGGCGGCATATATTCTTCATCGTGTTTAGCCAGCACTTCGGTTGCCGCCAACACTGTCGCGCTTTTTAACGAGCCCTGTGCGACGATACCCTGCCCTTCACGAAACAGATCCGGCAGAATACCTTCAAATTCGACGGTGGCAATTTCGCCACTGTCATCGGTTAAATCAAAACTGACTTTTAAGCTGGTTGCATCACGCTTCACCGAGCCTGGCACGACCATACCGCCTAAGCGTAAACGCTGACCAACATCGGGTTTAATTTTGCCTTCGCCCAGGCCCTGCACCAGCTGGCCCGGGGTATAAAACAAATTAATATTTTGGCTAAGGGCAAATAGCATGGCACCAATAGCACCGGCAATCAGGCCGATGACTAGAAGAATGGAAAACAGGCGTTTCTGACGTCTTGATTGCATTAGGTCTGTTGCTCCTGATACTGCTTAACTCGTTGTTCGCGGGCCAGCCGGGCGGCTAATTGCTGCTTAAATTGTTTATGTTGGTAGTAACTCCAGACGATTAACCCCACCAGCAATAAATAGGTTAAGCCAAAGGATAACCAAACAAAAAACGCATAGCTGATGCCGGTGGTCGCCATGGCTAAAAAGTCACTAAAGCTGGCGAAGTAGAACGGAAAAAGGCCAAAAAGTTTCTGTGGCAGCTCGGGGCTGGCGGTAAAAAGCATAAAAAAAAGACTCAGACTGTGCATCATACTTTACCTACCAGTTGTTTTACCCAGGGCCGGTGCTGTTCATTTTCCAAAATAGCGGTGCGTAGCCGCACGCAGGTTAACCACAGCATAAGTAACTTAAACGCCAGCAAACTAATCAACAACGGCCATAACATACTGGGATCGATTGACGGTTTGGCGAATTTGGTAATAGTCGCACCCTGGTGCAGGGTGTTCCACCATTCCACTGAAAAGTGGATGATGGGTAAATTAATCGAGCCAATCACTGCCAGCAAGGAAGCAACCTTGGCACCGGTTTGCCGGTCTGAAAAGGCACCGTGCAGTGCCATTACACCAAAATACAGGAACAATAAAATCAGCTCAGAGGTTAAGCGGGCATCCCACACCCACCAGGCGCCCCACATTGGTTTACCCCAGGCCATGCCGGTTAAGAGGGCAATAGCTGTATACACCGCACCAATTGGGGCAATCGCCAATACAGCCCATTGCGCGGTTTTAATTTGCCACACCAGGGCGGTAAAGGCAGCAATCGCCATCGCCAGATAGGCGCCCATCGACATAATGGCCGAAGGCACATGGATATGAATAATACGGTAGCTGTCGCCTTGCTGATAATCGGTTGGTGTAAAACCCAGGCCCCAGATGTTGCCCAGCAGCAGCGTGAAAAGCGCACTGGCCATTAACCAGGGCGAGAGTTTGCCGCAAAAATGATAAAGGGTTTCTGGCTTGGCCAGCGGATGTAACCACTTAAACATATCAGCTCACATTAATTTTCAGGGCACTGCACACGGCCATCGGCACCAGCGCCAGCGCAAACAACATTATTGCCAGTAAAATTGCCAACTGCCCCTGATAGCCAAGCCCGATACTGGCGGCCTCAATCGCTGCACTGGCAAAAATCAGCAGCGGAATATACAGCGGTAAAATCAACAGGGCCAGCAAAATACCCCCTTTATCGGCCGAAACCGTAATGGCCGCGCCAAGTACACTAAGCAAACTCAGTACCGGCGTACCCAACAGTAGCGTCAGTGCCATCGCGCTAAAGGCGGCACTTTCCATATTAAACAGCAAGGCCACCAGCGGCGATAACAACACCAGTGGCAGGCCGGTACTAAGCCAGTTGCCGGTAATTTTCGCTAATACAAAGGGCATTAATGCCTGTTGCGATGCGACCAGTTGCTCGATCACGCCGTTACGGTAGTCATCTTTAAACAACCGCTCAGCCGCCAACAGTACGCTGAGTAAGGCGGCGATCCAGACAATACCTGGCGCCATTATACGCAGCATATTCGGCTCTGGGCCAACGCCCAGCGGAAAAAGTGTTAATACGATGATAAAAAATAATACCGGATTCAGCCAATCTGACTTTTGCCGCGCTAACAAGGTTAGCTCGCGCTGTAAGAACACCACAAAACTTACCATCGGTAGTGGATCTCCAGTGCGAACAGCTGTGCATATTGCAGGCTAAGTGGCTGATGAGTAGTGAGAATAATGGCGCCGCCTTGCTCGAGGTGAGTAACAAAATGCTGCTGCAAGGTGGCGATAGCGCTTTGATCCAAAGCGGTAAAGGGTTCGTCGAGGATCCAGATTTGGGCTTTAGTGGTCCATAACCTGGCTAATGACACCCGGCGCTGCTGACCGGCAGAGAGCATCCGGCATGGGATATCTTCTAAACCGGCTAAGCCCAGGCTCGCCAACAGGGCCAGATCATCGGCCGGTGTTAGATCACAGGCGGCGCGCCAGAAACGTAAGTTTTCCAGCGCGGTCAGCTGCTCATGAATACCACTCTGATGGCCGATAAAACACAGGTTAGTCGCATAATCGACCCGGCTTTGCGCGATAGCTTGCCCCTGATAATACAGCTCGCCTTCGTCGGCCCGTGCCAAACCGGCTAAAATACGCAATAAGCTGCTTTTGCCGGCGCCGTTTTTGCCTTTGATTTGCAGTAACTGACCGGGATGTAGCTGCAAAGATAATTGCTCAAATAGCACCCTGTCCTGCTTAACGCAGCTGAGGTTGCTGGCAGCGAGCAATGCGCGCTGCGCGTGCGATTGGGTTGATTGCGTAAGATCCACTGGCCTTAACTATCGACTCTGCAAAAATTTGCGCGCATATTAGCATAACAGGCGACGAATAGGAATCAGAACCGGTACTAAGCCATGATCCAGATCAGCATCTTTTCTAACGTCTCCGGTACCGGCCCGACACGTCTCCGGTACCGGTCTGGCCAGCTGATTTTATCCACAGCACTATATGAACGCCTCCTTTGCAAGGGTTTTTAACGTGTGCTGAGTTTGGATGGGCTGCGGCACTATATCCGGTCTTATTAATGCGGGGCGCGCCCCCGCTGACCCTAATGATTTCCGCGACTTTAGCTCTAACACTCCGGACGGTATTTAAACCCATGCAGTGGACAGATTACTAAAGTATGGTCTTACCAATTTTCATCACACGTCAGACGCCCTGACAAACGGTTGCGAACGTTTTCGCGCTAAACAGTTTTACATCATTTATCGTTAATCATTATGGTTAACCGGTTTAGATTAACTCACCTGTGAATACAGGTTCTCGTCATACTCGACGTCTTTGCTTAACAATGCCCAAACAACTCTGGCTGTTTTATTGGCTAACGCCAGAAGTACCACATTCTTTGGTCGGCGAATAAGTAGCCCCTGTAACCACTCACTTGGGTGCTTATTATGTGTGATGGCTGAGCGGGCGCCGTGTACCAATAAAGTCCGCACATAGGTAT
>Ga0181595_10002962_pt1 | contig 16563 bp, 8 predicted proteins | sample 041ome_7_FD_145604 | JGI IMG/M metagenome (GOLD analysis project Ga0181595, IMG submission 145604) | Coastal salt marsh microbial communities from the Groves Creek Marsh, Skidaway Island, Georgia - 041401AS metaG (spades assembly) | ecosystem: Environmental > Aquatic > Marine > Intertidal zone >...
AACAAATCTATCGCGAAAGTCGAGCCGAGAAGACATGCACATCGAGGAGCAACTGAACAACGTCCGCTTAGACGGGGAGAAGTCGCCGCTGACGAGTCCGAACCATCGCGGGAAAGTGAGCGCGTTTAAAGAGGAGGAAGGGAAGGGAGTCGCGGGGGAGGAGAAAACGAGTTCTACGTCGAGAGCGCGGAATATTCCGAGTCCGAATGTGATTCCATCTTCGTCACCGCAGAACATTGATGACGGCGAAGGTGCGTACACGCAGCATCAACAGCAATACTATAATCATCATCAACAACAACAACACTACGCTCCGGCGATGACGAGCAATTACGAGTATACGCAACACGGAGGGGTCGGAGGAGACAACGGCGGAGCTAACGAAAACTTCATGTACGCGAGGCAAATGTATCAGTACGAGATGGCATTACGACAACAGATGTCATACGCGACTGGTTCTCCGGAGCAACTGATGCCAATTTTAGTCGGTTCGCCACCAGGTGGACCACCGCCGGCTATGATGGGAGGATTTGATCCGAGCGATTTCGCGAGAATGCAACAAGCGCAACAGATGAACGCTGCGTATTACGCGATAGTGCCAACGCAAGAGATGTTAGATATGTATGCTGCGCAAGGAATGCCTTTCCCCGGGAACATGATGGGCATGAATGTCGGAAGTGGTGGCAACGGTTTCCAAATGAGCAACAACAACAATAACTATCACCGGCAACAGCGGGGCTATAACAATAGCAACCGACGACAAGGGAACAGAAATAGCAACAACAACAACAACAACAACAATTCAAATGGTGGGAGTTTTCCTGACAGATCAGGTATGGATTCGAGAGGTAGTTCGAGAAGCGGGAGGAATCGGAAGAACAACAACTTTGGTCACATGAACAATCGAAGGAGCGAAACCGATCTCGGAAACTTTCCAATGTACAATAACAACGGTAACAACAGAAATATGGATGACTATGAAACGAATGCGAATAGTAGTGGCCCACCGGCATCGGAGGCACTCTTGAGATACAAAATGTTACGCATCCCCGCTTCGGGAGGAAACGTTGGTCGAGGAGGAGGAGGCAACATCTTCAACTCGAACAGCACGGGCGAAAACTTGAACCTTGATGGGGGCGAGTTTACGTTTCAAGAAGTTATTGGTCATTGCGTGGAGTTTTCGAGCGATCAGCACGGCTCGCGGTTTATTCAGTCTCACATTGATGCTGCTGTTGACGCGGACGGAAGCAAGTTCAACCAAGTCTTGGAAGAAATCTTGCCGAATTTCAAGACTTTAGCTATCGATGTGTTCGGTAACTACGTCATCCAAAAGTGCTTGGAGCGTGCCAACGAAGAACAGTTGGAGTTATTGCTCGAAAAAGCGTCGGGTGAATCGTGTTTGGAGTTGTGCTTGAACGCTTTCGGATGTCGCGTCATCCAAAAGGCATTGGATGTGAGCTCCCGGGAGCAGCGAGACAAGTTATTTTTTGAGCCACTCAAACGTGAACTCGAAAATTTGTGTTGCGACCAAAACGGAAATCACGTGGCGCAAAAGCTTGTACTCGAACTCTCCGCCACTGGTGACTTGGTGAACTTTGTAAAAATTATTGTAAAAGACGCGGAGACTGTCCGCAAACTCTCCTCGCATCCTTTCGCGTGCCGAGTCGTCCAACGCATGCTCGAACACTGCACGGAAGAGCAAAAGAGCGAATCGTTGTTGCCAGCAATAGTAGAAAAGACCACCGAACTCGCTATCAATCAATTTGGGAACTACGTTGTTCAGCACTCGTTGCAATACGGTTCAGAGAAGTACAAAAAGCAAATTTTGCGAGAGTTGGCGATGGAAATAACTTCTTTGGCCACGCACAAGTTTGCATCGAATGTGATTGAAAAATGCATGGCGTATTGCGGAAGAGAGGAAAAGAAAATTATGATCGACAAAATGCTCGGTAAACGAAGCGTATCGTCCGACTCCGTGCTCGAACAAGAAGAAGACGGGACGGAAGAGATGAAAGCCAACGAAGATTACCTCCCGAAGCTAATGTCCGATCAATACGCCAACTACGTCGTTCAAAAACTCCTCGAAATATGCGACGACGACCAGTTCGACGAATTTTTATCGCGCATCCGCGAACACTTGCCGGAAATGAAAAAGTATACCTATGGTAAACACATTGTTGCGCACGTCGAGAGAATCGTCGAGAAACGAGGCGAACCGAAATCGACCACGGCCGAGGAACGAGGAGAAGTTGAAGAAAGGACAGAGGCGTAAAAACCACGATCGCGCACACGTTTCTCCTTCACATCGATACTGTAGTCATTACTGTTATCATCACTGTTGTATTATTATTATCTATTCAGTTTTGTGTATTAACTCAATAACGCGTCCGTCGCGCCGCGTATTTTTTTTGTTTCCCCGAGTAGTAATCCGACTCCGGTTCCTTTCAAACTCTCCATAAAAAAGAACGAGAGAGAGTGAGAGAAACAAACGCTTGAGAGAGAGAGCGAGTGAGAAAGAGACGCGCAGACGCGAGAAAACGAGCCGTCGTTTCATTCATCGCAGCAACGAAACGGGGAAGACGTGGCGATGACGACGACGACGCTCTCTCTCGCTTCCTCGTCCTCGTCGTTTGTTAACAACGGACGACGACGACGACAACGACTTCGAAAACGAACACCAACGAATACCAACCGCATCTCCGCGACACCTCGCGCGTTCTTGCAAAACTTTTTGAAATCGTCGAAGAATAAGAAAGAGGAGAGCGTCAAAATAGAGGCGTTCGAAGGCGACGTGCGTGAGATTCTCGAACGAGCGAGAGCGGCGGTATTTCCAGCGACGAAGACGAGTGTTGGGAGCGATGCGAAAGTTGGAAAGGACGAAGCGTCGAAGACGTCAAAGTCGTCGTCGTCGTCCTCCTCTTCCTCTACCGATGGGTCGCATGAAGGCGAATTATGGGGAGACGGCGAACATCTAGGCATGGACGTGAGATGGAAGTTGGCGTATTCGGACGAAAATTTCATCGACGAGTGCGTGAATCCGCACTTGGCGTACGTCTCCGGCTTCGACGCCGGGAAGAACGAAGTTTGGGAAACGGATTTTAGCGGGTACACTCAGACGTTGGATTTGGATGATCGGGAGGCAGCGCTGTTGGCGACGTGGATCAGAACCGGGTTCTGGGTGACGCGAAATTGTTTGGAGACGAAAGGGTTGGTTGAGGTGACGTACGTAAAAGATACGAACGAGAACGAACGAGTGGTGGCGGTGAAATTGAAAGACGACGGGTTGATCATCGCGAACGTGTTTCTTTGTAAAGAAACGTATTTACCGAAGAAAGTGGAGATAAAGTGTTGCGGGAGCGTAGAGACGTGGAAGTATAGTCGATGGAGGGCGTACGGGAATGGTAGTTTTATGTTTGCGGAGACGTGCGAGATCATTGGGTCGAGCGGAAGTACGCAAAGGTTTGAGGCGCGTGGGTACAGGGCGAAGAGTTCGTCCAAGACGTTCAGTAGTCCCGAGAAGAGATTTGATAGCGAGCTAATTTCGATTGACATTAATGACGATGATGATAACAAAAATAATGATGATAATAGTAGAGTGAATGGGAGTGGTGGAGATAGTGCCATGAGCAGCAGTAGTAATAATTATGAGGTCGAGGTTGTCAAATGTTCCTCGGATCACGTGTTAGTTCGACCGTACATCAACGGTCGAGATGTCGGTCCGTTCATTTTAGATACCGGGGCGAGTGGTCTCGTGTTAGACCAGCGCGTCGCGGACGATTTAAATTTAGACACATTTGGCGAAGTTCACGTTTCTGGCGTCTCAACAAAAGTCAAATGCGCATTTCGCCGCGCAAAAGTGTTGACGATTGGTAAATTGAAGATTGAAAAGCCAGTGTTTATGCAAATGGACGCGAGTGGAATCGTTTCCGGGTGTAACGAGCGCGTTGCGGGTATAATCGGTTTTGACGCGTTTAAATCATCCATAGTCGACGTCTCATCTGGAAAAGATAAAACCGTTCATATTTACCCGAGAGGCTATTTCGACGCGGACGAGTGGCCATGGCAAAACGTTTCCATCGTCTCCAACGTCCCACATTTAAAAGCTCGTTTTTCCGGGAAAGGTAACCATCAAACCAAATTGAGAGTTTTTATGGTTGACTCTGGCGCCGGCGGTGCAGATGTGATCTTTCACGGCCGCGCGGTTGAATCCTTGGATTTAGAAAACGCATTATTATCCAAGAATGAAGTTCGCCGCACGTCGACAGTTCGTGGTGTGAGTGGAAGCGGCGGCGGCGGTGGCGGTGCGGAGAAGTGCGTAAAAGCAACCTTGGATTGGATCGAGTTCGAGAATAAGGGTATGCGCGTCGAAGAGTTGAAGACATTATTAGCGAACGGCAGCGGCTTTGATTTGAGCGAGTTTGGCGTCGGTATGGTGTGTGCGAACGTTTTAAATTCAAGACGTGTAGTGTACGACATGCCAAATCGACGCATGTGTTTGTTCGAGGAAGAGAAGACAAACGAGCAGTAGAGTGTTTTAGTTCATTAGTAGTAGCAAAGTAGTATTTTTATTATTAGTATTAGCATCACCACGATACAATCGAAACGCCATTAAATATCACGATTCTCTCTTTCTAAAGCGTTATCAGTATTATTATTATTATTATTATACTTCCGGAACTTGTGGTAAATTCATGATTTGATCCACCGCGTCTTTCGGATCCACGTCTCCTTCCAAGATTCTCGCCACCGCAGTCAACACGGGCAACGACACGCGATGTTTTCGGGCCAACTGCACGACCGCCCCAGCCGTAGCCACACCTTCCGCAACTTGATTCATCGATCCTAAAATGTCTTCTAACGTTTCTCCACTCCCTAACCTTGACCCAACCGTTCTATTTCTGGACAAGTTCACGAAACACGTCAACATGATGTCGCCGGTACCACTCAAACCGGCCAAAGTCTCGCTCTTCGCCCCCAACTTACCGGAGAGCCACCGAATCTCGGCGCACCCTTGCGCTACCAAAGCTGCCATCGCGTTGTTTCCCAACTCCAAACCTTCTACAATACCCGCCGCAATTGCCAAGACGTTCTTCAACGCGCCCGACATTTCCACACCAACGACGTCCGTGCTAGTGTTCACTCGCAAACACGAACTGCCGTAGAGCGATTGCACTCGCCTCGCCAAAGCCTCGTCCTCCGACGCTGCCACGATTCCGGTCGGTAACCCTTGCATCAACTCCACCGCAAACGTCGGTCCACTCAAAACACACAAAGGTTGATCCCTTTCCAATGCCTCTGGAATAACCTCCGACATCATCAAAGAGGATCCGACTTCTAACCCTTTCGACAGACACAACAGCGGCGTTTTTGGATCGATGATATCCTTTACCGAACTCAAAAACTTTCGCGAATGTTGCGTCGGCACCGCGTGAATGATAAAATCGGAATTCTCTAGCGCTTCCTTCGCATTCGTCGTCGCCCGAATATTCTTCGGCAACTCGTACTTGGGCAAATATTTCATGTTGCGATTCGTTGCGTTTATCGTCTCCGCCTCTTGTTCGTTCCTCAATAATAACACCACGTCTAAATCGTTCTTGTTCCTCGCCAACAACGTCCCCATGGCAGTCCCGAACGACCCACCACCCATGATGGTCACTTTCTTCGTGTTTGCCAGAACGTCCTCGTCGTTCAGCTTCGCGCTCTCCACGAACGATTTCCAACGCATGATTTTCTCCCACGAATCGCGCACATCTTTCCGGTCTTTCTCGGTGATTCCCGAGAGAAACTGCTCGTACGCCCCGGCTCGCGTCGTCGCGACATCGCCTCTCCTCCTCGTCGCGCGGTGGTCAAACGCATTTCGTTTCCTTCTTCCGTCCTCTTCTGATGTCATCGTTTTCATTGTCACCATCATCATCGCGTCGTTATCCACTGTCGTCGCTCTCGTTTCCCGGAGCGCGCACCTCTCTCTCCTCCTCCTCGAACCTTGTTGTTGTCGTCGTCGCGCAAAAGTTTGCCCTCTCCCAGCGGTCGTTCCGCATCTTTCTCTTCCGAATTCCGACAGAGAAGAGGTGCTCGCGAGCGCCGCCGACGACGCGCTTCCCGTCGTCGCTCTCATTTTGCTTCTTTTATTTACTTTTATACTTCTTTTGTGTGTGAAGACGTTTGAGTGACACTTTTTTTCTATTTTTGACGCGAAGAACCGCCCAAAGCATCTCTCTCAGAACGAAGAGACGACTTTGAGAGCGAAGGAGAGTCACACGTTTTTTCATCAAAAAAAACAAATGTTTTTAGAACAAAAGGCGACGCAAAAAAGGCACATGTGTGCTCAAAGTATATAGCTTTTATAGCATATAGCTTTTACCTACCCCGCACGACACGCAACAAAAAAAAGGGCCGATGCCGGTAATCGAAACCGGGGCCTCACCCACCCTAAGGGTGAATCATACCACTAGACCACATCAGCTTCTCTCTCATCCGGTGAAAAGAGAGAAGGAAGAGAAAGATTTCTCTTTCTTCTTTTGAAAAACATAATAATGAACGTTAGGGTTTAGTAGAAAGTATAGATAAATAAATATTTTAGGGTTTTACATTTAAAAGGAAACGAAACCGTTGTATCTCTCTCCTCTTCTCGGCCACTCATCCATCACAACTCGAGCGCGCACGTTTGAGAGAGCTTTTTTAACTAAACTCCCAAGGATCGCACGCGATACACACATGCGGCTGCTCTCGGGGCAAGCGGCGATCGCGACGACGAGATTGAGGAGGAGCGGTTTTAGCGAGAGAACTTCTTCGAGAGTCATCGTCGCCACCCCGGTCCGGTGCGGAGGCAAAGGCGCGAGGGAACGGAGAAACGAGAGCAGAAAATCAAAGCGAGAGAAATTCGAAACGTCGTCTTTGAAAGAGAGAGAAGGCGAGACGCTGACGAAGGCGATGGATGAAGTTTTGAAGGAAGAAGAAGAAGAAGGACGCGAAATGAAGGAGTACTCTCGCGATGGATTAGATCTCGTCGCCATCGATGGGATGTTGGAACCGCACAGAGGGCACTTGCAGTACCGGTGGGAGAAGTTTCAGCAAGTGAAAAACGCCATCGAAAGCGCGAGCGGGTCGTTATCGCAGTTCGCGGACGGGTACAAGGAGTATGGGTTTTCGAAGAGAGAAGACGGGACGATCGTGTATAAAGAGTGGATGCCGGCGTGCAATCACGCGGCTTTAGTTGGCGATTTTAACGGTTGGAACGGCGAAGCGACGCCGATGCAACGAGACTCGTTCGGGAACTGGACGTGCGAGTTACCGGCGGGGACGATTCCGCACGATTCTCGAGTGAAAGTTCGATTGTTCAAGGACGGCGGACACGTGGATAGAATTCCAGCGTACATCAGGTACGCGAGAGTCCCACCGAACGAGATGGGTGCGAAGTACGACGGGATTTATTGGGATCCGCCAAAGGAGGAGCAACACGAGTGGAAGTTTAAGAAAGGTCCGAAGAAACCATCCGCGCCAAGGATTTACGAGGCACACGTTGGCATGTCTTCTAACGACCCGAAAGTATCCACGTACAGAGAGTTCGCGGATACTGTTTTACCGCGAATCAAAGGCGGTGGCTACAATAGCGTCCAATTAATGGCGGTCATGGAACACGCCTACTACGGTTCGTTCGGGTACCACGTGACGAACTTTTTCGGCGTCTCGTCGAGGTCGGGTACTCCGGAAGATTTCAAATACTTAGTCGACAAAGCGCACGAGTTAGGTTTACGGGTCATCATCGACATCATTCACTCTCACGCGAGTAAAAATACCGATGATGGTTTAGCCGGTTTCGACGTCGGGCAAAAAGCGGAAGACTCGTATTTTGATATCGGCGAGAAAGGGTACCATTATTTATGGGATTCTCGCTTGTTTAAATACGACAACTGGGAAACGCAGCGTTTGTTGTTATCCAATGCGAAATATTGGATCGAAGAGTATGGCGTGGATGGATACAGATTCGATGGCGTGACGAGCATGTTATATCACCACCACGGCTTGAACATGGAGTTCACCGGAAACTACGAGGAATATTTAGGCATGAATACGAACGTCGATGCGGTCGTGTATCTCATGTTAGTCAACGATTTGTTACATTCCAGCTACCCGGAAGTTGAAGTCTTTGCCGAGGACGTTTCTGGTATGCCCACTTTGTGCAGAGACGTTCGCGAAAATGGCGTCGGTTTCGACGCTCGATTGGCGATGTCCATCCCGGACTTTTGGGTGAAATATTTCAAAACGCGAAAAGACGAAGATTGGGGCATGCACGAAATCATTTCCACTCTTTGCAACCGAAGATACTCGGAAAAGGCGATCGCGTACGTCGAATCGCACGATCAGTCCATCGTTGGCGATAAAACTACCGCGTTCTGGCTCATGGACGCCGAAATGTACGGCCACATGTCCGCGACGCAACCCATCACCCCAATCATCGAAAGAGGCATCGCGTTGCATAAAATGCTCCGTCTCATCACTATCGGTTTAGGTGGCGAAGGATACCTCGCGTTCATGGGCAACGAGTTTGGCCATCCGGAATGGGTGGATTTCCCTCGCGAAGGCAATAACTGGTCCCACGACCACTGCCGACGCAGATGGGACCTCGCCGACGCCGAGCATTTACGATACAAAGACATGAAGAACTTTGATCGCGAAATGCTCAACATCGAAGATGGATTCAAGTTCCTCTCCAATCCTCACCAGCATGTCTCCACTGCGGACGATAACCGCAAAATTATCGTCTTTGAACGAGGCGACTTGCTCTTCGTCTTCAACTTCAACCCGACGCAAGATTTCGAAGGTTTAGAAATCGGCGTCCCGAGACCGGGCAAATACGTCTGCGTCTTGGATACGGACGAAGGCCGATTCGGAGGTCACAACAGAGTCGATAAAGGCACGGAACACTTCACCTCACCGACGAAGATTGAAAGTTGGGTCGGACCGTACCCGCAAGAGCCGAGAGAGTGCTCGATGAAAGTGTTGAGTTGCTCGAGAACCGCGCAGGTGTACAGGCGAGTCGACGAGAGCGAAGAGTTCACCAGCGACAACAGCGCAGCCGCTGCCGCTGCGAGATAAATGCATTCTTTTCTAAAAAACACCACTGCAGCGTATACCACACGTGAAGCGAACGCTACTTTTATGTCATCGAGATGGTCCGCGCGCGCGGGGACGTATTTTTTGGTTCGATTTCACACCTGAAAACTCTCGCTTTTGTCGTTCTGATAAGATAACAATTTCCTCATTCCACACGCTAACATACACATACAAAATAAATACGCACATAAAAACATATATTTATTAACAACACCGAGGAAGAGCGCGCAAATGACTCCCTCTTCTCTTGCGCGCGTCCTCCTTCTTCTTCTCTCGTGCGCCGTGGTGCTTCTCGATGGCGTCGTCCTTCTCAAAGCAACGGCGGAACAACCATCGTCCTCGTCGTTCCATCCTCTGCCAACGATTCCGAGCGTCCAGTCGTTGCGCTCGGGAGCGCACGACGACGTCGTCAAGAGCGCGTTTTTCGGTAAATCCGCTCCCGGCGTGCTCTTCGTGAAAGGCTTGAATGGTTTTGAAAAGACGAGGGAGGAAAGTTTGCGACGATTGAGCGAGTGCGCGACGACGAAGAAGAAAGAAAGAGTGGAAGAGGCGAAAGAGGACGTTTTTTTGCGCAATTCGAAAGCGTATTCGAAAGAACATCCGGGGGTTTCGCGAAGCACGCTGGCGGAGTTTGCAAATAAGCGGTTATCGATGGATGTAAACGCAGAGTGCGCGGAGGGCGACGACGACGCGTTCGATTTGCGAAGAGAGTTGGAGAAGTTGCGGGACTTCGCGGACCTCGTGAGTCAAGCGACGTTACCGAGACTGGATGCGATACTCAACGCGAATGAAGGAGAAGATGCCAACAGAAGACCAACGAGGATGGAGAAGAACTTCTTTAGCGACGCGTTGCGCTCGGAGGCTTCGTTGGATCATTTTCACGTGTACGCGAGTAGCGATTCATCGTCGTCGTCGTCGTCGTCGTCGTCGTCTGATCCTTCCGAAAAGAGAGCGAAAGAAAATGAGCCCGAGAAGAAGCGCGGGAAACACGAACACACGGACGTTGGCGTTGCCATTGTTATGACTCCGGCGTGGTTGGACGGGAAGGATGACCAGGCCGGATCGAGAGGTTTGCTCGTCGACGGCGTTTCCTACGACATTCCAAACGATGGCATGCTCGTTTTGTTAGGCGAAGCCGCGCGCGCTTGGCACCCGAAACGACACGGTAGCACTAGGAATAGCTTGTTAGACGAAATTAAAATTCCAACCCACGCGGTTGCGTTGGAAAAGGGCGAAACGAGAGCGTGGTTTGGTCGAATGGTTCTTCCGAACTTGAGCGACGAACATCCGGACACGAACGTGAATCTGAACTTTGGCGAATGGCTGAACGGTGCGAGAGCGCTCGTTAATCGATTGAACGAAAATGAAACGAGCGGCTCCTCCTCTGCTGCGATAGATTACGTATCCGCGGCGTGTGATGGATTACCCGCGACCACCGAGAACGACGAGTCGAGCGTGCGTTTCCCTCAAAGACGGATATTGGCCGACGACGGGTCGTGCGCCGAAGGTACCATTTACTGCTGGCTCAGTTGCCAGCCAATTCCAACCGGGTGCGATGCTTCTACGGCGGTATGTCAAGAGTCTGGCACGGATAAAATATGGCCGGACGATTTCGGCGCCAATGGCTCGGAGGCGCACTGCGACAGTTGTGCTCCAGCTTGCCCGGCCGTTCCGAACGAGAATTCCAACGGGCAGTGCAACTCGAATATCCCTCCGACGACTATGTTCATGGATGGGTTTTCTTCCGGCACGGACTCCAATCAACCGTGCGTCGCGTTCTTCTTTGAAACGTGGTCGTTGAAATCTCCCGGGTTGGTTTTTGCCGCGTGCCTCTTCACTGTCTTTCTAGGCATGTCCATAGAACTTTGCGCCAAGTTACGTCGCAAAGTCCGGGGCGAAGGAAGACGACGTCGCGGCGACTGGACGACGACTTTACTCACCCTCACGCTCTACGCGTTCCAAGTAACCGCTGGTTACCTCCTCATGCTCGTCTCCATGACCTACCACGTCCCTTTATTCATATCCGTCATCCTCGGCCTCACGCTAGGCCACGCCGTCTTCTCCGTCTACAGCGCCGACGGCGGAGGTAAAATCACCGCCGGCACGACGGCGTGTTGCGCGGAAGCCCGCGACGACGACGATTTCGACCGATCCGATCGAAGTAACTCCTTAGACCGCGAGATTTTGAGAGAAGACGACAGCAGCGCGTCGCCCGAAAGCGAAAGAAGCGACAATAACGGACAGAGAAGAGCATCATCCAGAGCTTCTTTAGCCGACGCCTTGTAATATTTTTATTATTGGATTTTAGTCACACGACACCAACAGATTAAACTGCTTATAACGGTACCGTCCACTTTTCGCCTCTAAAAACCCAAAAAAACTCGCCACACCGCGCGCGCTTTATATAACGCGGCGCGCTTCCTCTCTCTCTCTCTGAACAAGCTTTCTTCGCCGGCGCGCACGGATACATCTCTCATTCAAAGTCGCGAGGAGGGTAGTTATGAACGATGAAGACGAGCAGCAAAAGTTGGGAACGTCGGTGATTCGCAAATCGCTTCTCACGCACGCGTTGCTCAAGGGTGCCGTCGACGATGACGGCGAGGCGTCGGACGACGAACGAGGCGAGGAGAAACCGATGAAAATCGAAGACATGGACGAGGAGGACAAGCCGGAGTATTCCATGACGGAAATCAAGACGGTTTTGGAGGAAGCGGTGGAGGATATCGAAGAGTCCGGGATATTTGATGATTTGGCGGAGAACATCGAAGAAATCGTGAGAGTTGGGAGCTTCAAGGAGAGAGCGTCGATGGACGAGCGGAGGGAGATGTTTTCGTCGTCGATGCCGAAGACGCCGAGGGGAGGCGTGAACATAGCCGCGAATGGTGGAAACTTTCGAAACGAGGAGTCAGAAAAAGAGAACATCGACAGCAGCGGCGGCGGCGGCGGGAGGAGTTCGAGCTCGTACCGAAGGAAGAAGGCTGAGTTTCTATCGAAGGAAGTGATGGAATCGCTTCGCGATAAAAGAGAACAGAATGAAGAGCCGCCGCCGGTTTTAATTACCGAGGAACAATTGGAGACGGCGTTTGAGGTTATTAACTCGTTGGAGACGTACGTTGAGGCTGGGGAAGCCGATCCGGATTTTGTCGAGCAGTTTGTTCCGGAAGAGTTGGCGGTCATCGTGAAAGGTTTGGCGGAAACGGCTGGTTTTGAAGAGACGTTGTTGGACGATACGCAGCAAGAACCGGTCGATTTCGAAGAGGCTGTTCCGGAGGAGTTGAACTTTGAAGAGATTCGAAAAACGTTCGATGTGCAACCGATCGCGTCGAGGTCGATGGACGACGTGAGGGAAAGGTGTTTGGAACTCGTGAACGACATGCGTTTGGAAGATACGTTCGCCGTTATCGATTTACACGCCGTGGTTAAGTTGTACGAGCACTTAAAGAAGAGGATGCCGAGAGTGACTCCGCACTACGCCGTCAAGTGTTGCCCTGATCGAGGGATCATTTCTACGTTGGCAGCTTTGGGTGCTGGATTCGACTGCGCGAGTCAAGGCGAGGTGGAGTTAATTAAAGAGTTGGGGATCGATGTGGATAAGATCATTTTGGCGCACGCGGTGAAGAGACCGGTGGATTTGCGCTGCATCGCCGAGCACGGTGTAAAGTTTACCACGTTTGATTCCGAATCTGAGTTGCACAAAATGTTTGCCGCGCGATTGCACGAGTGCAAGTTGGTCTTGAGAATCAAAGCGGACGACCCGATGGCAAAGATTTCGTTCGGCGCGAAATTTGGCGCACACATGGACGACGTTCCGAAACTTTTATCGACGGCACAATTGCTCGGCATGGATATCGTCGGCGTTTCATTCCACGTCGGCAGTTCCAGTCGAAACCCGAACGCGTACAGAAACGCGATTCAACACGCCAAGGATGTCTTTCAACAAGGCTACCATTACGGTTTCAAGATGAACATGTTGGATTTAGGCGGCGGCTATACGGGTTTGTTCGATCAAACCGGCAACATCGACGAGTCGCCCTGCGATTTTTCCATCATCTCGAAAGCATTGGATGATATTTTCCCCAAAGAACAATGGCCAAAGCTTCATATTATCGCCGAACCGGGGAGATATTTCGCGCAATCGCCAATTACGATCGCGTCGATGGTGTACGGCAAACGCGAAACCGTGAAAGCATCTGGAGATTCACGCTATGATTATTACATCACCGACGGTTTGTACGGATGTTTCAACGGCGTTATTTACGACGGGTTGGAAACGCCAGCGTACATTTTGAAATCCACCGGGGACGGTTCCATGCCTGAACTCGAATTGCGATTAGGTTTACAATACGAAAGTACCATATGGGGGCCCACCTGCGATTCCGCCGATTGCGTCATGAGAGACACGATGATGACGGAACTCAATAACGGCGATTACATATTATTCCCAGACTCGGGGGCATACACGCTCGCTGGGAGCTGCGATTTTAACGGCATCGAAGCGACGAAAGCGAGGAAATTCTACGTCTGGGGCGAACGTATGTGCCCGACGTGTACGGTTGAACAGTTGGATTCGGAACTCTTTTTGCCTCTGAAACCTCCGTGCGAGTTGGTCCAACACATCAAACCAGAAACGCGAGCGCCAGTCGACGACGGCAACGCTGCAGTTGAGTGACATCTATTATCTGCGAGAACAGAAAAAGGTAAGCATCGAGCAAATAATAGATAGAACTTAGATGGAGGGAGAGACAGAGAGCGCGCGCAAAGAGCTGATGAGTTGTAACGAGTTGAAATACATTTTTTTACGATACACGTGAGAGAGAGAGAGACATATACGACGACGAGTATGATGTACGTATCGAGATGAAGAGCGGAAACGTTTTTGGATACGTGACGGTATATTAACCACAAAGTATACTCATATACTAATAATACACTACAAACGCAACTCTTTCTTCCCTTTGAAAAGCTTCCTCCACTCGCTCTTCAACTTTGTCTCTAAATCATCTAAGCAATCCTCCTCGCCTCGCCTCGCGTCTACCCATCGCTCGCCTTCCTCCTCGAACCGGTGCGGTCCGGATATCGGACTGGACCACCAAATCTGTCTATTCGGAGCTTGCTTATTCAACACGTACGTCCCTCGGCCTCGTCCTAAAGATATCGTCAAAACGCCGTCTGAATAATCGCACTCCACGTCTTCCTCGATTTCTTCGTCCGCCCACGACTCGAGCTTTTCCCCTAGCGTTTCCAAATACTCGTTCGCTTTTTGACTGAAATTCGATTCCAGAGTCGCCTTGTTGTCTTCTTCGCTCGCGCGCGCAGCAGCAGCAGCAGACGCGTGGATATTGCGATTTGTCGACGACACTGATGATAACAACAACACTCCTCCTTCGCGATGTCGTTGTTTTTCTTTTAGTGGTAGCGCCGACGCGGACGTCGTCGTCGCCGCCGTCGCGTTTCTTCTTCTTCGTTCCCTTCGCGGACAAAAATCGATTTCACCTAAACACGCAAAAGTCGACAACAGCGCGTTGTTATAACAACCGCCGCTGCTGTTTTTAACGAAATCTTTTTTCGCGAGGAGGTGTCGAAGAAATGCGCTGGTGGCTATTTTTGTCGTTCTTCCGAGCGCTCGCGGCAGCAGCGACATGTTGTTGCGCGTATCGTTCGTGTTCTTTTGACGCGAATTGGAATTTTTTGTGTCTTCACTTCTAAAGAAAACATTTTCTTTTAAACAAAAAGCAACCACACATGAGCGGCGATAACAGGTGCATGCAGCGAGTGCTCACCGGAGGCGCGTTAGGTGGAGCCGTCGGAGGCGCCGTCGGGGCGTGTTACGGGACCTACGAGGCGTTCGCGTACAAGGTATGAGCGAAAGCTCTTGTTTCTCTCTCTCTCTCTCTTTTCCAATTTGCACATTCGCGCGCGTTGAAATTATGCATCAACTCTCGAAAACTGAACTTTTTTTACGCAGATACCGGGAATGCTGAAAGTCAGGCACATAGGTCGGACGACCGTGGGGAGCGCGGGTTTGTTTTCGCTGTTTTTAGGCGCCGGGAGTTTGTTGCACTGCGGGAGGCGATCTTAGAAGGAAAGAAAGAGAGTTTTAGTGTAAAAATATCAATCGGGGTAAAGAGTAGTCTAACATGGTAGTCTAACACGACAACAACGACACAACGAACAATCGATGATGGTACACGCTATGACAACAACTACGATGGCTATGCGACGACGGATGGGTATTATTTTTTAGTTCTTCTTTCGTTCTTTTTCTAGTCTCTCTCGTTCAATCCTATCGAAGAAAGCTCGATTCATCTCAGTCGCCTCGCGTTCTTTGCAACCGCAAACGACTTCGACGCCTCGATCTAACAACGTTTTCATCCCGCCTCCAGCGACTCTGGGATCCGTATCGTACGCACCAATCAACACCCTCTTCACGCCCGCATCTACTAACGCTCTAGAACACGCCGCGGTTCTCCCAAAGTGATTGCACGGTTCTAAAGTCACGTACGCGGTCGCGCCTTTCGCTTTCTTACCAGCCGCTCTCAACGCGTGCACCTCCGCGTGCGGCTCGCCCGCTTTCGGATGGTACCCTTCGCCGACGATTTCGTTCGTCGTCGGATCGACCAGAACGCACCCGACGATTGGATTTGGGTTCGTGTGTTCTTCGTACGTCACCGTGTTTGCAAGTTCTATCGCGCGGAGCATGTATCGTTCGTCTTCGCTCGTGTAGTCTTTATATCGAGAAAGAGAAAGAGAGAGAGGTCAGGTAAAGAAAAAGAGAGAGAGAGAGAGAAACACAAAGAAAAAAAAAAAGCACCACCGGTAGCATCATGATATGGATCGGAAATCTCTTGTGGAATGGTAGAAGCGAACATCGTACGAATACTCTCGACTTCTGGCAGAATGTGGTGTTTCGTCACTTCCAAATGCTCCTCGCACATACACGCGCATCGCGAGACACAAATCGTGCGCTAGGGGAAATCCCCCTTTTTTTCCCGGGGAAAAGAAAGAGAAAAAGAAAGAATGTAACACTCGCGCGATTATTAATAATATACCGTAACGAACGCCATCGGGAATCGCTCCTACTACCCGTTTTCGTAAAGAACGTCGTCCAAAGTCTCTCGCGGTTGTTCTGTTAAAGGTGAGCGCAAACGACGGCGCGACGACGCGTGATGTCGTCGCGCACTGACAGTGGTTCATATTTTCGTTGTCGTTGTTAACCTTTTTTTGTACTGAAAATGAAGATTTTAGGGAAAGAAATGCTCTTGAAAGTGTCGACGCGCGCGCGATATATAGCATCACAACACGGTATAAACACAATGAAGGACCAGCACGACCTCCTCTTGCTCAAAAACTGCGACGCGCACGTGAGGCGTTTGCAAAATCAACTCGAAGATCTCTCCAATCCTTCTCTCGTCGCGCGAATGCAATCACCTCCTTCTCTCGTCGAATCCA
>Ga0181595_10002963_pt1 | contig 16561 bp, 13 predicted proteins | sample 041ome_7_FD_145604 | JGI IMG/M metagenome (GOLD analysis project Ga0181595, IMG submission 145604) | Coastal salt marsh microbial communities from the Groves Creek Marsh, Skidaway Island, Georgia - 041401AS metaG (spades assembly) | ecosystem: Environmental > Aquatic > Marine > Intertidal zone...
AGCCGTATGATTACCTATGTCGCTTATTAACCGAGCTACCCAAAGCCAACACCCAAGAGAAACTACAGCAACTCCTGCCTTACTGATCACCCGCCACACCGCAAGGTGTGGTTAGTGTTACGCTTACCTAAAAGTTATTATCAGCACAGTCAAAAAGACCTCGTTATATGGGAAATACTATTTTCCCTTATATAAAAACCTATCTCAAAATTGTCGTTTGGTATGAATAGGTTTTCACGTGGGACTCTGCTTGTTGGCAATCAGAACGTTTGGCATTAACCGGAAGAAGCACCCAATGCCGTCGGTGGGCGAAACCGACATCCAGCGCCTGTGCAATATCAAAGCAACTATTTTCGAGCAAGCTTTCTTCAATTAATACATATTGATGCTCATTTTGCTGCCAATGATAAGCCGCCATTAATTGCTGCTCATTAGGCGTATGTGCTCCAAAATGGTACATAGCATAGGGTGAAAATAAGAAAAATTGTTCTGAAAAATTAATTAAAGCGATTTGTGGCTGGGTTTCTTGTCGTGCCGCAAATTGCAGCTGAACTTGCTCATAAATTGAGATCGGTGTGCTGACGTTATTTCTAAGTTGATAACCATAGGTACTATAAGATAACCACAACACGCTAAAAAATACCGGCCAAGCCAGCCATTTGTAGGTTCTATTCAGCAGCAAAGTCACTATACCGATAACACCAATAAGCAAAAATAAATACCAAGGTTCTATCTCAATTTTCAGCGCTAATTTGCTCACGGCTGTTACATCGGCTAAGCCTAAAATCGCCAACAAAGTAAAAAGCAAACTTAAACCTAGCGTAAAAACAAATAAGCTATTCTTAAGTAATTTTTTCGATAAAAGCTCTTTGTAATAAGGGGCAATAGCAATAACGAGCATCGGCAATGCTGGCAAAATATAAACGCCTCGCTTACCTGAACTCGCACTAAAAAACGCGATGACAAACAAAACATACCCTAAGGGCAGAAGAATGCGGCCGTCATATTGTTTCACTGCGGCTAGCCAAGGTTTAATTAACCAAGGCACGGTGAGAATGGCAGGTAACCAAAATACCGGTATCACTGAGGTGATGAAATACCACGCAGGTTTAACATGATGCCAAGCATCGGCATAACGAGTCACCGTTTGCTTTAATAGAATATTATCGCGGTATATTTCATAAGCATTGTTATCGGCTTGCGCCACCAGCAATAGCATCGGAATAAACCATAAACTAATAGCCGCTAGCATAAAAATTGGCCCGGTGAACCAGGTCCAGAGCGGTTTTTGCACAATTCGCTGCGAGCGTTCTGTGTTTCGCGCATACCAAAGATATGGCAGCAGCATAAATACGGGTAAAAACCCTACACCTTTGGTGATAACACCAATACCCATAAAAAACCACGCTAGCGCATACCATTTAAATTGACCATCGACTAAGCAATACCTTAACAGTCCATAGCAGCCTAGGGTGATCCAAGCACAAACCATGGCATCAATCTGCGCGGTTTTTGCTTGCAACAAAAACTGGAAACTAAATAACAATAGCCAGCCCGCAACCAGAGCCGTATTTTTATCCCATAATCGTTTTGTAATGTCGTACACTAACACCAGCGTCAACATCCCCGCCAAGGCACTAGGCAATAAAAAAGACCAGCGCATTGAACCCGTTAGCCAATAAAAAAAGGCAATTGTCCACATAAAAATGGGAGGCTTATCGGGATAAAGTTCCTCGGCACGGGCAGGAAAGAACCATTGGCCAGTTTCAACCATCTCTTTTGCAATAAAAGCAAATCTAGGTTCATCCGCAGGCCAGGGATCACGCAGCCCCATACCGGAAAAAATAAGCACTGCTGCCACAATAAATAATAGCCAGCAAGACGCACCGGCTTGTTGCAGAAATGCTGGGAGATAAGCTGGTTTAAGCGTATTCATGACTCTTCCTTGGTACTATGCTCTGGTTCGTAAGTATCACTACTGCTGATTTCAACAGCGCTACGTTTGTATCGTTTATAAACATTTATACTGAGGACACTTGAAATAACCAACAAAACGATACTGACGGCAATTTTCCATTCAGAACCGATTAGCATCCCCTTACCAAGTAAGGCAAACACAATCATTTGTGGCAGATACCCCACCGCAGACCCAACAAAAAATGCCCGAGCTTTTACCTTTGTGGTACCCGCCAGCAAATTAGTAAGAATGTTACTGCCAATCGGCAGTAATCGAATAATGATGGTTTTTCGCGTAGGTTGCGTATCTAAAAATCGATCAATAGCCGCAGTTTGGCGCGCGAACTTTTTACGAATTAACGGCCCAACGGCATATTTAGAAGTATAAAAAACAAGTACACATCCTAATAAGGCGGCTAAAGTCGCAATCAAAGTGCCCCAAAAAAAACCAAAAGCATAACCGCCGAGAAAAGCGACTAATTGCCGAGGAAAGCCGCAGGCCGTTAGCACAATACCGATGGCTAAAAAATAAAACAGTCCACTAATACCATTGGCTCGAATATCTCGGTCAATCCAATTTTGATTAAACGAGGTTAAAATATCGACGTTAGTTAAAAGCCAGCCTATAGCGAAGCACAACACAACAGTTGCAATACCTTGCTTGTACCATTTTACGTTAACCACCTTAGCGTCGTCAGTGGGTTGCTGAGTCATTCGAGATGGGCTTCACTGTGTCTTTTGGGGTGTGGGCTTTAGCTGTGTATGTTGTTTCTGTAACGCTGACCCGCTTGTTACGTTTTTGCAGCCACATCACACCAAGCATATCAAGCAATCCAGCAAATAAACGCCCCCACATACCATATTTTGATTGGCCGTGTTGACGATCGCGATGACTCACTTCTACCACAACAATTTTACCGTCGAGGCGCTTGATCAGTGCAGGTAAATAACGGTGCATATGATCAAAGTATGGTAGCTTGTTAAAAGTCGCTTTAGGAAAAACCTTCAAACCACAACCGGTATCAGGAGTATCATCATTTAGTAATTTGGCTCTAACGCCATTAGCAACTTTTGACTGGAAACGTTTCCAAGCGGTGTCTTTACGCGCTTTACGGTAGCCGGCAATACAAAAATCTTGCATAGGGGTAAGTTCAGCAGATGCAGCTAATTTAAAGGCTTGGGCGTGTTTTAATAATAATGGGATATCAGCTGGGTTATTTTGGCCATCGGCGTCTAGCGTAACAATTAATTTACCGCGGGCATATTGAACACCAGAGTGAATGGCCGTGCTTTGGCCAACAGACATCTGATGCTGCACCAACTGAACTTTCGTTGGATAAGTGCAATGTAATGCCATAATCTGAGCATAAGTATCGTCAGTACTACCATCGTCAATGTAAATGATTTCGAAATCATTTCTATCGGAAAAACAATCCAAAATTTCTAACACTAGTGGCGAAATATTCGCTGCTTCATTTTTGGCTGGTATCACAACACTAATATAAATAGACTCAGGCATCCACAATTCACTTTTAGAATAAACTTATAATCGGAATCAAGCGAAGCACATATTAAACATATATATCTTAAAATTTCCTTAAGACGGTCTTAACTCGTTTCCAACTGAAAGATACATTCTAAGTTATTATTTAATTTTATCAATGGCAAATTGCTCTTCCCAAACTTTGCTAGGCACTCAAACCAGTCACTATTTAATTTACATTAGAGATGTGTGAGCAAAGGCAAGCGACTGCGGTATCCTCACGAATTTAGCCCTACTCTGGCGTTGGGATTAGTGAACCACCCGTTTTATGTAACGCGGCCAGTAACTGCGGCGCCAACGGAAAACCGAAATAATACCCTTGCCCTTCGTCGCAATTCTCAGCTAGAAGGAACGCATACTGTTCTTTTGTTTCCACACCTTCTGCTATTACCCGTTGATGCAAGCTTTTGCCCATACTGATTACAGCCTGCACAATGGTCGCATCGTCCCGGTTGGTATTAAGCTGATTAACAAAACACTGGTCAATCTTTAAGGTATTGATCGGAAACCGCCGCAGATAGTTCAAGCTGGAATAACCGGTGCCAAAGTCATCGATCGACAGCCTGATGCCCATGTCCGAAAGCGCATGCAGCATGGAATTGGTCGATTCCACATCCCGCATAAGAATGCTTTCGGTTAGTTCTATTTCTAGAAGGTGCGGATCTAAACCGGTGGTTTTAAGCGTTGCTCGGACATTATCTAGAAAGTCTTCCGAGCGAAATTCGAGCGCAGAAGTGTTCACTGCCATGATGATGTCAGGCAGCCCTGCTTTCCTCCAAGCGCATGCTTGCATACAGGCTTCGCGCAACACCCAGCGCCCTATTGGTAGGATGAGACCACAGTCTTCGGCAATGGACACGAAATGCCCTGGCAGCAGCAACCCACGCTGCGGGTGCTGCCAACGAATGAGCGCCTCCACGCCCACAATAGCACCACTGATTAGGTTTATTTTAGGCTGATAGTGCAGCACAAATTCGTTTCGTTTTAGAGCTAGGTGCAGACTGGCCTCAATAGATTGCCGCTCAACAGCCAGATCAATCATTTTTTGCACAAAAAATTTGTAATTGTTACGCCCGCTGTCTTTAGCGTAAAACATGGCAATGTCCGCATGTTTAAGCAAGGTTTCCGCATCCTCGCCGTCATCGGGATAAATAGCGATCCCAATACTAAAAGTGATATGAAGATCATGCCCGCCAACATCATGAGGATGCGTCAACGCCGTCAGGATCTTCTTTGCGGACAGCTCAGCACCATCGCGACTTTCAATCAAAGGGAGCAGCAACACGAATTCATCACCGCCTTGCCGACTGACGGTGTCCGAGACACGAACGCTCGTCAGCAGCCGCTTTGCTACCGACTGCAGAAGTTGGTCGCCAACAGCATGTCCCAAGGAGTCGTTGATGTTTTTAAAACGGTCAATATCCATAAACATTAAGCCGAGCTGTCGGCCTTGGCGATGTGCCGCTTCAATGGCCTGGATCAGGCGATCTCTCAACAGCACTCGATTGGGCAAATTGGTCAGCGCGTCATGATGGGCTAAATGCTCCAGTTCAACTCTGACCTTTTCGATTTGTTCTGTTTGCACTTGCGCAGCCAGGGCAGCTTTGACCAAGTGAGTATTCGCTTCCTGCAGCATGGCTGTGTGCTCGGTCGATTTCAACTGCAACTCTACCTGTGTCAATTGCATCGAGTCCTCGCGCTTGGCTGCGATATCTTCGTGTGAATTAATCTCTTCTTCCCGTGTATGGGCGGCGCCTTCGCGCACCAAAACAGTGCTTTCACGTGCCTCGCAAGCGCTTTCACGCGCATTCATTGTCTTCTCTCGTGCCGCAAGCAATTTTTTTCGGCAGAGTAAGGCAGCGCTGTCGCTTACCAAATTTTTACGATGCGCACTCTCGTTATCGCGGGTGGCTGGAATGTTTTTCTTTTTCTGGTGAGTCAGTTTCGACCATGGCTGATCACTGACCTTGGCGCCATCGCGGCTTTTATTCCTAAATAACTGTTCCGTTTAATAGATCACTTGCGGGAGGGAACTCAATGCGGTTTGCGCGATCTGATCAGTCGCCAAACAAAACCAAAGACACCAACCGCATTGAGTATGAATACGTTACCATTTTTTACACCACAGGCGCTGTACCGCCTGAAAAAAATAGTGCAATGGAACCCAAACAGGCCGCTGGCACGCAGAGCAAACGCCATTTTGTTGTGGGCTCAGGGGAAACCTAAAGCTGAGATTGCCCGATTGCTACAGGCTGCAAGATCCAGTGTAAATCGTTGGATTAAGTGGTACCTCGCTGATGAGCTTGATGGGTTACAAGCAGATTTGCCAGGGAAGAAAGTGCGTTTTCCACCGACATTTATCGGTGAGTTGCTCAAACTGCTTATCAGTTTCAGACCACAGGATTTTGGCTATCAGCGTTCACGCTGGAGCAGTGAATTGCTCAGTATCGTTATTCGTGAGGCGCTGAACATTGTGCTTCACAGCTCGACTATCCGACGCTGGCTACCCAAGCATGGTATTGTCTGGCGACGTGCTGCACCGACATTGCAGATTAAAGACCCGGATAAAGAGGCAAAATTAGCAGCGATAAAACAGGCACTTGCATCCTGTGACGTGGAAAACCCTGTCTTCTATGAAGATGAAGTGGATATCCATCTGAATCCGAAAATTGGTGCTGATTGGGGATTGCGTGGCCAGCAACGTAAAGTCGTTACCCCGGGGCAAAACAAGAAACATTTTCTGGCTGGAGCACTGCACAGCAGTTCAGGCCAGGTGACGTATGTGGGCTCAACGTCTAAAAATACAGTGCTGTTTATCGACTTACTCAGAGCACTGCGCAGACGCTACAGAAGTGCCAAAACCATTACGTTGATTGTTGATAACTACATCATTCACAAAAGTAAAATTGCTGAGAAATGGCTGAAGAACAACCCGAAATTCAAACTCTTGTTTTTGCCAGTCTATAGCCCGTGGCACAACAAAATCGAGCTGCTGTGGCATTCGTTGCATGAAACCATCACCCGGAATCATACGTGCCGGTCAATGGATGAATTACTGGAGCGGGTTGAGCATTTTATGGACACGGTTTCACCCTTTCCGGGTGGTGGGCATGGGAGCAAGCGGGTGTAGCATTATTAGGAGCAGTTATTTAGTCATATATTTCCTTCGCATGGTTCCTTCCGTTGTTGCTTATTTTTATAGCCCTCATGGCATTTTTCATTGCTACCCTTTGTCAGGCTGGCATTTGGGGCGTCGGCCGTTCTCGGGGCTACCTGTCGTAATGCCATTGTAGTCAGATAAAATGTCGCCAATGACGATGCCGTCATCGGTAATGTCAAAGAGTCGAATGTCTTTGCTGTGGTTACTGCCACGGACCTTAACAACCGAGATTACGCGCTTAAAGTGACCTTCGAGCTCAATGTAGCGTTGCATAATGATGGCGTCGGCCAGAAAAGCACTGCCAAAGGGACTGAAACGCAAATCGGTGTAGCGGTCTTCCAATTCCGAGGTCATCAATATACTGACACGCAAATCGGTCAATTCGGCAATCATTCGGTACAGCGATCCCCGAAAATCTTCGCTAAATTCAGGTGCCAGTGCCAGCTCAAATCCGGATAAAGAGTCAATCACGACGCGCTTTGCTTTCATTTTTTGAATCATTTTGATCATGTCATGCAACGTTTCGTCAATTGTCAAATCTAGGGAGCGGGTATTGATCACTCCCACGTTTCCCGACTCAACCATCGAATACAGCTTTTTATTACCCAACAATTGGCTGGGACTTTTTTCAAAGGCCGCAATGACACCCGGTTCCCCCTGGCGCACCCCTTCGGCAAGAAATTGTGTCGCCATTATGGTTTTGCCAGAGCCCGATGGACCTACCACCAGCAACGAATAACCCAAAGGCAATCCGCCACCCATCATGTCATCGAGGCCAGGAGTCCCCAACGCCATGCGAGTCTCTAAGCTGGGGCTCTCGGGAGCCACTTTAGTCGATATCGAGCCTTTGACAATCGCTCGTGGGAAAATCCTAACGCCATCATCATCAATTCGAAACGTGTGCAAGCCCGACCGTTGGGCTTGGCCACGCATTTTGACCACCTGAATTTTTCGCAGCATTGAATTTTGATGCAAACTCTGCGACAGCCACACAATGCCATCGGCCACGGTAAAAATGGGGCTTGACTCTGGTTCCGGCAACACATATTCGCCGATCAAGAATGAAGTTGCCTGCCAACTGGTCATTTGCATGCCCAGTTGTTGAACAAACTGCTGTAGATCTGAATCACCTTGTGTATTTTTTTTAGCTGAGCGCGCCACAGACCGAAACGAATCGAGAAAAACAAATTTTGGCGCATAGGCTTTGATTTTTTCGGCAATGTGCGACAACACACGGTCAAAAGCGCCATCCAAAAGGTCTGCTGACAGGTTGACGAATTGGATCGATTCATCGATCTTGTTGATATCAAAAAAAGCAAACTGCTGTTGATAACGAAGCATCTTCAATGCGGGTTCGCCTAGCACGGTGAAGTACAGTGCCTTCGTATCGGGACTGGCCAACGAGAACATCATTTGGTGGGCAAGCGTGGTCTTCCCGCTTCCTGGCGAGCCGACGATCAGGTTGAACGAAAACTCTGGCAGGCCTCCACCCAACAGATTGTCCAGACCGGGTACGCCAGTGTTTAGGCGACGTATGTTTGCTTTTTCACTCATTTTTTGACTCCTCTGTGATCGGCAAACGCATTTCCTTCAAGGCTGATCGAAAAATACGGGTGGTAAGCTGCGCGCCGATAAGAGACTCCAAAAGGCCAGTAAAATTGGCTAGCAGCAGGCAGTTTGCTTTACTGGCAAGCGCTGCCGTTTGACCTTCCAGGCTTGTTTTTAAGGCATTGAAGCGGTTTTCGGGCGACGGCCATCCGTTACTTAACAGCCAGGGAAATGTCGACTGGGTCAGAATGACACTACGTTCATAAAGTGAATTGAACCCTCCTTCGCCAATGATTGAAACTATAGGGACCGCTACCAGCTCCCACCGTTTAATCGCGGTATCCACTATTTTTTCTACATCAGGCTCAGTCAGTTCAATGATCAGCTGTCGCAGCGGCAAATCATTTATTTGCATAAAAAGTACCTATAGACCGTAAGCGTAACAACAACCACACCGCAAGGTGTGGTTGTTGTTACGCTTACGTGGCAGTCTGAAATCTTCAGCGTTTCCTTTACCTCTTTGCTACTCAACCAGCGGTTTGCTTTGGATATCTGCATAATTTTTTAATTCCTGAAATTCTTTTTTCTTAATAAATTATATGGTTAATAAATTTTGTTTATTTATGGTTTCTTAATTGAGATAATTCGGCAGAACCAGAACTTTGATCATCCAATTGCCTACCGTAGTAGGCAATCATGTGTGGAGATTTCCAACCACCAGCAAGTTGGATTTTCTGAGAACTAATTTTAGCTTGAATTTGCTCTAACGCACTCCCCACCCTAGTGCTATGCGCCGTAAAATTTTCATCATATCCAATTGATTTAAAGGCATTAAGAATAGTTGAATAGTTAACAGGCTTGAGATCTCTTAACTTAGATGAGGGATAAACATTTCGGGATTTTCCATTGATTGGGCGAAGGATAAATCCACGTTTAAGTCCTGTTCTAGCGCTCCATAGGTCTATTAGCTTAAGGGTATTTGTATCAACAAAACGATATGAACCAATAGCAGTTTTATCAGTTTTGGACTTTTCTATTAATACTGAACCATGGCCATTTGCTCGGCGAGTAATGTGTTCAAACTTAATATGAGAAAGTTCTGAAGCACGGCACATCGTATCGAACGCCAAGCTTAGAATAATTGCGGTTCTGAGGGAAAGTAGATCATCAAGATCAAGTGTAGTAATGTGATCATTGATGGTTTTCCACATTAAGGGCTTTGCTTGTCCTGCTGGTTTCGCAACTTGGTTTATCTTAAGTCTGACGGCTTTTTTTACAATTAAATCAGTCACTAATGGATTGCTCACATTCATAGCCTGAAAAATTGTTTTGAGAGAAGTTATTCGTCTGGAGATCGTATTGTGTTTAAGCTTAGTCGCCTGGGAATCAACAAAAGCTAAGATTGTTTTTCCCATGATTTCATAGTCAGCATGGATGGGTTGATATCCATTTTGTGCGCAAAATTTACAATATACACGCCAGTCGGATGCCAACGCTTTACGAGTATTCGCAGGTAGATTCGGAAATATCTCTTCTAAATAGCGCTGAAATTGTTTGCCATTGTCAATAAATCCAACCTGACTCGAAAGGTTGTTGTCGGGTGACATTTCAGACAAAGAGTTTTTCATAAATATACGATTGATACCACGCTTATTTTTAGAATAGCTTATCTGTGAATTTTCGCAATAAAATTTACGAACTCTACCGCGTATATTATATCGCTAACTAGTTTTGCCTGATCAGATCTGGCGGATCTCATAGATCCAGATATTTTACATTATATGGATCTATGAGATTTCTACAAGAACTCAATTTCAGAAATTTTCATGCTGTTGCGAAGGGCAGGGCGTAAAATAATAGAGCCACCTATATCCATTTATTGCTGAAGAGATGCCTTGCTGATATGATTTATAAAAATATCCCGCAGGACGTTATTTTGCGTAAAAATAGAAATCGTTGGCTCCCTGCCAAAACGCAGGATTTTTGTAGATGGTTTTTAGAGAATGAAGTGCAGATCCTCTTTTCGGATGACAAGGCAGAGAGTTTTGATAAAAATGTGCGATTGCGAATTTACCTTTCTGACGTCTTAGTAGGAGCCAAAGTAGAAGACGCCGTTAATTTTATTGAAAAAAATATATCCATTACTGAATGGAATCACGTTAAACAAAAATTCCGAAGAGCTTCTCATCGTCAATCAAAAGACCTTACTACTATTGAGATCTATACTAAGGATTTGGAAAAACTTAAGCAGATTCAATTAGAAAATGGCTTGAACTCAGTGCGTGATGTAATCAGAGAGCTACTTTCAGAAAATGCAAAACATCTTCTCAATTTACCGTGATAACTTGCTGTTTGTGGTGCGGAGTAACACTAAACTTTGACGAAGATGAGTATGAAACGGATGAGAGTATCAATACGCCTTAGGATTCACAAAGTAAGGGATCAAGATAATCAGTTAGTGTAAGGCGTGTGTGCAAACAGTCATAGAGCAGTTCATCGTATAGAACCAGAAGACCCATGGAATGAGCTTTTGTGCATTCATCGCAAGTTATAAAAAGCGCATTCTGTTGGACTGATTTTCCGCTGGGATCAAACCAGCCACAATTGCGGGCGTTAGGTGCCCAACCAAGATTCGGAGTACAAGGAATTGTTCGAGAAGTATATTAAAGTCATACAAAATCAGTCTTTCACTCTTAGTCAAGATAGGCTGCCAACTGAATTACTAATTGAAGAGGATGGTGATTTATCCGTTTATTACGCACCATTTGATTACATTAACCACGACGCAAAAATCGTCATCTGTGGAATAACCCCGGGGTTTCAACAGGCAATACTTGCACTCGAAGAGGCAAGCAAACAACTTAGGCAGGGTGCTACGGCAGAGGCTGCAAAACTTGCTGCTAAAAATATAGCTAGCTTTGGTGGCCCTATGCGATCAAACCTTATCCGCTTGCTCGATTATATTGGCATCGCTCAGAAACTAAACATTGGTTCATGCTCGCAGCTATTTGGAAGTAAGTCGAATTTGGTCCATTACACCTCAGCGCTTCGTTACCCTGTATTCAAATCGCTCAAAAATTACAGTGGTACGCCTTCAATGGTTTCAAAGCCAATTCTGCGCAAACAACTCGAGAATTATTTATTGCCAGAGCTAAAGCAACTGAACTCCTCTACCCTAATTGTTCCACTAGGGCCAAAAGTCGAAGAAGCATTAAGCTTGGCAGTGAACACAGGCTCCATAAACCAAGACCAAGTACTTGGCGGTTTGCCGCATCCATCTGGTGCAAATGCCGAAAGAATTGCATATTTCTTAGGGGAAAAACCTGCGAATAGATTGTCAGCTAAAACAAATCCGATAAAAATCGATGCCGCCAAAGAAGAAGTAATAGCTAAAGTAGCATGCATCTAGTACCTAATAAACAAGGATAGGTCGCGCGCAACCGCGACTTAATCCTGTTGTTGGACAAGCCCGGAGCTACTTTTCATTGCGATTTTTTGGCTGTTGAGTTTACTGTCTATGGAATTAGCAGAAGTTCAAGCTGTCACAAAATTATCTTTAATATACGCTGTACCTCATGTATATTATAAGTATGCGTTATAAGGCGTTCTATAATGGCCAAGAAAATAAAAATCCCAAAATGGCGAAGCTCAATAAACGCAATTTCAGCGTTAGATTGGATTTTGCACAATCAGCGAGAGCTTATTGAAGTTGTTAATAAAGCTGAATCGTCATCTGCAGAGGCTTTTTCAGAGAAATTAAAATCCATATTGGATTTCGAGCTTGGAAATACCATTGAAAGAGAGCCTCATAATATTGAGAGCCTACTCAGTGATTTATTTAATACCATAAGCCCGTCGCTAGAAAAGAAAATCGAAATTCGGTATCGCGCTTATGCTTACAGAAAGCAAAAACGGATCGAAGAACTGAAAGGCAAATCTGTTATAAAAACCAGAGATACCCAAAGGACCTGGGTTACACAAAAGCAAACTGTAGAAATGCTTAGGTTTCTATATGAGCGGTTAGATAGCTTCGAACTCAAACGAAATTTCTTTAATGGTGATGACACCGTTAGAGTTCAATTTGTCCAAGGCGTACTAAATTTAAATTCTCAATTCCGTTCAAAATCTATTTCTAATGAACAACTCCATCAAGAATTATCTAATTTAATTCAGAGTAGTATAAAACTGTCTGAATGGCGAAAATTTAAGATTCTCTACCGTTCAGAAAAGTCCTCTCAAAGCCGCGGAGTCCAAACGATTAAAGTTGATAAAGTGGCTAAAAAATTGCTTGAGAAAATTAAACGGGAAAACGAGTTAACAACCTTGTCAGATGCAATTATCTATCTAGCAAGGCTTAGGTCTTGAAGCGCGTTCTTTCTCTGCCCTAACGTTTAGTACTTAGTACAGTGCCCAACAATCCTTGCAGGTCGACTGTATTGAGGCACCTTGCTCACTGCCAAAATAGACTCAAATTCCCATAACCACCCCAAGAGATAAAATTTCTGGCTTTTAGTACCTCTTTTAACTTTTTAGTACATCATACTTATTTCGTTTTTAAAAACTCAATATGCCGCTTCGCGGCAATCACAATTTGAAATATAGTTGCATTAAACTTTTAAAAGAAATTCTGTTTTCAAAGTAAAGATTTATCTGTGTTAAACTCATCAACAGTATGAGGTTTTAGTATGATGTACTAAATCACTTTAGAGGCACTTAAATGTCATTAGCCACAGAACTTAAAACTTCTTTTAATCAGGTAGTTGAGCATGTTTCACTTTTGAAAGAAATTTTGCAGAAGCAGGACTGTGTCGCTTCTATTTGGTCGTTTCCTAAATTGACGAATGAAGATGTTGGTCAACAACCTGAATCAATCGTTTTAACTAGATTTGCAGGAGATCAAGCACTTAGTAAAGTACTGTCTCATTTATCTAGTTTTAATAATGTCCCCTCTACACCTGGCGTTTTTGGTAACAGAATCGGTGGAACTCTTCAAGTCTTTACAGAATCTGTAAGCGAAATTAGGCAACGCATCGAACGGATTAACGAACTAAAAGTAAATTTTCAGGAATTGATTTTATCTCTTCATCACAGTGTCGACGTGCGATTTAGGTTGGTAAAAGAACATTTACCTGATATCTCTAAAAAAGCGACAACACGACAAATCTTGTTAGCGCCGCCTGACACAAAATATGTCAATTTTTCCTGGACTCAGCGTTATTCAGGCAAGAAATTTTCAAAAGAAGAGTTAGTAAAAATTATTCAGAATGCTGGCAAGCGCGTCCCGCCAGATAAAGATCCAACTGATTGGCATCAACTATTAGAAATGGAGTTAAAAAACATAATTAATATAAAGCATACCGATGTTTTCATACAAAAACGTCCGTTGCGTATATCCCCTGTTGCGAATCTATTTGTTGAACATAATCAACAAAAAGCAACCCGTCAGACAATGATAGCGCACTCACCTTTGATTATTTTGAATCAGAATCCTGAAGTTAAGGAACTAGAAGACTTTGTGGCCAATAGCCATGGTATAAAAACTGATGGGTTGATGCTTGTGTTACCGAGAAAGCATATTTATTGTAAAACCCTAAATTAATATACGATGTATTCGCCGTATATTTTTCTGGTTAAACGCCTACTCTTTTAGCCTACTGTACTTGATAGAACACAAATCCTTCGACGCTTTCGGCTTTGTGCCAATGGCAGAAATTCGGCTTTGTGGTAAATTCCTGCTTATAAACTCTAGGACTATGGCAAACCTGATGAATTCCCAAGTTTCCATCCTTGTTAAATTTAAGATGCTGGTTGATAACGAATCCACAATCGGACAAATTTTACGCTGCGTTCCAAATTTTCACAGAGCGCGGCGTTAATATCCAGAATTCGCTGAAAGATAACGATCAATTAACGGGATGATTGTTAAAACTACTGTTTACGATAAAGTGCAATATGTCGAGCTAATTAAGCGAAAGCCTTATTCGGTTTCAAATACCATGGGCGGATCGGAGCAGTCTTGAAAATGGTTTATTTTGTCCCACATGGGACAAAATCCTAGACTGAAATTTTTATTGGTTGATTACTCACGTATTCAGCGATTTCTTCCTCGCTGATTTCTAGCTTTTTATGTGCAAGATGCCTCACCATAGGATCGTCCTTTCCAGGTACAACACCACTCTCAATTTCTGATTTATACCTTCTGGCTAAGGGATGCTTAATCTCCAATACATATCTGACAATTGATTCGAGAAATTCATCTAGGAGTTCTTCGTTCTTGTAGATTCTTTCAATTAACACATCGACTCTATTTTTTATATATGTCGCTCTGTGTTCCTGCCTTTGAGATTCAATTAATTCTTGCTCTTTTTTCCTCTTTGCAGCATTTGCAATCTCGCGCTCTTTAATTGCCGTCTGCCAAATGGTATCGAACGTTTCTTTGTTGTTTTTATAAACAGTCCTGAAAAATCCTCCAGCAGACCCATTTTTCATGCGCGAATTTTTAAGGGTTATATCTCTGCAGTAAAGCAAGTATTCGAAATCCTTTTCAGTTTCAACAGCATTGATAAACTCGTTTCGGTTAATTTCATTCAGTCCGAATTGTTTGAGAGAAACGATTAATCCATGCAGGTCATCTGGCCGCTCTATCTCGACTTGACGTATATAACTTTTGGATACGGGGATAATCTCAAGTGACCAATTTTTTCCTTTTTCGTGGTCAAAACTCAAAATGCGGTATTTCATCTCAGCAGCGTTATATTCGCTTATTGCAGGCTTTAAGACTTTGTCTATAAATTTGGAAGGTGTCGGATAGGAGTATTTCTTTGTACCATCAATTAGATCGTATGGGACTTTTAGAGCGTTACGTAACTCATCATTGGTGAATCTAAGAACATTTATTACGGCATGGTCAGCAATTTTAGACATATTTTCTTCAACAATATCATGAAGAAATATCGAATATTTACTAGAAAGATTCTCTGCGACTTTAACAAAATCGATAACAGCGACGTTCTTATCATTAATAAAGAGTTCGCGACTTTCAGGTGGAATGACAAATTCGATTGTGGAGTCTTTAACTTCAGCTCTCACGAAAAGGTTATGGAAACCGTAATTTGCATTTTCACCGGTAGCGTTATTAGACCAGGTGACTTTTAATCCCCCCATTTCTAATATCGCCCTCTTCAACGCATCATAGTTTCGGCTGGACACGCCTATTAACTTTGAAAACTCTGACATTTGCATATGAATAACAGTATTTCCCTTACCTAACTTGCTGTGGTAATCAGAAACGCTATCACTCAGTTGTCTTGCTTGACGCTGCATTGCGAAAATAAGTGTGTTAAGCCCCTTGGCGGCAGCACCTGTCATACTTACTTTAGGGTCTAGCGTAAAGTGAATCGACGGATGTGATTTATTAATAAGTGTTCTGCTCTGGTTTTCAGAGTAATTCACACTATTTGTTTTATCTGCCATCTTAAGATCCTTATATCAAGCCTCTCCAGTCTTGCACAATAAAGGGGTTAATTCAATACAGTTTCACAATTAAGGGGCAGTTTTTTGGTTTTGCACAATTTCGGGGTAGTTCCCTTCCTCTTGGATAACGAAGGCCAAGGAAATAGGCTGATTTATAATCACGCCTTCGCTTCGCTCTACACTCCTTAGAGAAAACCGCCCCAAAATTGTGATCCCCCTCCCCTCTGCACGCGGTAAAGACTGTTCTTTTCACAATTTCGGGGTAGTTCCCTTCTTGTCGGATAACAAAGACTAAGGAAATAGGCTGATTTATAATCACGCCTTCGCTTCGCTCTACACCCCATAGAGAAAACTGCCCCAAAATTGTGATCCCCCTCCCCTCTGCACGCAGTAAAGACTGTTCTTTTCACAATTTCGGGGTAGTTCCCTTCCTCTTGGATAACGAAGGCCAAGGAAATAGGCTGATTTATAATCACGCCTTCGCTTCGATCTACACCCCATAGGGAAAACTGCCCCAAAATTGTGATCCCCCTCCCCTCTGCACGCGGTAAAGACTGTTCTTTTCACAATTTCGGGGTAGTTCCCTTCTTGTCGGATAGCAAAGACTAAGGAAATAGGCTGATTTATAATCACGCCTTCGCTTCGCTCTACATCCCTTAGGGAAAACTGCCCCAAAATTGTGATCCTCACATCACCTTTCTCGAAGCTATCCCCCCTTTATTGCACAATTTCGGGGTAGATATTTCCCGATTCACTAACTAAAACAAGAATAACAGCTTGTTTTTTAGCCACTTTCAACTGACTTACCCGAGAACCCTTTAGAGAACTGCCCCAGAATTGTGATCCCCCTCCCTTTTGCACGCGGCAAAACTGTTCTTTTC
>Ga0181595_10002989_pt1 | contig 16484 bp, 4 predicted proteins | sample 041ome_7_FD_145604 | JGI IMG/M metagenome (GOLD analysis project Ga0181595, IMG submission 145604) | Coastal salt marsh microbial communities from the Groves Creek Marsh, Skidaway Island, Georgia - 041401AS metaG (spades assembly) | ecosystem: Environmental > Aquatic > Marine > Intertidal zone >...
ACGCGGCGGGCTCGGCGGAGGAGGGGAAGGAGGGGGTAAAGGAGGAAGTGGTGGCGGACTTGGACAATCGGATATGTCGCCGTCATCCTTGACACACGGCGTCGGCGGTGGGGATGGCGGCGGTGGTGGCGACGGTGGAGGCAATGGCGGTGGCGACGGCGGTGGAATTGGCGGCGGAGGCGACGGCGGAGGCGACGGTGATGGCGGCGGAGGAGTTGGTGGTGGCAAGGGGGGTGGCGGTGGTGACGGCGGAGGTGGAGCTGGACTCGGCGGCGGTGAAGGAGGGGGGGAAGGCGGCGGCGGCGAGAAGCTTGCGTCGAAGCTCACGGTTTCGTTCAAATCCGAAGCGGTTCCACTTCTGGAACAAGAACGCGTCAATGGGTTCAATTCAAAACCCGGGAAACACTGTGCGCATTTTGAAATCGCGTAGTTTGCACCGAATATAGGGTTTCGGTCATTCATATTTGAAAAGATTTCAGTTTCCATTTCTGAGACTACTTCAATTATACCGCCCATATTAGCCGATGCACCAGAGTAATAATACAAAACGTCAGGCGCCTCGTCTCCCGGCGTGAATGTCACCAATCCAGTTTCGAAATCGTAATCGTACCCTTCGGTGTATTGACGACCTTCCTCCTCGGCAGAAGATCCGTGCGTACCGTCGATTGTTTTTGAAATTCGAAACGTATGCATAACGGTGGTTGAGTTGAAAGTGTAAGTGCTTCCTCTCGTGACTCGCACCTTCGGCGATACGAGAGTGCCGATTTTAAATTTGTTCGATCCGTCCGTGTCGACATCCACTTGAAACGGACAAGACTCGCAACCGGGCTCGCAACCGTTTTGAATCATTCCCTCCGGATTAAGCTGAATGCTCGAAATGTCCGATGGAGGATTGAAAGACAACTGTGAAATCAAAGGTGCAGAATCTTTCAAACCCGATTGTTCCGTTTTGAAATCCCACGTATCTTCTTCCATGGCTAACAAATTCAGTTTTCCGTAGGCGCTAATGGCCGCATCTTCGTCGCTATCGGTGTCGGCCAAGTTCAAAGTGTCCCCAGAATGAGCATCCAGTAATGAACGACCAGTTGAGCTCATCAAAACGACATCCGCATTGATAGAACTATCTTCTTCAGCAGCGGGAGCGTCGTTTTCAAAAATCCAGCTCAATAACCCACGGCGACGAGAGAGACGCTTCTTTCTACGTCCTTCAAGTTCCAAACAATTCCGAAAGTTTTCAAAGCCGTCTTCACTATCATATGCGAGGGCTTTCTGCTCCAAAAGCTTGAGAGGATCGCGAAGACGCGCATTCATGGCTGTCGACCATGCAGCCATTTTGTCAACTTCACCTAGCATGTTAAACTCGAACATGACGTATTCATTGATTAATTCTTGACTCTTCCTGAAGCTGATTTCGTTACGCACCTTATACGATAACCAAAGGTCTCCAACTACTCCACTTTCTGCCCCGCCGCTGTTTGGATCAACAGCGCCACAGTCTGAACTGAATGGAGAAGGTGCGTGACCAAACGGCAATTGCGGCATCAAATCCAAAATGATGAAGTCCAGATTCGCTTCAATGTCAGAACCAGCGAGCGGAGGAAGTGTAACTTTCTCGCCGTCGCATTTAAATCCCTGTCCGGTAAACAGTAGATTGAACAAATTCTTGAACTTCTTTGCATCACCACAACCGTTCGAGCATGCGAATGATGTTCGATTCGTGTCCACTACAGAACTCGCGATTTTTTCATTACCGGCTTCGAACTTACCTTCCCAGAAATTACGAAACCAGTTTTCTTCATCTTGATTCCAGCCAAATGCGATGAGTGCGTTGAGACTTTTGTACGCGTACTCGATCGTACCAAATCCTAAGTCAGCGCCACTCACCTCCAAGATTTTCGGATTGTGAGGATTACACGGCCACGTTGCCACAAAGTAGCACGCTGCCGCGATAAATTGGTAAGGGTCTCCGTTGTCAAATTTAAAGTCCCTCGGGACTGGAGTAAACCTAGTTACATCTGGAATGCCGCCGGTAATATCATTCATTTCTGATTTCAAAAATAACCACGGATTCGTAGCATTTGGCGTAAAAACTTTATTACCATCGTTATCGGTTGTGATGTTATCAGCATCTATGTAGCAATCAAATCGATCGCCTTCGACTATGATTTCAAGGTTCCTCTTAAAAAGATGCGGGTAAGTTTTCGCGTACGGTCGCATGACCGTGTACATTTCTGCAAAAAAGTCATAGTCTGAGTATACGTGGGTTTGAAGATTTCCGAGCGACACGTGATATTGCAGCATTTGCCATCCTTCAATGTTGTGAGGATTGCGCTTCAATGCGGCGAGCAGTAAAGCTGCGACTCGCGTCAATATTTGCGTTCCTGCGTGCGTGTACACGTTGCGGAAGAGATGTAATGCCAGGCGCACATCAATGTAAGACGATAGTCCTAAATTTATACCGTTTGTTATCGATTCAATTGATTCGAACGGAACAACTGCACTAGATATAACGCCAGCGACGTCGTCCGTCTGTAAAGTAAACTGCGAGGTTGTCTCGTAACCTTTTTGAATCCAATTGAATCTGGTAGGTTTCCATTTCCCTCCACGTTCGTTGAAGCCATATGCCGCTCTGTGTTTTGGCTGAGTCACTGTATCAGCTGGAGCTCCCAAGCATGATTTATATCCTACCCACAAATGAGCTTGCTGAACGCATTGGCCACCGTCTTGACTGATTCGAGGAAGAGAGTCAGGACGCCAATTGGATTCTCTGCATCGAGTTTCTTTCCTGTCTCGAGCCTTGTTGTACCACGTCGTGATCCCATTGGGATGCCTTCGAACGTAGTCGCACTCACGCGCGCTAAAATGTGCAGTTTGCAAAGTCGCAAGTAATGGCCACGGCGCAGTTGAAAGAGAAAAGTCGAGTGGCGCTTGAGCTGCGCTCTTCAAAAGATTGTCAAGAGCGGCAAGAGGACTCGGTTTGGGATCGTGCGCCGTTGGAAATTTCGCAGATCCAATTATTCCACCCTCGCCTCTGAGGGCAGAAGCGAGTTTGCATTGCAAGTAAAGCTCGTCGTCGTCTTGAACTTGATCATTCAAAATATCAGAGGTAGCGTTGAGTATAGACGGAAAATTCCTGTATCTAAAGGCAATAGCTAGAATAAGTTCAGCCAAATTATCAACATCATGCTCCGACGACAGGTAATTCCGTAACACGCGAACGTGTCTCAACACAAACGGATGAACCGGGAATGCCAAACTATACAAAGACGTTCGCAGAGGCACATTTTGCGACGTAGGCGTGAAAGTGCCCGAGGTTTGGCCGGTAACGTTGTTTATCCACTCGTAAATATCATCGTCGAGAGGAATCGCAGTTAACCGTTTACTGATTTGCTCGTTTGCAAAAACTACAGCCTCCGATAATTCGGTCGTCCATGTGGCGTTTGTTCCATCTTCATTCATATTTTCCGTCGCCAGAAGTACTTTCTCTAGGAGTTCGGGGCGATTGTAGTTGTGCAAAAATCCGCGCCGCATGAACACGTGCGATTTGCCTTTCTTTTTGCCGCCGCAGCTGCAGCCTGCCTGACTCGACCCACCTCGCGTCAAATGTCCCATTTCAAAATGCCTTTTCTCGAGAAAGTTGCACTGCCCGAAAAAAGAATTCCCAACGTATATAGCTCCGGGACAAGCTGGGGTACCAATACAACCTGCCAGGCAATCTTCGACACCCATTGCACTGAAACCTCCCGACGACGCTATCCCTTCGCGGTTTTCCATCATCACAAAGTGACTCATAATATCAATGTCAGGAAATTCCTTCGGTATCCAGTTTCTGTACGGAAGTAAATTACCAAATACACTTTTTGAAACGTGTTTTGCGTATTCATACGTGCAACTCAAACTAGCATTCGGCTTGTCTACATTTTTACACGTGCCGAAGCAGCTGCATTTAACGTTTCGTGTTTTCGTTCCTGATTCAGAGCACGTGGGATTCTCGCCTTCGGTGCAAATGGCATCTTGTGACCGCGGTGTTGTGGGACCACACGCGCCCCAGGAACCAGTAACCCACGTTCCGTTACCATCATTCGGATTCACGAAGCATGCAGGATCGCGCATATTGCAAGTAGCACCGGACCATCCAACATCGCAAACGCAAGTCTCGGTAAAGAGCCTCGTATCAATTTGTGAATAATACACGCGCTCGCAACTACCATTATCTCCGCAACCGCTCGGTCCGCATCCCGTTTCAGTGCAATACTCATACATGTTGCACGTTGCAGCATTGACAGGAGGCTCACCGCATAAAATGTCACTCGCGACGCTTCCGTTTGTGTAAATGCAAATATTTTCGCGATATCGCGTAGGATACACTTCCGCACCTGGAGCGTTCTTATCTATGACGTTTGCGCTATCACCATCGTGGCAGTCTCGAGAACACGAGTCAAACGGCAAAGAGAACCATTCCGGGTAATTCGTGAGTGGCTGTTGGTAGCATTCCTTTTCTTTCGTGTACAGCCCGGCTCCGGTAGTTTCATTCGCGACTACAGGATTCGCCAGGAAACAGCAACCGTGCATTTCACAAGTCATTCGGCGCACGCCAATCATAGATGATCTCCGCCTAGGGTCGTTCTCATAAAGGGCACACGCCGTGCGACCAGAATCCAAACGGCACTGTAAGTCGCAGTGAAAGACGTTACAATGTTGAACTTCTTCAATCTTCGGAATGTCATTACAAAGCTCCTCCGGCACTCTGTTAGAAAGGGCAGATTTGTTCAGTCCAGTAATTTCTGTTTTTACGTATAGATCGGTGTTTTGCTCGGCACCACTGCACACTTCATCATCTCTGAGCGGGTCGCAATACGCCCAGCGCTGATCAGGGTCAGTTGTAAAACACCACACCCCCCCAGGGTCGTTATCCGGATTGCGACAATAATTGTGATTACCCAAACCTGTTCCAGGCATATTTATGGGAGTTGAAGCGTGCCAGTGAGGCGTTTGACTGTCCCAGGCTTGGCATGTAATTCCGTCTACCGTTTTACTTTGGCAACCGCGATAGCCACTCTCGTTCTCTCCAGAAATAGTCTCGTCGCAACCAGAGGTATCGACGATTTCAGAAGGTGATACGTTCTTCAAAATGCAGTCATTTTCTTGGATTGCATTTCCAGAACCCCCGTGATAGACCCCAAACTCAAACGAGTAGCAATCTATGTTTTCGTTACAAAGCAGTTCGCAGGCGCGAGGTGTCATATCACCGAATCTGGCATTCTCAATGTTCCTATCTGGAGGAATGCAACCAGCGGTGATTTTATTGTAGATATAGATTGGATCACTTCCATCTGCCTCTTCAGATTCCGTACCAGGGGGAGAACCACAGTAAACGTACCGACTTTGAATACCAGTTCCGCACGGCTGCGAGCAAGTGGTCCAAGGCGTGCCTCTCCAACTGTAATAATTCTTCTTAAGATAAAATTCAGACTCCATTGAACTCACAGCGAACGCTTGCAGAGCGTTCAGCTCTACTGGATGATCGTATTCAACTGACGTGTACGGAGTTGTCTTACCGTATTCGGCGTCCACGTAGTACCACTCTGAAGGTCCATTCGTTACATCTCTACCAAATCTGTCGGATTCTGAACAGTCCCCTTTATGCAGTATACATATTCCCGACAAAGGCTTAAATTCAACTGCACGGCATGTTGGAGTTGAGTCGCAACGATCGCCACATTCGCTCAAACTATTTTGACCCGTAACGGTTTCAAATCCACCGTCGCATTCAAGAGATGAGCATGTCTGATCAAAAACTTCGCGTATCGCGACATGGTCCGAAGTAGCTCTAACATTCGAGCAAATGAGCATAATTTCGCTCGCTCCGTCTGAACTCCATGCGTAATCGTACATCCCGTCGCGAACCGGAGCTCCTGCGTAGGCTGCTCTTGAACGATCAACGTGTTCATTCTTCCTTTCCATATTGTCGTATACATCGTTCGCTGAGGTCTCAGCTCTCCACTGATCGTAAGTTAAATCTTTAGCGTTCCAAAAAAAACCAATAGCAACTTCACCATCCGGACATGGTGTGTAATCGGCATCGCTTTCCGATCTATAGTATTTGATGCTCGAGTAATGGCAGCGCGTAGCGTTGAGAGTATTGTTCATGGAGCTCATATCTCTGGTATCATAAATACAGTCGGTATCCACTTCCCATGTGGAAGCCGGTACACCGCACCGCGGGACTAATCCATGGCTGGGCTTTTCGGTTACCGCGATCCCGGTGAGCACCTCACCAATATCGCACACCACTTCAATCATTGATTCTGGGTGCATCTCCTTAAGTACTTCTTCTGCATACCAACCGGTTGTTTTTTCAGTCTCATAAAAATTTTTCGACACATCGAATCCATACCATTCATGCCATTCGCCATATTTTTCTGATTGTAAGCAGAGCGTCGTATTCGCTCTGAACTTGCAATGAAATCCTGCGTCTTCTTGCCCATCGTTACGTCCATTTGAGCAGGCTATCCCATCGAGCGGTGCGTGCAAATCGTCCGTGAGTAAAATAACGTCGCTCTCCCTGAACTTTGAGTTGTGCAAAACCTCCCATTTCCCGAAAGGTCTCGACCATTGACTGTCGAGACTACAGTCGCAATATCCCCAACGACTCCTGTCTGCCGAGGTATAACAAATTCTTCTGTCCTCGTTAATTGGTATAAAACACTGGGTATTAAGTAAATCTTCGCTCATCGGGTCATCAGTGTAAGATAAGTAGCAAGGAGCACCGTCTGCGTTTCCACCGCACGTGGGCTTTTGAGTGGGCATGTATAATCCGCCGTCGAACGCCAGGCTCGACGGAACGGGGCAAATCCCGTAATGCAACGTTTCAACGCCCATGCCTTCAGAAAGCAAGGAAGACGCCAATTTCACATATAAACCGTCGCCGTTAAAGTCAGACGAAGACGAATCGTCATCACAATCTGCATAATCGGATGCACTTTTCAACTCGCAAGTTCCAAATCTCGTCACATCTTCACTGTCAAATGCCACGCCAAATGGATTATTACTGATAATTTCTTCAATCGCCAACAGCGTTTCGGCGTCTTGCGCAGAAGCCAGAAATGAGACCGCGAGACACTCCAAACTTTCCGTACACTTTGCCGTGCATTGTACGAGGGATAAATCGGTAAATGTCGATATCGTGTTTCCAATCACGCATTTTCCAGAATGTCGCTCGTATCCAACAGAGGATGTATTGGTGGCTAAAGTTACATCGCGCGTCGTGCTCTCCCAATGATTAATTATATCACTTTTAGTTCTGCAAGTCGAGGAATCCGCGTTTGAATACGCAACTTTAGCTCCAATTGGTTGATAAACGCAGTTTCCGTCCAAGTGCGAGATGTTGAATCGCAGCAAATAGCACCAACTCGTAGACGACTGGTGAGCGACGATATAATCCACACTCGTTTCGACTTCATTGTTTGACCACGTGGGAGATTCCGCGCCTTGTCCCGAGCATTTTGTGTGTGGGAAGAAACCCCCATAATAACCGCGAGCGGTATATCTGTCAGTTCCGCACCCACCTGTTGTTCTATAGTTTATCGATGAATCCGGACAGATGTCCTTCGTATTTGTTCCCGGGTATGAACCAGAGCCGCCCGCCTTTCTGCACGACCAATAAGAGTATTCGTACGTAGTTTTCAGCGACGGATCACCACCAGATCCGGAATTTCCTACCCATCTGCAATAATCTTGGCAAATGCCGCACCCGGAAGCGTCGTACCAGCCGCGATAAGAATCAACATAGCCATCATCACCGGAGTCTGGGGAAATTGGGCACTGGCTACTTGATGCGGGAGTTTGCGCTACAGTCTCTACAATAGATGATGTCGCAGACACTTGCACGACGTTCTGTTCAATCTTCGAACCATCCATTTGATAGGAGGGCATGGCAGTGCCGGTAAATTTGATCCCGTTTACTTCAACCTCTGAAACTTGAGCGCACGTGCCGAGAGAGACGGCTTCTAAAGATAGGCCTGAAATCGTGTATTGTTTGTAACACGAGCTCTGGTTTGTGGCCGTTGGCGGCGCCTCCAAGATTTGAGTCATCCTCGAGCGCGAATTTTTACGAAAGACTTTACCATCTCCCGTGTGCACATCACCGTGCGCGCGATAAGCAAAGCTATTATCCAAATAATCCGAGCCACTTCCTCCGAAGGTACCGGGAGAAAATAGTACGCGCAATCGATCAAATGTCACATTTTCGAGCGCATCCATGGAAAACTCCTTGGGATATTTCCACATGTTTTTGAAGTAAGGAGGAACGTAAGAACTTTCCCAATTATTGTGTCCAGTCAAATATTCGGGAATGTCTGATGATTTCAAACCTACGTTGGTCAAGTACGGGAACCAATCCCATTGCTCGCGCCTAGGTTCTGTTTTCATGTAGAACTGATAGGCGGCACCCGAGTCAGTTAATTTATGAAGTTTGAAACCCTCCGCACGAAATCTGCACGAGTACGTGAGCCCGTTAGATGGATCATCTTTAACCCAATCGTATCCAATACAAAGAGGGTCTTTCTGACACTGCTGCGCACAAAATTCTTTGTGCAAAAAATTTCTCAAATCGAAGCGTTTGAGGCGCACCATGTCTGGATAATACTGTTCAATCGTCGCCGCTTCGAACGTTTTGAAGAGATCGTATCCGAAACCTACGACGTTTCCGCTCCCAAGAGGCGCAAAAAATCCAGACGTACTCACGGGTTCGATGACCAAACTGCCAAGATCGTGCCAATTCTCGGGAGTGAAACAATCCAAAGCTTCGTCGCAAAGGCACACCTGCGCGAAAACCTCTTCGAAACCAGTATCGAGGAGGTAGCGCTTATCGATGTTGATATTCTTCCACTCGAGATAAGGTTGCGTGTTCTTCGTCGATTCAACATCCTCGCCGGGAATATAAAAGTCGTGTTTGTCCCGTTTAAACAAAGGAACTGATGTTTCAGCGATAATTATCGCCGAACGATCCCAGACGCCCATGCAACCAGGATTCATCCCAGAAACTATTCTCACGTTTGATTTATCCGGTATTTCAATTCTTCCTCGCTCTAAAAACAGCATATCAGTGGGTATATTCAGAAACAGCGTTTTCGGCCAAAACTCGATTTGCTGCTCGTTATACGTCGGGATGCACGCGCTTCCTCCATCAATCATGCCATATTTAGATGCAGCAAGCATAGCACACTTTGTGCCAAATTGGCAGTCCATATCGTTCCGGCAGTGCCCTTCGTAGGCTCCGCACGGCGTTGCCGGATTAGTAGTTGTATATCCCACGGTATTCTTACAATAATGATAATTCCCGAGCGAGACGTTTCTGAAGAGGCGATTTTGTTCAACTTCTCTCGTGAAATTCGTCAAAGTCAAATTCCAGTTCGAGCAGCACGCCATGTTGTGTAATTCATCTGGCAGCGCGCACTGCTTTCCAAGATTTTGCCCGTTCTCGTATATTGCTGCGGTAAAAAAGCCTTGGTTACCTGGACCGCACGGTGTTGACGACCAGAACGTGCGTCCATACCCACAACTTCGTTTGTACATCTTGTTCTTATCGAAGTAGTGCGGTTGCCCGGAGAGCAACTCATCCAAACTGCACAGCCGCGCGCCCATATCAGAGCATTGTTGACCAATGTCACTGTGGGTGCGCTGGCTATAATACGTTGTCGCGTCTTTTGCCCCCCCATGTCTTTGCGTTCCATACGGATCCGGCCTGGGAGGATAGTAACGCAATTCGCCATTATCATAGGTCTGTCCATGACATCCGAGAAAATTATAGTCCGGCATCCTGTGTGCGGCGTATTGACCGAGAACAGACATCGAGCCGCACGACGTGTAAGAGCCGACGTAACCACATTCACGCTTGCTTTTACATTGCGAAACTCTCTTGCGACTGTGCCATGCGAGTTCGTCACACGTTCTGTTGAATCCACAGGAGCCGAAGCAAATAGATGTCTTTTGCGGCTTACCGCGACCTGCCGTCATGCAAAAACTATCGGGATACGTTTTACCGTCCGAACCCTTGCAAACGACCGGGCGACTTTTAACTAGTTCGCAATCGGACCATTTCGTCGGAGGTGTAAATCTCCAGTCCGAAGTAAAATTTGGCATGTTCAAGCATTCGCCCCAAGCGCCGACGTGAAATGCAAAGCAAAGCGAATTCGCCCTGGCGCAAACTTCGCTCGCTTTTGAAGTAATCCAGGTGTATATTTCATACCCAAGTACATCGTTCGTACGCATTCCAATTTGCTTTAAACACATGTACTGTTTGCACATGGTATTTCTTTGGTGCCAATTCACCGTGTTGCAGTGCTCTCGAGCCGTACACTTAGCTTGACAGTCGCGCAGCGATCCCGCTTCCCCGGCGACAAGCGGATAACACTTTGAATCGCTGATCGACTTATCGAGACCAACATTTATCCATTTCGTCATATCTTCCGAAGGAATCGTGGGATTATTCGCCGCGCGAATTGCGTCTTCGTATCTACCGCACGGGTTTGGTTTTCCCGGTAGCGCGTAGCCGACGAACCATCCACAAGGGATGCTATTTGAAGTGTCTGTTTTCTCTCGGCAACACGAGTCGCCGCACATCGAAATCATGTCACTTGTCGTGCGGTTGTATTCTTCAAAAGTTGCGCACGAGGGTGGTTTATCAATCAAACAGCCCAGACCAGCTCCGTCGAGGATATCTGCTCTGTCTTTGTAGCACTGATAGCCTCTACTTTTATCATCGTTCGCCCAGCAGCATCCGTATTCTTGACACGTAGCCTTACGTATCGTTTCAGAGAAGTATCCCGATCGGGGATCTTCGAAATACGGCGCGCATTGCACGCGATTTTCGAGCGGCATCCCACATTTCAAATTGCAAGATTGCGTGTTGCATGTTTCAGAGATTTCAGGCATTTTACCGCAGCGATAGCGCGGGAGTTCAGCACCAGTTGTGCTGTTCAAACACAAAGCTGAGCGCGTGCGAAGGCCGCCGCCGCACTCGACTGTACAATCGCTCCATGGCGTGATTTCCCATCTCGCACCCATTGGATCGTTTCCGTAACAGTCAACGTAGCCCCATTTCCCGGGAGTAGTGGTGTAACACCACGGACGCGAGTCACCCTCGACAGTTGGTTCGAAAAATTCAATGGAAACGTCGCGAAGGAGACGCGAGGTATCCGTCGTAAACGGAAATTTGCAAAAGGCGCCGTTTGCGGTGCCACCGCACGTTTTTATTCCGCGCGAATAAACTACCATTTCTGTGTTCGGAAGCAACTGTTCCTGACGCGGAACGCCAGAGAGTAACATCCCATTACTGGGAACACCGAATATTGGTTTCAAAGAAGCATCAAGATCCGTGTAATCCCCGTCGCCGTTACCGAGGTCAAACTCGGCGTGTATAGCCACCATGGTATTCATGCATGTCGCGTTGGCAAACCCTCGAGCGTCGTTAAATAAAACCGTCAAATCTTGCGCGGACTGACCGAGAGTCGGATCGATTGCAACCGCGAGTTCCGTGGTATTCACCGTGTCCGAGCAGGTGTAAAAGCCTTGACACATGGAATCTGCCGCGCAAAGATTCTGCATGTACGGAATCGTACCATTCACCGGCCGCCAAGCGTACACGGAGGGATTGTTTACCATCCTCTGATCGTGAATACTCCACGTCGTGGCAGATGGAACTTCTTTCTTCCTGTAAAAGTCGCTTTCTGCTGCTTGCTTCAAACCAGCCCCGCGCCCGACGAGTGTGCAATAATCAGTTTGCGTCTCTTTCGTGAAACCCGCGCACGCGTATCCCATCGAATCGCACTCGCGCACGCATCTCGACAAAAACTCAATTCGTCTTCCAATAGGAGCCCCAATGGCAAGTCTTGATCCGTGCCAAAAGTAATTTTCCAAATCGTCCAACGCCGAAAGCTGACGACGCCTCGTCGAAGCGTGCACCGAGGCCACCGGTGTCGTCTCGGAGTGCAACAAGTGCTTCAACGGCGCCGCGCGAACAGAGACAAACGCATGCGTCAAAAATAGTAAAGAGAACAACAACAATCCCGAGAGTATCGTCGTCCTTTCCTTCATCGTCGTCATCGTGATGACTTAATTATATGTATAATACGTATATGTGGCAAGGCCGTTTCTTTGTTGTTGCTGTTGTTGTTGTTGTTGTTGTTGTTGTTGTTGTTGTCGCTCTTCTTCTTCTTCTTCTTAATAAGTATTTTTCTTCTGTATTTTGTAGTAAAAGAAAGGTGATAGACAGACAAGACACACTTTTTTTTGTTCGTCGTCGTCGTTCGTCAGCGATGCTCGTAAAAATTCGCGTCTTTCAAAGAGTTGCTCAAAAAACAAGCAAACAAACGGAAAAACCTCCTTTTTGAAAGAAGAGAAGCCCGTTTTGTCGTCTTTTTTCCCTCTCCGATTACGATTTTAAACGACTTTTATACCAACGACGAAGACGAAGAAGAAAAGCGAGGAGGAGCGCAACCACACGACGAAACACCCCGCACTCTCTTTTCGAACTCGCGATTGATGATGATGATGATGATTGTTTAATAAACAAGTAATATCACTAAAAAAAAATATCAACAACGTCGTTGTCGACCACACGCCGAAAAAAGAGGAGGTTTTGTCTGGCGAGATACAAAAAAAGAGTTCAAAAATGCGCACCAGAAAGGGGGATGGCGTCGTTTCTCTCTCTCTCTCGGAAATACCTCCTCTCGTATTTCAATGAATATTGAGAGAGAGGTCAGTCGCGAGAGAAGAAGCGCTTTTTTAAACGCGTTTTAACCGTTGCTCGTCTCCTCGATCGAGTGCGTGTCGAAGTTGTTGATGAGAGTTAAAGAAAGAAAAGTCGTCGACCGTTTTCTTTTGAAGAACTTCAAGAGTCGTCGCGACTGAAAAAGAGGGAGGTGAACTTTTCTGCATTTTTTTCACAACTTTTCGTAAATAATTCTCGTAGGCCTAGACGAGATGGGTCTTCGCCTCCTCTAATAATGGCATAATATCATCATCTTTGACGACGAGAACGAGCGGGACGATGACGACGATGGAAGATACCGGCGTTGGCTATAACGACGAAGAAGATAAAGACGCAAATGGTGGTAATGATGGTCACGGTGGAAATGACCCCGTGGTCGACGAAGAAGCGAGAACAACCTCGAGGACGACAACATCAAACAACAACAAAGCATCAGCGAACAAAACCTCGGAGTTGATTTTACCCAACGATCACGTCCGGCAATTCGTTTCGTTCTTGCACAAACGCATCGACGAGTCTTTGACACACAGTAGCGGTGGAAACTTTGAGCAAGGGAGAGATGGCGAACGACGCGGGACAAATCCGGTGTACGAAATCGGCAACTTGTACGAGAAGTCGTTTCCAGTCATCAGCGAGAGGTACTTTAAAAACGCAAACTGGCCGAAGAAAGAAGCGGTTCTCGAGTTTCTCGAGAAAGAGAGAGAAGAAGAAGGGAAGACTTTAACGGGAGAAGAGACAGACGACGACGAGATTTTCCTCGCGTTGTACGAGGAGCTTTACTTTCGTCACGTGTACTCGCGAAGCGCGTCGCCGTCGATCGAAGAGAGAGTGGAGAGTTGGAAAGCGTATTGCAGATTGTTTGATTGCGTTTTGAAGAGAAGTAAGACGAGCGGGCTCGTTTTGCCGAACGTTTGGTTGTGGGATATGGTTGACGAGTTCATCTATCAATTTCAGTCGTTTTGTCAGTTCCGAGGAAAGTTGCAGGCGAAATCGGAGGAAGAGATTGAGCGTTTGAAAGAGTTGAAAGACGACGGCGACGTGTGGCAAAAAGAGAAGGTTGAGACGTATTTGGAGGCTTTGCAAAACAAGAAGAAGGAAGAGGCGGAGGAGCGCGAGAAAGAAGTAGAATCCGACGAGAAGGCGAAAAGAAGCAACGTTGTAGATACTTTGGGATATTTTGCCATCGTTGGTTTGGCGAGAGTCCAGTGCTTGTCTGGAGAGTACGAGTTGTCTTTGAAAACTTTCGACGCAATGCCGGATGTATTGCACGGCGGCGGAGGAAGTTTACACGCGAGGATTCCGGGATGTCACGTTTCTGTCAACTATCACGTTGGTTTCGCCTATTTCATGCTAAATAGGTATAAAGACGCGGCAAAACTTTTCAATCGAGGTATTTCGCACGTCGAGCGATTGCAAATGAATTTGCGACGAAGGGAAGCCGGCGGAGGTGGCGGGAAAAGTACGGGCGCGCATTCGCCCGGAGGGAGAATCGAACTTTTGCGAAAAAAATCAGAACAAATGCTTTCTTTGCTATCGATTGCGGTCTCAATGAGCTGTGGATCTGGTTCCACTTCCAGTGGGGGCGTCATGAGATCTTTAGATGATCACACGCGTTCCATTTTGCGAGAAAAGTACGGCGATAAGATGGCAAAGATGAACAACGGAGAAGTAGACGTGTTTGCGGACTTGTTCGCTTTTGCGTGTCCGAAGTTCATCGCCACGAACGAAATCATTCAATCGACGGGATCTGGAGAGTATGCCGCAGATCCGTCTCTTAGTTATAATCAAGAGGCGTATAAGAAACAACTCACGGTGTTCATGGAAGAGGTTCAGCAACGCGCGCCGCTTCCCAAGTTAAAAAGCTATTTGAGATTGTACACGACTATTCCGGTACAAAAGCTCGCGCAGATGATGGAAGTTACCGAAGATGAATTGAAAAAGAACCTCGAAGTGATGCAAGAAAAGAGCAGTAACGTCATCGAGTACAGAAGAGAGTATTGTAAATCTCTTCTCGACGGCGTCGAAGTGTCCAAATTGAACGCTTCTTCCGGCGGCGCGGCGGCGCATTGGAATACTTTCGACGCGCTTGACATTGCGTTAGATGAAGACGGGAAGACTATTAAAGTTTTCGATCACTACACTCAAAGTCAACAGCCACAAGAGAAGGAGCAAACTTCTTTTTCAACTCCTTCGTCTGCTTCCATGGCCTCCGCTCCCACGAAAGATGCGGAAATTTTCACTCGACACATTCACAGACTGTCCAAGCTGATGAAAGAATTGAAATAAAGAGTCTTTTAAAGAGAGATTTTAGAGAGGAAGAGTAAGAGAAAGAGAGAGACTTCTCTCTCATAAATATAAATACAACGTCCAGTTCTACTAAGCGAACGAAATCTAAATTATACACGGCTTGTGTTGACTTTTATTTCAAACAATCGTCGTCGTAGTTTAAACACTCATCCATCACGAACGACATTGGATCAACTGTGCTGCAATCATCAAACACAAACGATGTTGGCGCAGTTGCTTCTTTTAAGTACTTGTTCTTATTCGCTAATTCTGACTTCACCTTGCGTCTTTGCTTTCGCAACGCAAACTTTTCTTTGCAAATAGATCTGCTGCTCGGTGAAAACTCTTCGATCTTCTGCGGACGATGACAGTAAAAACACCATCGAAACTTCATGTCTTCCCCTCTGCCTTTCAAAAGGAACGCGTCTTTGCGTTTATGCATTTCGCACACGTGCAGCCCGCCGGCGGCTACCGAGCGAACCTTCTCGCATATCGCTTCGCACCCGAAGCAGTCGCACACGCGACGGGTTCGAGGAGAGAGAACGCCACAGACGCGAGTAGAATGAGTAGCAGTACTTGTGTTCGTAGTAGTACGCGTACTCGTAGTACTTGACTCTTTTTCTTTTCTTTCTTCCCTTTCTTTCCTTTCATCGCTCTTCGTCTCCTTCTGTTTCTTCTTCTGTTTCTTTCTCGTCTCCTCCTCCTCTTCTGTACGAAAACTACTCGTACATGGGGTGCTGGCAAATTTTTTTTGGCCCGATCTTTTGCTTGTGGCAGCGTGAGAAGAAGGTTGAAGCCAATCCACAAATCCGTGATCGTCCGCCAGTTCGAACAGAACTTTCAACTCTTCGCGGTGAAGTTGGTCGTGCTGATGGTTCGAGAGCGGTAAAGGGAACAGGGTCGAAGACGGTTCCTCCATCATCGGCGACAATTTTTCCGCAACCACCCTCTGCTGCAAGACGAATAATTAAGTCTCTGTCGACCGGAAAAAAAAAAGACGACCAAACACCGCCGTCCTGACGCGCGGTAGTTTTAAATGAATAAACGCGCGCGATGCGGTGTTGCTCCTCCTGGAGATGTTTTTTACGCGTTTCGACAGACACCCACGCGTTCTCTCTCTCTCTTTGAATACTACAAAGAAAGAAGAAGAAAAAATAGGAACGAGGAGGGACAAAATATTCGCAAAACGAAAAAAAAATCTCGTGTCGACCGACTTGTTTTTAACTTCTTGTGGGTTTTTTGTCGACTTTATGCTATTATTGTTGTTGCGTATTTCACGAGTTCTCAACTTGTGTGTGTGTGTGTGTGTGTGTATTACATGTCTTTATGTATGTCTCTCTTTATACTATGCTGCTAGAGGTGGTGGTGGTGATCATGGCGCTCTCATCCCGTCCTGAGGTAAATCTCCTCCGCGTAAGAAAGTCTC
>Ga0181595_10002992_pt1 | contig 16474 bp, 7 predicted proteins | sample 041ome_7_FD_145604 | JGI IMG/M metagenome (GOLD analysis project Ga0181595, IMG submission 145604) | Coastal salt marsh microbial communities from the Groves Creek Marsh, Skidaway Island, Georgia - 041401AS metaG (spades assembly) | ecosystem: Environmental > Aquatic > Marine > Intertidal zone >...
GTCTCGCGCCACCGCGCGTCGCCACCGCGCCATCGCGCGTCGCCCATCGCATCCGCGACGCGCGACGCTTCGTTTTTGGTGTTACCGCGACGCTTCGTTTTTGGTGTTACGCCATTGCGTGCAACTCGCCTGACACGACGACGCGCGTCGACGCCATCGACGGATCGACGACGAACGTCGACATGGAAGGCGTGACGCCCGCGCGCGCGATGCCATGGTCGCGGTACGGCGCCACGGACGCCGCCGCGGCGTGGAGCCCGACGCGCGCGAGACGCTGGCATCGATCGTCAGCAACGGTGCGGTGGTTGACGTGGCTGACGGTGGCGGTGGTGGCGACGGTGGCGATCGCGTGCTCGCGCGAGACGCTCGAAGCGACGGTGGGCGATGCGTCGTTGATGTTCGCGCGCGCGATCGGGGTGCGAGGCGACGGAGACGGTTGGCGCGGGACGCGGTTGCTCACGGCGCGAGAGCTCGAAGCGCTCGGCGCGTCGGTTCGGCGAGACGGGCGTTTTGCAAAGGAACTTTTGGCGCGAGAGCGGCGGGGTGAGATCAGAGTGATGGATCCCTTTGAAGCTCTGGAGGAGGCGCGGATGAGTGTCTCGGATGAGACGTCTGCGTTGGGTGGCTTTTTTGATTTTTTGAAGAAATGGGCGAAAAGTTTGAAGAAGTTGACGGGTAAGTTTTGGCGGCGATACGTCGCCAAGTACGTAAATCACGTCGCAAGTGCGGCGAATTCGGCGATTGAGAACGTTAATTTGAAGAATGTCATCACAGACGTGAACAAAGGCCTGGGTGATGCGACGAATTTCGTCAAGAAGAGCGCAAATTCGGCGTATTACAATTACGGCGTCGACGCCGTGAGACACTTCGAGTCGGTGGGTGATGCGATGGAAAGTACGGTTAACGACGTCGCGGAACTCGGAGAAGTTGTGGTGACGCAAGTTTCGTCTGGTGCGATAGACGCGTTCGAGTGCGCGTCCGGCGCTCTGGATGAAATGTACGATCAAGCCAGCGGTTTTGTGAACGACGCAGTCGATGTCATAGAGGATCAAGTGGAGCAGATGGTTGACTTTGTCGGTGACGTTGTTGCAATGCTCGAGCTCTTATTTGGCGGCCTCGAGTGTTTGGCGTCGCAAGATCTGCTCTTCGACTTTGCGAGAGAACTCTATAAGGCGCAGAGCAAGGATTCGGTAACGAGCATGGTGAAGAACATCAGAGACGAAACCAAGGGTGGAGGCTTGAACAAGTACTTGTCGCAGATGGACGATACTCTCTGTCACGCCACCTGGATAAAGCTGTTTCCAAACGTCAATCAGGTGGCGAACGCTTTCAAGTCGTTCGCCATTGCGTTGAGGTCAGCGTGTCCAGCAATCGGCAAGGCGGGCAAGTTGCCGGCGTTCACGTTTGGCGTCGATGTCGGCGTCGACGTAAACGCAGGATTGACTACGAAGGGACTCTCCACCGAAGTAGGCGTTGGTCTCGATCTCAACGGGCGTCAATTCTGCTACGCCGCGGCTTGTGTCAAGTCTGGTGGAGTCGCGTTGGCGTTTCCAGGGACCAGCGCTGGGGCGTCGGCGGTACTCACGGGATACAAGGATATCACGATGGTCCCTGGCAGAGCTGAGTTCTTAACTCTCGGATTCGGCATAAACATTCCGCCTCCAATTAAAATAAGCTTTGATGTGGCTTTGACGTACGTCTATGCCGACCCGTCACTCGCAAACTTTGCGGGAGTTTCGATATCGTACGAAGTGGGCGGGGCGTCGCCAGACTCTCCGGTGACGCTCGAGATCGCGCAAGGCTTCTGTGAGGCTATATGCATCGAAAAGCATGGTGGAGATTGTGGCAGTAGTGAAGGAGCACTTCTCGGTACTCATCTGCATCCGACAAACTCTTCGTGGCAACCGTTTGCGCTTCTCGGTAAACCGTTCCCGTTTTACATGGAAGACTCAACCGCAAAATGCTACTTGAACCGATATGCTGATCTATTCCGTCGATTTGGCGAAGACCTCGACGCTGCGAAGAAGCACTTCCAAGAGATTGGACAGCATGAGGGTAGAATCGCTCACTGTTCTATCTCTGATGCGGATCTGAAGTGCTATTTGGCTCGTTATGCGGACCTCCCTTGGAGTCAGCCGAACGATGGTCGCACACACTTTTTCAAAACGGGCTGGAAGCAAGGGCGAACCGTCAAGTGCGCGGGAGATGTCGATCGTTACAAATATAACTTTGACGATGCTGAGATGATGTACGATTACGACGCTGTCTGTTATATCGACAACTACGCAGACGTACGCAAAGCTTTTGGATTTGACTTGACGAAGGCGAAGACTCACTACCTGATCAGAGGCATGCATGAAAAGCGCAAGGCCATCTGCACGCGAGAGCCCGTCATCGACGAGCTTGATGCTATGTGTTTCGCTTCCAACTTTTGGGACGTCCATCGGTACTACGGACAGTACCCGGGCCGTAACGCGGTTCCGACGGATTTGCCGAATATCAAAACTTTGATGCGCGCGACGCACAAGCAGGAAGCGCGCAAAAAGCTCAGCAAGTGTGAGAGAGTGACTCGTGCGGATTTCAAATGCTACCTCGAGCGATACCCCGACGTCCCTCGATCGAGCGATGACGATTTCGAAGCCGCGCGAAGGCACTGGCTACAAACAGGCTGGAAGGAAGGGAAGAATCCCAGGTGTGCGTCTCGACCCCACTTTTACAGGCACGCCATGCAAGGTAAACACTGGCCGCACATCCGAGACGACGACGCGCAGTGTTATCTGGATAGATACCCCGATATCGCAAAGAAATACAGGCATCTTCATGGACAGGCGAAACTGAACGAAGCCAAAAAGCACTACATCGGCATCGGCCGACGAATGCGCAGAGACCCGACATGCGCGGGTCCAAACGAGGCCACAAAGTGTTACATCGCTCGATACTCCGACGTCCGTCGCGAGTATAGCACGCATAAATCCTTGGAAAAGGCCGCACATCATATGCGCTCAGTGGGCGTCGACGAGGAGCGTGATACGCAGTGCGCGCTCACCAACGACGACTTGCGTTGCTACGTGACTCGCTATCCCGATTTGAAGGAAAAGTTCAAAGGTGATCTCGCCTTGGCGCGGGAGCACTTCTTTTCCGAAGGGTATAAAAAGGGTTTGAATCCAAACTGCGATGTCCCCAAATTTTTCAAGACGTTCACCGGGCAAAGAGTCCACGCCGATCTCTCTTGGACGTTGAACAACGAACGCAGCTTCAAGCAGTGCCAAGATGACTGTCTCGCGAATCCCATGTGCGTGGGCATCAACTACGAGACCGGAAAGTGTTGGATCAAGGGTACAGCGACCAAAAAACCCCTCTCTTATGACGTCTTGGTGGAGAGTCGCGCACAGTTCTACTACAGAGCGGTCGATGGTTTCTCTCCCTCTGGCACCGGCGACCGCACACACGGTATAATCGGTTCACCCACGAGGCACGTCAAAAGCCTCGACGCGTGCGCCAAACTGTGTCGAGATGAATCCGAGTGCATTGGATTTTCCTTTCACTCGGTCGGCCTGTGTCAGCTCAAGCGCTGGAGCGGGCTCTCGTTCGAGTGGAGCAGCAACGGTTGGATGTTTTACCGCAAGCTCGTCGTCGCGTAGCGCAGCACGTGCGACTAAGCGGCATTTGCGTTGTTAAGGTTGCGTTGTTAAGGTTGCGGTGTTAAGGTTGCGGTGTTGAGGTTTGTGTTGTCTTCTATTTTTGATCCTACCGGTACAGTATATCCTATCCTACGAGTTCCGCGGGAACGACCCGTACGTTCCCTTGTGCGGACATAGCGCGCGCGTACAGCATAAAATTATCATGTTCCTCCTCGTTGCCCTCCTTCAAGCTCGCGCCTGATGCAAACGAATCCGACATCAACTCTTGCACGAGGTCGATGCCGCACACGCCGGCGGCGCGCGAAGCGGCGGCTGACTCGGAGGCGGCGTCTTCTCGAAGGCGCACCGCGAGCGGGTGTTGCTCGATCACTCGCGCTCGCTGCTTCGCTAATCGACTCCCTTGAGCGCCAACGTATCGATGCCACCACGGTCGACGTTTGCGCTCCATAAACCATAATTTTTTATCGAGCAATCGTTTGAGATACGCTCTATCGCGACAACGAAAAAATGGATTGAGCCGACGTTCTACGCGAAACGAACTCGGCATCGTGGCGCAATCTCGGTGCCTATGCAGCAGTATAGCGTAAAACGCATTCGCGGTGATCTCGTCATCGTCGTCGAGCATCTTTGCAAATCTCAAATTCATCTCCATGTATTCGTGTCCGCTGAAAATTAAGCACGCGTCGGGCGTCGGCGCCAATCGAGCGTGTAAATTATCATAGCAATCCTCGGCATTACCGTGAAAAAACGCCCCTACGCCGCCGTTGATAATCGCATCACCCGTAAACATCGCAATCGCGTGCTCGAGGGACTCGGACCCGCACGGCGCTCGCGCATCCATCACAGCGTACGTCACGTGTCCCAACGTGTGGCACGGCACGTGCGTCACGAGCACGCGCGTCTCCCCGACGTGCACCACCGCACCATCCTCCGCGCGATCCGTCGCACCGTGACACGCATCTCTCTCGTGTCCATACACCTTTATTTCGCCGCCATGATCGCCGTCACCGCGCAATATGTCCGCGAGCTCCGCGTTCCCGCCCGCGTGGTCGTGGTGCTTGTGCGTCGTCAACGCGCACGTAATCCTCACCTTTAATTTCTCCGCCACGCGCGCCACGCGCTCTGGGTCCGCCGGGTCAACTGCCGCCGCCGTTCTCGTCGCGCCATCGATGATCAAATAGCAATAATTATCCGTGAGAAACGGAATCGTGACGATGACGCTCGAGCCGCACGCGACGGGCGCGCCCGCCTTGGCGTGCGCCTCTGCCCCTTGCCCCGCCGCGTGCGCAATCATGCGCTTATGTAACCACCGTCCGGGCGCGCCGACGTACGCGCGGTATCCAATCGCAAACGCCCCGCGCTGCGCGGCGCGAGCGACGCACGCAGGCGTCACTGCGAGCACCGGAACGAGCGCGAGCTGCGCGGCGCGAAACGCCACGGCGAGACATGCGAATGCGAATTCTATGAATGCTCGCGCGACACGCGCCAAGGGCGATGGCGCGTACGTCGACGGCGGCGCTGGGGTGTCATCGATGACGTCTACGACGTCCACGACGCACGCGGCGTCGACGGCGGCGTCGGACGTCGACGCGAGTGTGCCGTGGAGCTGCATGCCACGCGCGTCACACACTGACGCAACCTCGCTGCGACGACGTCGTCATGACGGCGAAAACCACGCCCGAGTCGCGAACGAAACCATTCGTGTTAATCACCGGCGCGCCTGGGACTGGGAAAACCACGCTCGCGGACGCGCTCGCGGAGGCATTGGCGGGCGATGTGTTGCGCATCGATGTCGGCGCGGTGTGCAAGGCGCACGAGTTTTACCTCGAGTACGACGCCGATATGGACACGCACGTGCTCGACGAGGACGCGCTGTTGGATTATTTAGAGGATGAGCTCGCCAAGGCGGGTGACCGCGGGTGCGTGATGGATTATCATTCGTGTGAGCTGTTTCCCGAGCGGTGGTTTGATGTGGTGGCGTGTTTGACGTGCGCGAGCGATACGGCGGTTTTGTACGATCGGTTAGCCAGTCGTGGGTATAGCGAGCGTAAGATACGTGAGAATGTTGAGTGCGATATATTTCAAGTCGTCGCGGAGGAGGCGAAGGATTCGTACGAGAATGTGTGGGTGAAGGAGAATAAGACGACGGATGACATGGAGACGACGGTGCACGAGCTCAAGGAATGGTTTGAGGCGAATTGCAAATGATGTTATGACCTAGATAGCTACATAAGGTACAGTAAATGGAATGAATGACTACTGCACAGATTCTCTCGATTGTTACTGCGGCACGCGCACGCGCATGGGTGGAACGACGACGGGGGCGTTTTCATCCTCGGGTGAAATCACGAGCGGTTCCGATTTAAACACACCCACCGAACGCCATTCGCGTCGAAAGCCAAATCGCGTTTGGTTCACCAATAATCGCCCTTTCGTACTCATTTGATTTGCCCACGCCTGAGTTTTAAAATAGAGCTTTTCCTCGCCGAATTCAATGTCGCCGCGTTTCATCGGCGCCGTCATGGGAAAGTTAAATCGAAGCGTATCGCCATCGATGCTCCACGATCCTTCGCCAAACGTCATCGGCGCAAATGCACCGGTAGCGATGACCTCTGCCACACCGTTCGCTTTGAACGTAATCGCCAAAGGCACGATTAAGCGCATGCCGCTCGCGCCCCAATTCGGCGGCATCCACGTCCCGTTTTCTCTCCCGATATCCGCCGTCACTCTCCACGACGTCCCAATCAGCGCCGACGCCGCGACGCCGCCCAGCCCAAGCCTCTTCGTCACCACATCCGAACGCCGCTGCGCAGACCACGCGCTATACCCCACGGCGCCGATAAATCCCCATTGAAACGCCGCGCTCGACCACCGCCGAACGTCGACGCCCGACTTCGCCTCAACCGGCTCCGCCTCGGGCGGCGTCGTATACAGCACATTCATCTCATTCTCATCCATGTCCTCCTCGGACGAACGTAAATTAATCGGAATCCCCTTCGCGCGCTCCGCCGCCGCCACCGACGACGACGACGACACCGACGCTCGACCGCCGCGCGCGCGCTCGAACGTCTCCAGCGACTCAAAGTCAGACGGTAAGATTTCCCGCTGCACCATCGTTCTCCGGTCCGCCGCGCGCGCCGCGCGAGGCGCAACGCACGCCGACGACACCGCGAGCATCGCCGCGAGCGCCGCGCGGCGTCTCGGCGTCATCGCCGCGACGCACCCGTCGTCCGACGCGTCAGCATCGGCATCGTCGTCGATGGATAGACTTGGATGTGTCGGCGCGCCATCGCGCCGTGCGGCGCGACGCGACGTCGCGCGGCGCGTCGCGTGCGCGGCGCGGATGCCATCGCGCGCGCTCGAGGCGTGCGTCGCGGACGTCACCGCGGACATGCGTGGCGTCGCGCGCGCGGCGGCGTCGAGTGACGTCATTCATCGGTGCGCAACATTCATCGATGATGGTGATGACGTCGTCGGCGACGTCGTCGGCGATATTGACGTCGCGCCGGGCGCCAGCGCACGGCGCACACCGCGCAGGGCGTCCTCGCGCGCGCGCTGCGCCGCCGCGCGCGATGAACGTCGAGGACGCGGGGGAGAATGCGCGCGCTGATGTGCTTTCGGGTGAACGCTACGACGCCATCGTGACGACGACGTGGGAAGCGACGGCGCCGTTTTTCTATCCGCGCGTGGCGCTCGTCGGTGCGCTCGGTGCGGGGTTGTTTCTGTCGCTTCCGAGCAGCGTCGGCGACGTCGCGCGAGGTGGGGGCGCGGGGGTGTTGATTGAGAATGTCGTCGCGTTGGCGGCGTGCGGGGCGTTCGCGACGGCGGACGTGCGTCGGCGCAACGCCGCGGTGAAGCGATTGAGTAGGGAACTGGCGTTGGGGAAAATGGTAGTGATTCAGCGGAATAAGTTTCGGGAGGAGACGATGTTTGATTTGGGGTCGTTGCGCGACGTGGCGAGGATAGCCGTCGTGTACGGGGATGCGAAAAAAGTTGAAAAAGATTTAATGGCGGCGACGCCGTATCGACGGCGGTTGGAGCAGAGTAGGATTTTAGTCGTACCCGTCGTGGAGCGCTCGATGGCGGGCGCGGACGTGGGCGCGGTGGCGGATGTTGGGCCTGGACGTTGGGAATTGTTGCGGGACGTCGTGAAAGCGTGGCCGGGCGCCGGCGCGGGACGATGGCTCGCGTGGCCAACGCGAAATGACGATTGGAGTGGCTTCTTTCGCCGATTGATTGGAGAAGACACCGCGAAACAGAAGGGTGGGTATTTGACGATTTCCACGAGCGGGCTCGTGCGCGGTTCGGGCGTGGGAAGTCCGAATTGGGACGTGTTGCTGTCGACGTTTCCGCGCAATCGGCCGGGTAATAAGCAAGATGAAGACGCGGAAAAGGCGTGGAAAAAAGCGACGTTGGATTCTTTTGAAGAGCTCACCGCGCGTGAAGGGTCGAGTTCCGCGCGAGGTGGCGGTCGAAGTGCGGTCTCGCAGGCGTTGCCATCGGACGTGCCAGAGTTGAGCACGATTATTGGCATTCACGAAGCGTTTTACGCCGCGCTCGACGCTGGTGACGAAAAGGCGATGTCGCAGATTTGGGCAAAAGGTCGGTCGAAACGCGACGTGAGTAGTGCGGTGAAATCATTAGTCGATCGGGGTGCGCGTATTGATGGATGGGACACCGTGCTCAAGCCCGATAGACGTCCAGTGGGGATTAAAATTAACGACGTCGACGTCACGATTGAAAAGGGCGTCGCTACGCTCACGTGCCTGGAAACGGTGACGAATGGAGCCACGCTTCTCGCGACGCAAACTTTCGAGCGCGAAGGAGACGAGACGAGTGACTGGGTTCTGACGGGACACACGACGATTCCTTACGGCGCTGACGTCGTTGCAAAAGTCGTTCTTCGATGCGATTGCGAAGGCTGCGTCGCGGTGCCAGCGAAAGCCGTCGCCTCGGGCGTGTAGGTATCATATCGTACCAGTATAGAAATTGCTATTAAAATGTATTGCTGCTGCGGTTCAAATGTTTCATTTTTCTTATTTTCTTTTCCTTTTCTAATAATACACGTGCTCTGTCTTGCGATATACAGACGAGACTTTTCAGTCTCTAGCACTTGTACAAAAGCAACTCTTGAATATTACCATTCATCCATGTCCACATCATCATACCATCGTGGAGGGCGAGCAGGCTGCTCCTCTTCGTATTGAATACCACCTTTGATTGATTGCTCAATTTCAATTCGCAAACTTTCAGCAAATCCTGCGTATTCAGCTTCAGGAATGGCGGCGAGTCGCAAACCGACGAGCTTCTCGCCCGCCGTCGTCTCTGCGCGCACGACTTGAACGTGACGCACTCTATTTTCACCGCGCTGATTGAATTCCACAACATGAAATTTCGCGTTGATTTCATTCCACACGGGCAGCACAGCTCCGCAAACGAGAACATCAGACTTGTGTCGTTGACCATACGAACAAGATCCTGGGTTCGCTCGGTTTTGGCGACACGACGGGCCGTGCGTGCAAATTTTACTAAAGTAGTCGTGCCAGAAAGACCAAAGCTCTCGAAATCGCATCATATCAGCCAAGTTCGTCATTGAAATTCGTTCGTAATTTGATTCGATATTTTCGAGATCCATGTTGTGCGCGTTCATCGAGTTTGGACGAACGATGTTCATCTGTGGATTTGTTATATCACGCTGCGACGCGATGTGCAGCCGACGAATTTCTGAAGCGTACAACACGAGTGGACGATTGCAGCGAAGTGCCGCAATCTTCTGCTTACTGATGAAAAATCCATGAATTCCACGCTGACGCGTTCCTTGAAACTTCTCGGCCCGTGTAGCGTCGTAGAGCTTCATCATTTCACGCACTTGCGTGTACGTCAAACCCACGTCACACGTCACCAAACGACACGTCGTCTCCGCGGCAGTCAACTCATCCTTGTGAATAACGACTTTGTGACGTTCTTCTGCGATAACGGAGCTCCCACGAATGCTTCCAACGCCTCGATCGAACTTGCCGAGTGTCTTGAGCTCTTTGATGTAACCTTCAAACGTTTGCGTAAAGTAATCAAAAATCACCTTTTGAGAATCAATGGGCATGCCAAGCAAGCGGTTCAGAAACAACGAAACCTTCGGCGCCGGTTTATATCTTTCAGGAATGGCTCGCCTGCCGCGGTCATCGATCTCTGCAAGTCCGACGTTTATGAGCTCGCGCCAAATAAGTTCTTTTACTTGCTCAAACGTGCCATTGTGAAATTTGACGCAGTCCAACGGATCAGTGTCGCCGCGGATATCAGAAATCATGCGTCTCAGAGCACCGTATCCATACATGTTATCAATGTCAAACTCTTTCAAATTCTCACCCGCACCCAGCGCACGTCTGTCACCTTTGAGTAATGCTCCGAGCGAGAGAAGACGTTTGGCGGCACTCGAAGCGAATCGTCGTTCGCCGCCACACGGTGTCATGAGAATGCGATAGAGCGGCGCACTAGACTGGTTTGCGCGGTGTGAACGACCAAACTGCTGAATTGCTTTATCCGCACTCCAAGGAAGCTCAAGCGTCATGTGACAACGCCGTCGTTGATTCGGAACGCGTCTGTCAGCCTGAAGCGAGATACCCGTACTCGCAGCGTCTGAGATGATTGCAATAAGTTTATCGCCATCCTGGAACTTCTTGCGCTCGCTGAGATTGAGCATTTTACCAGCTACAGCTTCGTCAGTAGAACGCTTTCGAGTGGTGACTCTCCCGTCGGCATCACGAACTTGATGCAATTTGCGACCCGTCATCTCGGCTACGTTTGCGTGACCGCCGCACAAACCGATGAGATTATCCAAAGGATTTGGCGGAAGTTGCAGCGACTCAACCGCCCGAATTAAGAGCGCGCGGATGTGTAACAAGTGCTGATTCTCCACCCCAATTTCGTGCCGAGCATTAGGATTGCCCATCATTTCGTCTTCGTCTTCGTTTTCGTCTTCGTCGTCTAAATCATCGTCGTCATCGTCTTCATCGTCGGCGGCGGCGGCGGCCGCAGCAGCCGCGGCGGCGGCGGCAGCGCGGCGAACTCCACCTTCGCGTTTCACTTGTGGCTTCACTTCACGCATTACTGGAGCTCCAGCCGGACGCAGATCGCGCTCGCGAACGAACCGCTGCAAACGCTCGAGCGCGTTCACTTGCGGTCCCTGGTGAGGCACGGGCGCGGGTGGGCGAGGCGCCATAGGCTTCACGGGCGGCGCACCAGGCTGCTGATGACGCGCGGCTGCTCCAGAAGAAGATCCAGCAACGCCGAGTAACGAACGTTGTTGATCAAAGTCTGCACGTCGCTTTTGCACGCTGTCCATAAAGTCTCGTTCATCCGAGTCATCCGAATCAGAAAGATCAAGCTCAATTATTTCAGGATCGATCACGGACTTAGCACCACGAGCGGGCGGCGCGGGTCCATCGCTTTCACTTCGAGACATCTTCGGCTGATTACCACCACCGCCGTCGTCGGCGCCTCTCGCTGGAGAAGCGCGCTTGCTGGCAGAACCTGGATTACGAGGCGCCGCGGCTGGAGACTCGAGTCGCGCATCTACATTCGGCGCGTCTTCTGCCGATGGATGATTGACAGCTTGCGGCGCTGCTGGAACCTGAGCCACGCCGTTGACTTGCTGCTGCAAACGTGCTGCGAGCTCGCGTTCTTCATTCAACATTCTGTCGCGACGCACCTTTTCCCCAGCCTCGAGAAACGCGTGCTTTTGTTCCATAGCACGGACTTGCGCTTCGCTCGCTCCGACGCGAGCGCGTTGATGAATGTCCTCCTCGGTTAAATCAAAGAAATCACCCGCCAACTTGGCCGCCTCCATACGCTCAGCTAAGACTTCGTCGAGCGACTTTTCAACCATGAGTTCGATTTCGTCGTCGTCGTCATTCGCATCTGCTGCACCGGCGCCTGCGGCAGCACCGGCAGCGGCACCGGCAGCATCAACATTGTCAGCATTCGGTCGCGCACCAGGACGGGGACCTTGGTTCAACTCGTCGTCATCGACAACTTGACGTCGACCCGCCGGACGTCGCGCCATGACTTCACCAATCGTCTCCGCGCTGCACCAGCGAATGGCGACTTCTGTGACATCCGTGAGAATACTATCCCACAACTGCTGCGACTCGGCAGATGCTTGACTCGATGTAGTCGGAAAGTTCTTAATCAAAAAATTCGTAAGCATTTCAGCTGGAGAACTGGCAAAGTCTTCATCCTCGCCTTCGTCGTCGTTTGCGTGCATACGCGCGAGACTCGCTTCGCCGGTGCTCTGTAAACCGATGACAACTGCAAAGTTTTCTTCAGTCACCGCCTTGAGTGCAGCTCGAGCGAGCGTCGGAACTTTGGCGCAAAGTAACATTTGCCTAAAGAATCGCTGATGCGTGGCCCAGAACAATCGAATGAGCGCCGCCATGTCCTTGCCGTGAGCATCCTTCCACGCCCGTGCGTCTGGGTACCCGCGCGCGAGTTCAACGGCGTAGAAAACCTTCTTCATCATCGTCCAAAACGCTACGCTTCTATCGTACATCAACTTAATTTCAGGACCAATTTCACAATTCACTAATTCAAACTCGGCATCAGCGTACGACAACGTTCGGCAAAGATAACTACCAGTCGCTTTCAACCCGCACGCGAAAATTTCAAGAGCGCCCAAACCAGACTTTTCCAACTTGCTCAACATATCCACCATGCTGGAAAACCCAAAGTGCCCGAGCCGCGTCATGTACGCCAAGTTTCTCGGTTCGCTCGCTCCGGTGGCTGAGCAATACAATACGCGCGCATTGGGAATGACGAGTTGCAACGCCACGACGGCCAACGCCGTCTTGGTCGGCGTGCCAGTCGAGTTCATCAAATTCTTCGCCTTGTGACATTCATCAAAAACAATCAACGGTCCGTGCTCGTCACCCTTCAACCAATCCGCGAGTTGCAATAAACGCGACCCAGGCACGAGCATCGCGCGCAAATTCTCCTCAGTCGACGCATTCTTTGGAGTCTTGGGCAAACGCTGCGTCAGGAGCGAATACGTACAAAACACCACGCCGACGTCTAAAACGCGCTCCAACGACCCTTGTGGTAACCCAGCGGTGCCTTCGGGAATCACCGCCATCGCCGGCGCCGCATTCATATCATTCAAATCCCGCTCCGCATCGAATTTCAAATCCGCGCTCGTGCTCACCCACAACACGCGTCGTCCGCCTCTACGTCTATGTTCGTACACCAACCCCGCGATCTGTCGCCCTTTCCCCACGCCCGCACCATCTCCCAAGAAAAAACCCGCGCGAGACCCATCCTTCAACCGCTGCTCGTGTCTCATGCACGCATACGTCACGCTCTCGAGCTGTAGCGCACTTAACGCCCCGTTTCGTACCAAGTCGCCCAACGCGTGCGCGTACGTCGGCTCGGGCGGCGACACCTTGGCCAACGTTCCCGTCTCCACCACCGCATCGGGGTGCTCGCCGCCCTCAATCGCGCCGTACCGCGGTTGATACCGCTCGTACTCCACCCCAACTTCCGCGTCGTCGTCCTCGACGTTCACCACGTCCGGATTCTCGCGCGCACGCGCAGCCTCGTCATCTCGAACGCGCGGTTTCGGAAAAATCTTATCCTCACGCCCGCGCGCGCGCGCCGCCGCGGCGTCCGCGCGCGCGATGTGCTCGAGAATCACCCGACGCTGCGCGTCGAGATCGAACTTCATCCCGAGCGCGGCGTCGACGACGACGACCGCGCGTTGGGAAGTGAGGATTTTTGAATGCGACGTGACGTGACAGTTGACGCCATTCGCGCGCGCGCATGCGCGTCGACGCGGCGCTGGCGATCGCGCGCGCGTTGTCGGTGAGCGCCACGGCGTGCGGCGCACGCGATGTCGCGTCGCTCGCGCGCGTGGGCGGCGCCAGTGCGGCGTGCGTCGTCGCGTCGCGCGTATTGGAGGTTGCGTTGTCCAGCGGCGCGCGCGACGTCGGGCGTCGTCGGGCGTCGTGTGCGCGCGCGATGCGCGGAGTCGTCGCGCGCGTGATCGCGCCGTGGTGCGCAGGCGTCGTGGTGTGCGTGTTGGTGGCGTTCGCGTTCGCGGGGAGCGTGCTGCGCGGCGATGATTCGACGACGTGGGCGCGCTCGGCGGCGTTTGGCGCGTACGCGTCGGCTGTCGTCGGGCTCACCGTGGCTATGGATATCGGATGCGACCGCGCGAGCATCGAGCGCGTGTTCGTGAGGGGTGATGCGCGCGGTGTGCGAGAGGTTATGGCGCGCTCGAGCGTGATTGGAGGCGTGGCGGGCGCGTGGGTGGGCGCCGTGCCGGCGCCGTTGGATTGGAACCGCGCGTGGCAAGCGTGGCCGGTGTCGTGCGTGCGTGGGATGAGCGCGGGATTCGCGTGTGGGGCGCTCGTGGGTGTCGTGCGCGCGACGCAATTCAGCGGTGCAGGCACGCGCGGGAAGATGCGAGCGACGTGACGTTTGAGGAACGGACGTCGGCGCTCGATGTCGATGTCGATGCCGTTGGCTCGGTAGTAAAAGTAGCAATCGATAGCAAACCTAGAATCTCTATACATACATCATCGCGCGCAGTTGGCGCAAGTTTAAGCGTTCGCCCTAAATCCATAGTTATCTTTCGCCGCGCGATCGAGCGCGTCGTCCTTGGCGAGCAAATTTTTAAGCCGTTCGACTTCGTGAACGTCGCCTTGCCTGTGTGCGATTTGGAGCTGGGAACGCAAGAGCTCTTGCTCGCGCATACCATCTCGCGCCGCGCCGCCACCCTGCGCGCGCATACGCGCCAAGATAGCGTGTTGTTTCGCCGCGGCTTCCTTCTCACGCGCCTCGGCGAGTTCTCGCCGACGTTCGGCTTCGTCGTCGCCAAACGCTCGCCTCTCTGGTTTCTTCCCCTCATCGCCTCGAGACGCGCTCCTCGACCGCGAACGGCGCGACGACTTTTTGTGTTTCTTGTGTTTTCTCCTATCCGAGGACTTTCTGTACTTCTTGTGCCGCCGCCGACCGCTTCGAGAGCCGTCGTCGTCGGAGCCGTCGTCGTCGCTCGAGCTCGAGCTCCCATCGCGTCGCCGCCGTCGACGTCGTTCCCGTCCGCTCGACCCCGCACCTCCCGTCGTCGTCGTCGTCGTCGTCGTCGTCGTCGTCGTCGTCGTTCGTCCCGCGCGTTCGGCATCGAAGAACTCTCGTAACGCATCCTTGGCGAGCTGCACGTCGCCGTCGTGTTTTTCCAGCGCCAACGCGTCGGTGGCGTTCGGGAACTCTCGTCGTAAATACGCATCTGCGGCGTGTGCGGCTTCGCGAGCGCGTGCCTCGGCGTGTCGCTGCATCATGGATGGACCGCGGTCATCCGGCGCGTTCGGGTCACCGCGCGTGTACATGGTTGTCATGGGAGTCGCGAAGTGAGGCTAAACCGTCTAAGCGTGGTATTGAAGAGCTCCGTGGCTAGGTGGAACGATGAAAAAGCTAATGCTGCTGCTGCTGTAGTAGTAGTAGTATGTGTTGTTCGTTGGTGTCATGAAGTCACCCGACGGCGGGTCTCGTCAGTCCACTTGGAACAAGAGCTTGAACATTTCATAGGAGAAAAATCCGAGCGACGCCGACGGGAGCACTTGAATGCAACTCGGGCCTAAACCGGCGTATAATCCACGAACACCTTGCTTGCGAACGATCGACCGTAAGGTGACGGTCATTCGACGAAGCGCTTCGCGGCCGAAGACCATCGACGCTGATGAGCGTCCACCTTGCATTTGCATGCGACGACGAATGACTTCAAACGGATACGTCGACGCTTCAGACGCGACGCCGGCGAGCGCGCCAAACAACATCATATTCGACGCCTCCACAGTCTTGGATGGATATTCGCGCTCTAATTTCGCGCGCTCGCGCGTGTCTTTTGTGGCGGCGATTCTCACGCGCAGCTCCTCGTCGAGCTGTGCCATGCGACGATGTTTCAAGCCGTCGTAAATGGTGTAGTACACCGCGGCGTTGGGCGCCATGGACACGAGCGCCGGCGTAATGCCGCGATAAAACGTCGACAAACCTTCTTGCGTGTACATGGTCTTCACACACTGTATCAACGAACCGTATTTGGCCTTACCACCCGTCGTCAACAAACGCGTACGCAATACATCCATCGGAAAGCACGTCAACACCGCCGTGACGCCCGCTCCGGCGCCCGCGCACAACGTCCCAATTTTCCTCCCATCGCTCCCTTCGGGAAAAGCCTTAATCACAAACCCGCGATAGGTGTCAAAAGCACAAAAGTTAATCGCCTTATACGGCGCCGTGCGCGCTAAATTCAATAAATTCCCCTTCCAAAACCCACCGAGTCCCTCCTTGGTAAAGATGCTCCGCACCAACGCCTCGGGTTTCAACGCGCTCCTATTCAATAAATACTCAATCTTCACGCGTTCTAACGGCGCGAGCACCGTACGCACGCATATCGTCGCCCCGATACCACTCGCCAACCGCCTCGCCGCCTCTTCCTGCGCCGGTAACTTGCGAGTCGTCGTCGACTTCGCGCGCAACTTGTCGTCGAGCGACCGCGCCCAACCGACCGCGCCCGACGCCGACGCCGACGACGCGTTCGACGCCGACACCGACGCGAGACGCCGCCGCCGACGCCACCGCCGCCGACGCCCCGACGCCGCCGACGCCGACGCCGCCACCGCCGACGCGCGCTCGCCCCCACCGCCGCCGTTCGCGTCGTCGCGCCACCATCCAGCGCGCAGCGCGCGCGCGACGCACCGTCGCGCGTCGCCCATCCCGCGCCCCGCCGCCGCCGTCACCGACGACGACGACGACGACGACGACGACGACGCACGCGACGCGCGATC
>Ga0181595_10002999_pt1 | contig 16459 bp, 10 predicted proteins | sample 041ome_7_FD_145604 | JGI IMG/M metagenome (GOLD analysis project Ga0181595, IMG submission 145604) | Coastal salt marsh microbial communities from the Groves Creek Marsh, Skidaway Island, Georgia - 041401AS metaG (spades assembly) | ecosystem: Environmental > Aquatic > Marine > Intertidal zone...
TTCCGAACAGCGATTTCGGAAAATGGCTAAAAGTGATCGGATAAAACCGAAACAGGCGATCGGATTAAACCGAAATGGGTGATCGGATTGGACCGAAATGAGTGTTCGGATTCAGCCGAAACATGCAAATTTGTCTCGAACCAACGATATGTACCCAGTAAAACTTTCAGGGACATCTTCATCACTCGCGATTTGAGGATGCAACCAATCCAAAAAGTCTTGAGCATAATCGCTGCCAATCACACCAATTAAAAGTGTGTCAATTTCTTGAGTAGAAAGTGGTGATTTGGTTTTGTCACAACGGTTATGGGCAATATATTTGCTTCTAATATCGTTCACTTTTTTCCGTTCTAATGCTTCCTTCATCTTATTTTTTTGCAGCGTTAGTTCAGGGCAACATTCATGAATTAACTTTCCATATTCCCGACAGAATTCTGTAAATTTTGCAAGGTTCAAAATAATCGATTGCAAACAAAGTCTGTAGATACCTTGGCGGAACAGATCATCTCTTTTTGGATAATCGCCGTGTTCGTAGTCTCTCAATACTTCTACAGCCACGCAGATGTCGAGAATCATTCCATTTAAAATATCTATTGCATCCTGACGTTCAGACATTTTCACCTCAGCTATAACAATCCTTTTTCAAAGACAGTCCGCCCACAAGTCGAACATTTTTCTGCTTTTTTTCATAATTTTTACTCATATCAAACTAACGCTGATGCACCTCTATTTCAACAGACTTTTCTAAAATCAGTAAATTTGCGGCCGACAAAACTTATACTGGCACTCCGCTAGTTGTTCTTCAATTTACTCAAGCTGGATACATGGGAATTTACCCAGTGGCTTGGACTAATTAAGGGAGTGATGAATAGGCATTTACCACAACGGCCAATGTCGGCAAAAAGCCGAGATTCGACGAAGTAGTACTTTCCATGAAAGTGGTGGTGCGATTAATTTGCAACATGTGGTAAGGACAGGTTGCAATGAGGTGGTAAATTAAATGCAATTATTCACTTACATCGTCTCCCTGGCTATACATTGGCGCATCCCATCAATGTCATAGCTTCGGCGGCCAAAGCCTTTTGTCAGCAAGTCAGGAGGCAGGAACTCGTCATATTTCTCAATGAATTTATCTTCGACAAGTTCCGCAAGCTGGAACTCTGTAACATTTTCTGCCTCACTGCTGATGGTGTTTAAGCATGACTTCACTGTTTCCAAACTTGTATTTTCCACCTCTATTATCCCTGCGAAATCAGAGGCATCTAGTCCATATTTTCTTAGCATAACTGTCAATGTACGGACTACTCTGTCACCTTTCCAGAGCAAAATTAGAACCCGATTACCAAGCTGAAGCAGCCATCGTTTACTTAAACCTATATCACTGAAATTTGCGACAGCTTGCTCAAAAAGGCTCTGAGCATTCGAATCGAGAAAATGTAATTTATTTGATCCGACAGCAATTGCACATTCACCTGATCGCAAGATGCTAAACATTTCTTCTCTAACGCGATCATGCACAGTCATACCTTCACCACCAAAATTTGGTGGTTTTCCTGATTTGGCATTTTCTAAATTGATAGTTTTGCGCTCAGGATCAACAAGTAAAACTTTCCATCTTCTGCCAGCAAAAATCATACTTTGCCCTACTGCTGGAACGTAATCGACAGGCAGTGAACCTAACGATTTGCCATTACAAACGATTCGGTATTCTTCTGGTGTTTTGAAAACGGCATAAAATGTGTAATGGCTTACCAGCTTTTCACCCATCAAGCCCAATACCAGCTCGCCCGATTGCAACTGCTTAATCAGTTCAACTTTTCCCATGTGCGTCAACAGGCTGAAATAGTCGGCTTTTTCAACTTGTTTAAATGGACCTTTCATACAGAGCGTTTTATAGATCTGATCAGCCCTAACACCACCCCATTGCGCAATGAATGCCAGAACTTGATGCAAAAACGTAGAGTAGTGGCACTGATTCTGTTCAGAAGGCTCAATCCATTTGTTTTGAATAAGTAACCTGACCATAGCTATAGACTGAATCAACTCAAGTCGGAGTAAATCTTGGATACTCGATTTATCTGTTAGCTCATTTTCAACAATCATCATCCGAAGTGTTGCTGGACCACCTCTGCGTCCTGATCTACCCACTCGTTGCTTCAAACTTGCCACTGAATGAGGTGCAGTGACTTGGACAACTGAATTCACCTTTCCAATATCAATGCCAAGTTCCAGAGTCATGGTGCATAGCGCTGTTGTTGGGAGTGATTCACTTTGCAGCCTTGCTTCCAGTGTCTCTCTCAATTCCTTTGACAAAGAACCGTGATGCGGAAAAAACTCATTCGGTACAACGTTTTTTTCGCAGAGCTCCCTGAGTTCAGCTGCAAGAATTTCTGTTTTGGTGCGGGTGTTAGCAAAAACCAAATGCGACCCACCTCTGCATAGGCTGTACAAGTCTTTAGAGAACAGTTTTTCAGGGGAACTATCAACGCCTTCCGCCAAATCAACTATGGCAGGCTTCAGGTAGCCACGAACCTCTAGTCGAAGCGAACCACTTGCAGCTCCTTTGATGATTCTGCAAGGAAAATCTGATGATGGTCTCAATATTGGCGGGACTGTTTCAATATTACCAAGCGTAGCACTGAGGGCCACTCTTGGTATGGGGCTTTCAGGGCAAATCACATGCTCTATACGACACAATAAAGACTGGAGATGTATACCTCGTTCACTGCCTATAAAAGCGTGAAACTCATCAATAACAACATACTTTAGCTCTGAAAATGCTCTTCTGATCCATTCAGGATCCCGAATCAACAATGATTCAAGAGATTCGGGAGTAATAAGAATTATGCCAGATGGTACTCTCTTTGCTTTTTGTTTTTTTGAAACAGATGCGTCTCCATGCCACGGTACAACATCAATCTCCGCCAACTCACACAGTGCCTCAAGTCGTCTGTATTGGTCGTTGATTAAAGCTTTTAGGGGGCTTATGTAAAGAATACCAAAACCAGCTTCAGCTCCGATGATCGAAGATATTGCTGGAAGGAAAAATGCTTCAGTTTTACCTGCCGCAGTGGAAGCACTGATGATTACATCAGTAGCCCCTGACAGAATGGGTTCGACGGCTAACCGTTGGATATCCCTAAGCCCAGTCCATCCTTGCTGGTTTATCCATCTGCGTACTCGTACATCGAGTAATTCAACCTCATGGGTCATAACTTGAATGTCGCCATATCGTCATCGACCAAGGCTGAATCTTCATCGAAAATTTCAGGGAGATCAGATGGCCTATCTTCTTCGATAGGCAGCTTATCAATGAGTGAATCCCAAGATAAATGCTTAGCTTGCTCCAGCACAGACAGCAGATCCAGAAATGCTTTAATGGTATTGCGCGGAGTTCTGAAATATGACTCTCCGACGACTTTGTTACAGTGGGTCAGGAAAGCCCGTAATGCTTCGTCAGGCACCAAATAGTGAGATGAGTCGCCCAATGCATATACATGGCGTAAGTTCTTCAGTAAAAGAAAAAGCTCTTCTGGCGTCAGGCTGGCAAGATGGAGTGTTGGGGAGTTATAATCAATCACGCCAGCTTTCTGTGCAAATGAATTTTGAGCCAAGCGGGTTCGCAAAGCGTCATAGCTAAACAAACCTTTTCTGCTGTCCAGCAGAAAATCTGGTGTACCACCCAATAGGAAACCGAGATGGTTGGCTGATCCCTGCAAGCAGTCATTCAAAATCCGCAGAATTTGTTCATAGTTTGAAACCCGCGCCTGAGAGCTGTTCAACTTGTATAGATTGACCATCTCGTCTAAGTTAACGAGCAAGCCAGAGAATCCAGCCTGACGCACAAATAGGCTCATCAGTTTTAAGGAGTCATAAAAAGAACTGTCAGAGATAATAGTTCTGACATCCAAGTCCTTTTTTGCATCTGTCTTAGTCGTATATTCAGCGCGTAACCATCTTATAGCGTTGGATTTTAGGTCTTCGTTGTCGGTTTCGTATCCCTTCCAATAGGATTCGATCACCTTAGCAAAATCGTAGCCGCCAACCAGCTCGGATAACTCTGCTAGTTTGTGATGAATTACATCTGAAACCTTTTGTCCTTTGGCGTCAGCCTCTTGTCTTGCCAAAGTTACAAAGCGTTCAACGATGCTTGTCAAAGCGTTACCATCGGGCTTTGTTCTGGTTGACATATTTCGCATCAACTCAGAATAGAGGTTTCTGGCTTGCCCAGCCGATGCGTGTATCCTGCGGTCAGGGGATAAGTCTGCGTTAACTGTAACCAGCTTGTGCTCAAGCGCGATTGATCTTATAACGCTAAGAAAAAACGTTTTTCCAGAGCCATAGTCACCAATAATTAATCGAAACGCAGATCCACCAGCTGAAATACGCTCTATATCCTTAAAAAGAGCCTTAATTTCGTTGATACGACCGACCTGAATATGCTGAATTCCAACTCGGGGCGTAACCCCAGAACTTAGTGACTGGATAATTGCATCACGTTCTTTTGCTCTTATTTTTACTTCAAACATAATTATTTCCCGAGTTGATTAATTTCGTCAGCTATTTCCTGTTCGACTTTAAAGTCATGATCTTCTTCAAGCAGTGGTGCGCTAACCAAGTCATAAGCCCAATCATTAACGACCTCTACCACGTCATTAACCATCAGGCTGTAGCTGTCACAAAGTGCTTTAAAGTCTTTTCGAAGCCACTCAGGTCGTTCAAGTAGTTTCTCGACCAATTCTCTGTATTGGGGTTGTAGTGATGACATTGGTGTGGCTGGTGTTAAATTGTCATTCACATTTGTAGCAACCACTGTTTCAACTTCGTTCGTGGCTGGTTCATCCTCTGTAAATATGGCATGTAGCATCGCCTGTACATCTTTAGTCTCACTTTCATGTAGCATCAACACTACATCATCAAGTTCAACCTCGTGCTTATCGGAGGCTTGACTGATACCTGCTTTCGAGGTCGCCACTCGATGAATATCACTGGATACAGTCGATTTGTCTAAACCAAGAGCTACATATATAGATTCGAGCTGCTCAATTTCTTTCGCTTCGACTTTACCGTCTGCGAGTACCAAGCTAATCATAACATTACATATCGCAGTCTTTTCAGTCTGGGGGACATTCTCAAGTTTACTTTTTATGGCTGACAGGTTTGATGGTGTTACTAACTGCCAATGAATGAATGCTTCAAGTGATTTTCTCTCTGCTTCACTGATAAATGGATCTGTCTTCAACAGAGATAGCAAAAACTCACGCTCATCATCACCTACTGAACCGTCAGCACGGGCGATGATTGCCCCTAGTTTCAGTAATAACAGTAACTCATTAAAGGCTTTTGACGCTGTTTTTAAGCGACTTTCAGGCGACTCAAAAGAGTACACAGTAATGACATCTTCACTCTGAATTTTTGAGTGGTGAAATCTAGGATCGGGCGCAAATCCAATCTCAAGCTTGTCCATTAACCTGACTATTAAATCATTCTCGCCTTTATTGAATTTTGTTGGAATTGATAAACCTATTTGCTGCCAGAGAGCCGCAATCTCCACCGTACTATTTCGAACTGAATGATCAACGAGCCAATCTTTCAGTCTGACAACACGTTCCAGTTGAACGCTCTCGTAAAATAGATCTGGAAGAAGGAGTAACCCAGCAATGTCATCTTCTGTTGAGCCTGCTTTACCTAAATATCGAATGTAAGGCTCAAGTTCCTGATTGCAAAGTTCAGCAATTTCTAAAAGCTTCTTGAACGGGCCAGACATAATAGCTGCGTCAGGTAGATCGAACTTTATTGATTGAATACCGCGAAGTGACTTACTTGCCATAACAGGGGTTATTCTAAGCGGTGTCTTGTTTGGCGTGATTTTTAGTCCTTCGCCAAACTGTTGTTGATACTTCAGTAAAAAAAGCTTTTTAAACAATGGAAAACATCGTCTTGCTGGTGTTTTCAGTCGGTATTCGGGATGGTTATTAATCCAAGAAAAAGCCAGTGAGCTTGGCAAAGGACGGTCATTGTATACTTCGAGAGCGACCTTATATCTGAATAAGTAAGAAATGATTGAGTCTTCAATTTCTAGATCTAACTCTTTTCCTTGTCGCGATGCAAAGATACAGACAAGCTCTAATAAATTTGTCGAATAACGATAGAACGAACTACTGGATCCATAAATATCTCTTAACCGAAGAACTTCATGAAATATTTGTATCAGTTCGTTGGCCTCACACTTGATCACCTGACCTGACATATTTGATTCGGGGTTGTCTACGACAACTCTTCTTTCCAAACCGTATAAGTAAATAAATACATACCCAAGTGGGACATTTGGGTTAGTGCGATCGCTTGCTAACCACTTTAAATAGGCACCCCTACACCTTGAAGATATTGAACTATAGCTCGGCCAGTATCCCAATGATTCGTCTTGATAATTCATTGGCATATCTTCTATTGGAAGTGATGGGTCAACTAGTGAAGATTCGGTCGCATATCCATCAATTGATTTAAGCTTGTGACCAAAATAAAAAAAGCCGCCTTTAATCTCTAATCCACCTGCTCTAACATGGTCATCTACAGACACCCACACAGATTTATTCGACGGAATACTAATAACTGGTTTGTCTGAGGATAAGGTCTTAGGGAAGGGAGCGTCTGTTTTAGTAGTAATTGGTAAGTTGGATTTTTTTTCAACTAGCGAGTCTGATTTTTGGTGTAATACAATTCTTGTCATTGCCAACAGGTTTGCATATGCCTCTTTTCTAGAGAAATCTTGATTTGATGCTGGATGTTCAGCATCTATCGGCAAATCAACAACATGTTTGGAATCTTGTGTTGGAACCTGAAGAGGCTTAACAACGAGCGAGTTTGATTTTTGGTCTAAAACACTTCTTGTCATTGCCAACAGGTTGGAGTATGCCTCTTTTCTGGAGAAATCTATATTTGATGCTGGTTCTTCAGCATTTATCGGCAAATCAACAACATGTTTGGAGTCTTGTGTTGAAACCTGAAGAGGCTTAACAACGAGCGAGCCTGATTTTTGGTCTAAAACTTTTCTTGTCATTGCCAACAGGTTGGCATATGCCTCTTTTCTGGAGAAATCTATATTTGATGCTGGTTGTTCCGCTTTTTTCGGCAGATAAACAACATATTTGGAGTCTTGCGTTGGAACCTGTAGAGGCTGAACAACGAGCGAATATTGTTGATTACTAATTTGCGTTGCGGTGGTTTGGTTACTGTTGGTTGATGGCTCAACTACATCAAAGGCCACAGGTTCCTCAGACACTATGGGTATCTCAACTAAACCATCATCGCCTCCAGCAACGTTGATATAGTTTGTTGGACTGGTGACGGCTGAATCAGTATGACTTAACAACTCCTTAATATGACTCCTGTTATTATCTGGACTAACTGTGTGATAAGGCTTGGCAAATATTTGATTGGCATCATCTGCGCAATTCTGAGAATCTTTCTTTGGAAACTCAATAGGTTTAACAATGGGTGTATTAAGTTGCTCTGACACAATCGATATATCTACCAGTCCCTCATCGCCATTCGTTAAGTTATATTCTGTTCGAGTTGCAGAAGAATTGGGGCTATCTTTTTTGAGTGCAGACGAAGCGGCTTTTAGAGTGAGGTAACCAAACGCTATCAAAATTGCTATAACGATCAAATCTGCCATGACTTACCCCGATATCCTTAATACGGTACAGTATAAGTCCAGAGTACGTTAGAAGCGCAAGCTGTATTGGTAAAATGGCAAGTATGTAGCCTCTATCAGTGTTTTAGCCACAAGTGATCAATGGCATACTACACACAGTGCCAGTTTAACTTTGAATGTCATTTGGAATTAGGTAGTTAGCTTATCCTTCTTGAAGGCTTTTACTGCAAGCCAAGTTTCAACTATTTTAAATAAAGTTTCATTCGAGGCTTGGCATTGTGGACAGACTTCATGACTCTGGTTTTACCCCTAAAGCGCTTGCTATCACAGGATTTAAAACTGCGGACAAACTACTTGCATCTTGGGGCTGCACGACTCAGCAGGTTCAGGCCATCCTCAAACTCTCGAAATCGTCTTACCATAAATTCAAATCACACCCCGAGCTAACAAAATTAGGTGATGATCCAATGGAGCGGATCAGCCATCTGCTGAACATACAAGCGGCCTTACGAATGGTCTTTAGCAACCCTCAGAATGTGAGTGGATTTATGGGCAGAGCCAACAACAACGACTTTTTTGCTGGCCGCGCCCCGCTGGAGATTATTTCGTCAGGGCGATTCAGTGATCTTTACGAGGTCGCTCGGCGTGTGAGTTCGTTGCAGGGTATTCCTATCAATAGCAGTATTAGATCAGCTTTCACGGAAGAGCAGCTTCTAAGTGAGCTTGATTCCTCGGCTGCTGAGCTTTTGGCATTGCCTATAGAGGGTGAACACTTTTTTGATGCCGATAAGTAAAAGGCTACCCGCAATATATTTTATATTCTTCGCTGCGCGAATACATGAGCAATAACAACATCTCTAATCTTGAATGTCCAGCCGATCAATCAAACTACGTAATAGCCCAAGATTGATTCGTATGTATAAAACGGCCTGGACAAAACAAATCGTTTCGTATTATCAATGCTGACAAAAGTGAGTTTTAATTGCAGCTTGTTTTGAATTATTACAGGCAGAGTTGTCAGCGATCTAGATGACATGGCCCACAGCTTCAAATGGCGCACAAATTCGATCTCTGAAAGATTAATATTTATAGTATTATGAGTCAGACATTTCATTTTGAGATTCCTATTTATAGGTTGTGCATTAATTTCAAAAGTTGCAGTTAACTACTTATCAAGAACACACATTGATCCTACTCAGCAGTGAGGTTCATAACTATTTTTCAGCAGTGTTGTCCAAAATGAACTTTTTCAGCAAGGGCTAGGGTGCAAAAAAACTATGGTAATGTAAATTTAATGTTTATTTCAAACAATCCCTGATTGAAGCAGTCCAACTACCAGCAATACGCATGCCACAATTGCCCAGCCAAAAAAAATGTTTCTCAAAGTTTTTTTGTTTCTTTTTGACTTCCACAGCGAGGCAATTGCGATATGCAGTAGTGGAAATATGAAGACAGCTCCAACTGATTGAGCAATAGCGTTGCCGACCAGTGCATCATGATTAAGGTAGTGAAGCCCGCCATACTGTTTAAATGAGATCGCTAAAAAGGACAAAACACACGCAAAGAACAAAGCGATCAATACAATGGTGGTAGATATTTTTCCTGCAGCAGCATCGTTCGTAGACTGACTATCACCTTTCATAGCACCCTTGCAATTATCGTATTAATTATAAAAAATCATGCTAAACGAATTTAACATTATGAAGCAATACTTCATCGTTATTTGAACTGATTCAACTCGTTTTATCAGACCCTTTTTAGCATAATTTCCATCCTTAGCTCCCACTTTGAATTAAACCTAAAAGACCGCCAATAAGTTTTACAAAATACCAACACCCCAGAAGCAGTTCGACACAATTCAGTAACAAATATAGACATAATTTTTTTAAACACAAAATATAAATTTCTCGAAACATATATAGTTTTAGAATAAGATAAAAAAAAATAATTGAAGTATGGATACATGCAATTACACGATTTTTTAGCTTTGAAAAAAATACAAGGCATAGGGAATAAAACGCTTGTTGCCTTAATCGAGTTTTGTTCTGAGCGTAAAATTGAGTCCTTAAGCCATTTACAGTCAGTTGACTTAAGTAACTTTCAGCATCTGAAGCGAGCATCTACAGCCCTCAATAATTTTTTTTCCAGAACTAGCTTTCAAGAGACCCTTAAGCAATGCAAAACAGAAGTAGATGATTGGGAATTATTAGGAGTAAAAGCTGTCCTTTATGGCAGTTCAAACTACCCAAAACAACTAATTGAACTACAAGACCCTCCCGCAATTTTGTTTTGTAAAGGAAATTTGGAACTTCTAAAGACTCTTCGATCAATAGCTGTGGTTGGTACAAGAGAAAACTCACATTTAGGTGAAATAATAACCCAAAAAACTGTAGAACATTTCTCGAAGACAGGTTTTTGTATAGTTAGCGGTTTGGCTTTAGGTATAGATACAATTGCTCATCGAACAACGTTAGAGTGTAAAGGCACTACAGTCGCAGTACTGGTAGATGTTGTGAATATAGCACCATCTCAAAATCGACTTTTAGCAGAACAAATTGTTCTCGCTGGAGGCCTGCTTATTTCTGAGAACTCGCCAAATACTTCGATAGTTCCAGCATTTTTTGCAAAACGTGACCGCATCCAAGCAGGACTTGCAATGGCAGTCTTCGCAATAGAGACATCAGAGGATGGAGGTACTATGCATGCTGTAAATACAGCGGTGTCAATTAATCGCCCAATCTACGTTCCTGATGTTATCGCCGCAAGATATCAAAACCTTAACGAAAGAACGATCCAAGGCACCCAAATGCTTGTACGCAAGGGAATTGCAGAATCATACTCTCGGGACTCTTATGACAAAATAACAAAAAAGCTTACTGAATTAGCTGAGAATTATAACGATTCATTACCTAAATCAGGAAACCTTTTATGATTAAGTGTTTAATTGTTGATTTAGATGACACGTTGATTAATACACAAGCACTGGAACATCTTCGTTCTGAGAGACGCTGGGGAGAGGTTGGATCTAGAATTCACTTATGCACACCCCACTCCCAGGTACTAGACGTCATAAGTACAGTACGCTCCATTGGATTAAAAATTTGTGTTGTTACAAACTCTCCATCTCATTATGCACAACGCTTATTAAAATATTTTGATATAAGTGTTGATTATTTAGTCGGCTATCATGATGTTCGAAAACCAAAGCCAGACAGTGAAGGCATTGAGAGAGTTTTGTCTCACTTTCAAATCAGCGCTCTTGAGGCGGTTTATCTTGGTGATAGCATTGATGATTTCATAGCTTCAAATGCTGCAAATGTAGCGTATTTTGCGGTTGATTGGTCTAATGAAACTGTTGTTCCTATACAAAATCGTGGAGTAAGTAAGTTACTTGAGTATATAGGTTCAAGAAACTCATGTTTTAACTCGAATATAATGCGTTCCGACATCATTCAAAACGGCAACCATTTTTATCTAGGATACTACCTTACTGGAATAAAGCAGGAAATTTGGGCTTTTAAAGATGGACAGAAAGCAGCTATTGATAGATGGATAAATAAGACTAAGGAACTAGCACACTCACTACCTCAAGTTGACTATATTGTTAGAGCATTTGGACATGCAGAAACGCAGGTCAGTATAGGTGTAAATCGTGTACCTTTAGATGATTTATCAGAAAGTCTCGCAGTATCACTAAGCTCAAAGTACCTTCCACATTGTCTAAAAAAAGATCGTGTGCTTGTGAAATCCACAAAGTGCTCTTCAAGGGAACGAAAGTTACAGGTTAAAGGTGCATATTCTATTGATGTTGACATAGTAAATGCCATTAGGACAGACCCGATCACATTTCTTGTAGTCGATGATGTAATGACCTCTGGAGCAACTGTCGAAGACATTAAAAGAGCACTGAGTATTGCTTACCCCAAGGCACGTATTTATTTTTTTACGCTTGTAAAAACTATGTTCAGATTGCACTCAGACTCTTGCATCGCAGAAACCAGACACAACAACCAGTTGTTTGCTGATCTTTATACCACTGAAATGGAACCAGCAGAATATGTAGATAATTCACCGAAGCAGATTGGCACTAAATTACCAAGAGTAAATTTAGTCGCCAAAAGTTTTACGGCTAATTACTCCAAAACAAACCATAATTTCATTTGCTATAACTTAAAAACCTACTCAATTGCTTCAGAACCTGAATCTAAAACCACTTTAAACGCAATTTATATCCTGAAAAACATTCTCCAAAGAGGAACACCGACTATTGCATCTCGTAAGTTACGTCATGCATTTAGTCGCAATGGACACGATATCGAAAGTAATGCTCTTCAAGCACTGATATCGAAAAAACCGATTCGTTGGGAGAGATTGATAAGAGGTGATTCCAAGACAAGCAGATACCCTGCAAGGTATTTTTTTGACGAACTAATTCCTAAATATTTCGGTGACTACGCTTTTGTTAAACAATTGACTCTGCCCGAAGTACAAATTTTTGACATGACACAAGTACATGTCGATCAATTCAACAACCGTCAGGTAGATTTCTACATTCCACAGATAGGCTTGATAATTGAGATAGATGGTCAACAACATAAGCTTAATTTGGCATCAGATGAAAGTCGTGACGCTTTTACAAATTCTCTTGGGCTAAAAACCATCCGTTTTACGACTGAGGAAATAGCAAACGAAAATCAAATTTTCTTAGATAAAGTTTCCCAAATTATTGAGCATATTCGTTTTGTCGATAGGCTCGAACAGGAAAACTTAATAACAGTACCAAATGGACTTACTCTTCAGCATTACAAAAAAGCGTACATCGATGGCATAGACATTACAAGCCCAGATGTTCGCTTGACAGCATCTATAAGATTTCAATTATTGCTTCTGGAATTACTGGAACGAGGCGAAATCCGATTAGGTGAACGCACAAATATCATCTTAAGAAATCCAGACGGAATTGATTTTTGCGAAAAAGCCATAGATGATTTAAATGAACATCTTATACATCTTTTGGCGTTGCTTGGAATCGAAAACTTAAAACTTGACCTTTCTATCACCGAAGTATCAGATACATTTCCGATCGTTGATGTCCCAAATATAAAAATTGACTTCAGTATATTTGAACGTTTTGATGATAGTTTCCAAACGAACCAAGACACTATAGTTGTCAGAACGCATTATTTTGATTTTTATAGAACATTTTCTGCGGGAAATGCAGCTCGATTAGATAATCCAATATTACACAGCTACGATTTTTTTGAAATGGCTTGTAACGAGCCAATATCATATGAGCTTGATCTTAGTCCTGATAGTAAACATCGAAATGCTCTCAAGTTCTTACTAGGCAATCTTTTTTTACCATTTATAGATGAATTTGATTTTAGGGAGGGTCAAATTGGAATTATAGGTTCAGCTTTAGCACGTAAAGGAACCATCGGGTTATTACCTACAGGTTCTGGAAAATCGATATGCTACCAGCTATCAGCGATACTTCAACCAGCTATAAGCTTTGTCGTGTGTCCGATAAAAAGCCTAATGTATGACCAAAAATCAGATCTTGACAGCATTGGCTTCACTCGATGCAATTTTATAACAAGTGACCTGAGTCCTGAGCAGAAATCCAAAATTCAGAATGAGTATGGACACGGTCGATACTTCTTCGTATTTATTTCTCCCGAGAGGTTTCAAACTCACCAATTTAGAACAGAAATGACAGCCATAGGTTTAGACAGATCATTTGCATATGCAGTAATTGATGAAGCGCACTGTCTGTCAGAATGGGGTCATGATTTCAGAACATCATATCTAAATCTATCAAATACCATTGATCGACTGGCACCAGAATCTACTTACATTGGACTAACTGCTACTGCATCAGTAAATGTTCTAAAAGATATTCAAACCGAATTTCGAGTTTCAGATGAAAACGTCAGAACACCAACTGAATTTACAAGAGAGGAGTTGTCATTTCATGTAATTGATGACAAAGGTCACAAAAATAAGGAAGTGACATCTCTAGTTTTAAAAATGGAAGATAAATGGAACAAAAATGGAGCCGTGAATGCTGGGATAATATTTACACCAACAGTAAACGGATCAAAAGGTTGTTTCAAACTTGCAGGGCATTTGTCTAAATCACTCGGTATGGAAGTCCACTTTTTTTCTGGTTCAGCACCTGAAAAATATCATTTACGTGGCAGTGAATTTGATGCATACAAGCATCAAATTCAACGAGATTTTAAAGAGAATAAATATACCCTGCTGACTGCAACGAAGGCCTTTGGAATGGGAGTAAATAAAGGAAATATAGCTTATACCATCCATTTCGGTATTCCCAGCTCAATGGAAGCACTCTATCAAGAGGCAGGAAGAGCTGGACGTGACAAAAATATTTTTAAAAAAGGGCCAGCAGATTGTCATGTACTGCTAACTAAGGAATCCAACCTAAAAACATTAGACACAATTTGGGATGCCTCTTCGAAAGTTAAAGATCTTAAAGATAGCGTAGAAAAACTCAGTAGAGAAAGCGATATAAGCACAAACATGTTTTTAATGACAATGAGTCTCGATACCATAAACGACGGGTATAACTTAATCTCTAGAATTTATGCTTTTCTCGAACAAAATAAAGAACGATCACGTATACAGATAATTGCGTCACAATTTAATACTGATAAATCAAAACTCGAAAAGGCCGTCTATCGCCTATTCCAGCTAGGGATAGTAACAGACTGGGTCATAGAAGATTTTTTCCTCGGAAAATTACTCCTTGATTACACTTGCCTTTCTGAGGATCAGCTTGAAATTAATATCCAAAAAACAATCAGAAAATATGACAATGCATTTATATTCACCGATTTAAAATCAAGCAGAAATGAAAATCAAATTACTCTGAATGATAGATTTGAACTTGGCTTGCTAAATAAAACTCAATACATAATATTAGTTCTACTATTATGGTCATATGATCACTTTGTATATAACCGCAGACAGTCTTTAAAAACAGTTTACGAGCAATGTTGCGACTTGGCTTCTGGTCAAATCAATGAATCGGAATTCAAAAATCGACTAGAAAGTTATTTTAAATTTAATAATGCGAGTCATCGCCTCTACTATCTTGCTGAAAACACTGTCGAAGCGAGTAAATGGCTTTCTGTGTTTTATGATGAAAAAGACAACGTTGAAAGCCAACAACTTGTGAGTCAAACCGAATTAATTATTGTGAAAGAGCAACTTTCTCGATTTCTTGAATCTTATAAAGATAATGCTTGCCTAAACTATCTTAGTGGAGTCCTTAGGTTGATATTTGACCAGTTCGATGATCCTGACGGAGAACGGCGGATGGCTAGTTCGCTAGACCGCCTGGCCATTAGCCGAAGTGATGAAATAGAACTTTTAGTTAAAGAGACTATTAGACTTAAGCAACTTATATCCGATGAAAATCAATGCAGATTCGCTCAGCTTATTTATGAAAAATTTCCGAAAAATAATATACTTAAAATTTTGCATGAAGGATTCGGGGACGCATACACTTACAAAAAATTACTTGAGCCAATTGTAATTAGACTTGAATTATTAAATAAAAGCTTAAAAGGGTTTATATCTTGAGTGACTTACAGAAATTAAACAACATAATTGATTCTTTGGAATTTCAAGCTAAGCAAGTATCAGAGTTTAGTGGCGTACTTAAGAAAGTCAATGACTCGAGCGAGAAAATTGATTATAGCAATCAAATGCTAAATGAAGCACTAAAAGACGTTAAATATCTCTTGAGAGAGTACAGGTCTCATTTTCTTAACGTTGAGAAACGTATTGATGCATTTATTGAAAAATCAGATCAAACAAAATATTCAATAGATGAAATATCAAAAAAAATATCTGATTTAGAAAAATCAATGTCAAATAACTTTAGATCTGAGATTACTACTCTGTCAGAGAAAACAAATGACCTTTTAAAACACACAGAAGAATCATTAACAACATCTCATGCATTACATGCATCAAGTATAGCAGCATTATTTATAAAATTATCCATTGCGCAGACAGCCATAATAGGAACAATAATTTATTTCATTTTTAAAAATTAAAATAAATGTAAAAAAATTAATCAGTTAGCTGTAAAATTTCATATTAGCAGCGCGGTCATGAAGCAGAGCGAGATCGTGAGTGTTCGTTTTTTTATTCAGGTTGTTTAACAATTGATCTAGCTAACGGAAAAGCCGAAACTAAACATGCCTGTTTCACTCAAAAAACACACAAACCACGAGTTGAAATAGCTTAAAAAACGTTCGAGATCTTAACCTGGGACATTACGAGAACACACTAAGGAATTTGTCTACAATATGAAAAAAAACAATGAATCATTTAAAGAGTCTGCAAAGGTATATTTTTGGACATTCATATTAGTACTCATCTTAAATCAAGTTTTATTTTTTGGGGCCTGTTTAAATGCGGTTTGTCTTGTTGCTGCTTTACCTCATGTATCAATAATATCCTTTTTTTTAGGTAGATATATAATTAGATCAGAAATAGAAAACAAAAATATTGGCTCCAAGCTTGACACAACGAAAGCAAAAAAAAACGAAAAGCAGTCTTTGGTTGACGAAGAAAAAAAAAGGCTTTTAGAAAGCCTTGAACTTGATGAAGATCTTAAATCACTTAAAGTAAGCTTTCATACGTATGATCTTTAGGATTTGAAGAGGTGCTTCATTCGTGATCTAATTGATTTACCAGAAAAAAAAGATCACCTTTGCAGGCAAAACGAATGAAGCAAGAACAAGATATCCGATTCTTAAACGC
>Ga0181595_10003010_pt1 | contig 16432 bp, 20 predicted proteins | sample 041ome_7_FD_145604 | JGI IMG/M metagenome (GOLD analysis project Ga0181595, IMG submission 145604) | Coastal salt marsh microbial communities from the Groves Creek Marsh, Skidaway Island, Georgia - 041401AS metaG (spades assembly) | ecosystem: Environmental > Aquatic > Marine > Intertidal zone...
TAATACTAAATTACCTACAGAGGGTAACAAATTATTTAATTTAAAATCAGCAGTTAATTTCCAACCAGAAATAAGAAAAGTTTTAGACCAAGAATATTTACCTTGGGCAGATAAAGTTGTTAGAGATGGTTTTAACAAACAAGCTAAAAGAGTTGAAAAAGCTTTTAAAAGAATTGGCAATATTCCTGTAGAGTTTCAACAACTAACTCAAGCTGATTTAACTTTAATTCAAAATTTAAAAAAACAATCTTTCACACAGTTTAAAGATATATCAAATACTTTCACTAGAACATTAAACCAGAAAGTTTATCAATATACTTTACTAGGAAACAGTCCAACAGAATTAGAATTTGAATTAAGAAAATCTATTAACGGAATATACCATAGAGCAGATCAAAGAGAGATTAGAACATTGGTAGAACAAATCAAATTAGACGAAATTAAATACAGAGGTTTAGATAAAAGAACTGCTACGGCAAAGGCTCTCAAAACTAAAATAGACAAAAACGTATCAATCTTACAATCGCAATACGCTAGTGATCGTGCTGGAGAAAACATGAAAAAGTATTCAGGACAGCTATTAAACGACACTTTAAGAGAATTTGACGCTGAATTAAACGCTTTTAAATCTGATCAAGCGGGTCTTAAAATGCTTAAATATTTTGGCAGTATTATCTCTACAACTAGAGAACATTGCGCACTTGTCAGAAACGGAAGATATGATAAAAGAAAAAGTGGACTATTTACGATTGATGAAGTCAAGGAACTTTGGAGAAGAAAAAGTTGGTCGGGTAAAAAATCTGGCGATCCTTTAATTGTTCGAGGTGGGTATAATTGTCGTCATCAGTGGAGTTACGTCAACCCAGATTGGTATGACGATAACGGTGAACTAATAATAGAATAAGGAGTATAAATGTCTGAAGAAAATAAAGTTGCTCAAACTCAAAATGAGAATGCAGAAGTAAAACAAGAAGCTACGGAAACAAATACAGAAACAAAAACTTTCACACAAGATCAATTAAATAATATTATTGAATCTAGAATTATGGCTGAAAGAAAAAAATACGAAAAGAAACTTCAAGAAGAAGAAAAGCAGAAAGAAGAACTTGTTAAACAAAAACAAGTAGAGGAAGCTAAAACAAAAGCAGAAATAGAAAAGATTATGCAAGATAGATTAGCTGAAAAAGAAAAAGAACTTTCTAGCTTCAAACAACAAATGCAAATGGAAAAGATTGATAAATCAATACTTTCTGTTGCTTCTTCAAGTAGAGCGGTTAACCCAGATCAAGTTGTTGCTTTGCTAAAATCAGAAATCCAATTAGCTGATGATGGTAGACCAGAAGTTCTTGATCAAAATGGAAATGTAAGATATAACGACAAAGGACAAGCTTTAACGATTGAAGAAAGAGTTAAGGAGTTTTTAGATAGCAACCCACACTTCCGTCAAGGGTCACTGTCTGGTTCAGGAAGCCAGAGTGCTATCGGTGGTAATAGCCAAAAACCAAGAAATATTGGCGACTTGGATTTAAATAATCCTGCGGATAGAAAAGTTTATGCAGAAATGCGTAAAGCTAGAAGCGGTTTTAAACTAAATCCTAAATTAACAATTAACAACTAACATATAGGTAATTAAAATGGCTAACGAAACAACATCGTCAACGCTATCGGAACTATATACAGAAATTATTCAAGAAGCGATTTTTAACTTCCAAGAAACTTCTGTTATGAGACCGTTAGTTACGACTTATAATATTACTGGTCAAGGCAAACAAGTTGCTGTTCCAGTATACCCAAATATCAGTGCGGCGGCAGTATCTGAAGCATCTGATTTATCAAACACAGCTATCAACCCAACTGAAGCAACTATCACAGCTAGTGAGGTGGGCGTAATGACGACCTTAACGGATCTGGGAAGGGATACAGCTTCAAGAGATGTAGCGGCTGACATCGGAAAACTTTTCGGTGAAGCTATTGCTAAAAAAGTTGATGCTGATTTAGCAGGTCTATTTAGTTCTTTTGCATCAGGAAATGATCTTGGTGCGGCGGCAACTGAATTAACTGCTGATCTACTTTTAAAAGCTGAAGCAACTTTAAGAGCATTGAACATTCCAAGACCTTACTATGGTGTGTTCTCTCCTAAAGCTATGTTCAACTTGAAAAAATCATTAACTAATGCTGGTTACTCAACTGGTGCAAATGCATTAAGTGATATTGCTAACGAAACTTTAAGAAATGGTTACGTTGGTACAGTATTCGGAATTGATCTTTTCGAAAACGCAAACATTGCGGCTGACCAATACGATGATGCGGTTGGTGGTGTATTCCACCCTCAAGCATTAGGTCTTGCGATGAAATCTGATTTCAAAATTGAAACTCAGAGAGATGCCTCTTTAAGAGCAACTGAAATCGTAGGAACTGTAACTTATGGTACAGGCGTTGTTAAAGATGACTTTGGTTGTCAAGTAACAACTGATGCGGCACTTTAATTAGTGTTCTTTAGTGGGGGATCTTGCCTAGCGGTATTTCCCCCGCTAACAATTAGGAGATTTTATTATGACGAATTTTACTGGGCTAAATGTAATTACAACTTCTGACGTAACAGCTTATCAGCCAGATGCTTTTGATTTTGGTATAGCTTCAGGAGATTCAAAAGTAACAACTTGGATTACAGAAACAACAAACGATATTTTAAGAGATTTAAGAATTAGATGGTGGCAAACATATAAGACAAATGTTTATACAGATATTACAGTTTTAAATACTGTAGAGTTAGAGCCAGATAGAGTTAACCTAGATCAATTTAAACGTGCTGGTGTTTATTTATTTTTATCTAAATTCTTTTTTCCAGCATTAACAAAATTTAGACCAGAAGCTGATAAAGATAGATTTGAAAGAATGATTGAACATTATAACAGTCAATATAACGTTGAGTTTCAAAAAATACTTGAAGATGGTGTTGAATATGACGCTGATGACAATCAAACTATTTCAGTTGCAGAAAGAGAAAATTTACACGGCTACGGTAGATTGATTAGATAATGGCATTAGACATAAAAGTAAATTCAAACATTAAAAACGTTCAAAGTAGATACGCTAAATTTATTAGTAAGCTTCCTAGAATAATTACTAGAGGCTTAGATCAAGCGGGAGAAAACTTAAAAGAAGTAATAATTAGAAGAACTTCTGCTGGATTAGATTATAAAAGAAGAAGATTCAAACCTTACTCAGAAGCTTATTCAAATTTAAAAAATAAAACCAGAGTTGATTTACAAGACACTAACCAAATGTTACAAAGTATTGCTTCAAGAATAGTAAATAGAAAAAGAGCATCTGTTTATTTTAGAAGTAACTATGAAGCAGAAAAAGCAATGTATCATCAAACAGGTGCTGGAAGATTACCTGTTAGAAGATTTTTTGATCATGATATAAAATTAAGACGTGTAATTCAAAAAAACTTTGCTAAATATATTGAAAAACAAATTAGAGGATTGGGATTATGAGTGTACGAGAAGATATTGCAAGTAACATATTAACTTCAATTCAAGCTATTAGTAGTCCAACTATTAAAAAAGCTACAAGACAACCTTTTCCATTAGACGAATTATCTGAACAACAATATCCAGCAGTTCTAGTTCAAACACAATTAGAAACAAAAGAAGACCAAGAATTAGGCGGTGGTGCTAGAACAAGAATAAATACATTAGAATTTTTAATTACAGGTTATACTAAAGGTGCAGAATCTAATATAGACACAGCAAGAAATGAATTAGCTGAAGCATTAGAAAACAAACTTGAAGAAGATATTACAAGAGGTGGAAATGCTTTAGACACAGAAGTTATTGAGATAGAAACTGACGCTGGACAATTATTTCCTTACGGTGCTATTTCGATGGTTGTAAGAGTAATATATGAACATCAATCGGGAACTGCATAATGAATATTTTTGATAAATTACATAAGAAAATTGATAAGATAGAAAAAAAAGCTGATGAAGTTTCTACGCTTTGTGTGGAACTAAGAGATGTTTTAGAAGAACTTGAAGAAAACCCAGATATGATTGAAGAAAATTTAGATGAAGATTTATTAGAAGAAGATGAACTTGAAGAAAATGAATAAATAATTTATAAAGGTTATTATGGCTAAAGATATTAAAATGTATAAAGGAACTGACGAGATTACAATCAATGAAAACAATCTTGCACATTATGAAAAACTTGGATATAAGACTACTAAAGAAACCATACAACAAGAAGAATTAAAGGAGAATAATTATGGCTACTCATCACGGAAAAGAGGGCGTAGTAAAGACAGGAGCTAATGCTACTGGAGAAGTTACTTCGTTCACTTTAGAAACAACAGCAGATGTAGTTGAAGATACTGCATTATCAGATTCAGCAAAAACTTTCCTTGCTGGAAGAACTTCATTTTCAGGAACTATCGAATGTCATTTTGACGAAACAGATACTTCTCAAGAAGAATGCACAGTAGGATCAAGTTTAACTTTCACATTATTACCAGAGGGTGATTCAAGTGGAGATGCGTCTTATTCAGGTTCTGGTATTGTAACAGGTATGTCTATCAACTCTACTTTAGACGGTGTTGTTGCTAGAAGTATTACTTTTCAAGGAACAGGTGCTTTAACTGTAGGAACTGTCTAATCTAATTTATGTCAGTTATAGATAGAGTTAAATCTCATTTTGAAAGTATTGAAAATATCGTCATTGAAGTTGAACAATGGAAAGATGAAAATGGAAATCCATCAGTCTTTTATTGTGAGCCAATAACACTTGAAGAACGAAATAAATTACAATTAAAAAGTTCTGGTGCAAACGATTCTAGTATTTTAGCTGATTTGCTAGTGATGAAGCTTTTAGTTAAAAATGAAAAAGGTGATTTAGTCAAAGCCTTTCAACCAGAAGATAAATTTGCTTTAAAGAAAAAAGCTGACGTTCAAATTATTGGTACTATTGCAAATAAAATTCTTGAAGGTACATTTTACGAGGACGCTGAAAAAAAGTAGAAAGCGACACTGATACTAAAAATATATTGGTAGTCGCAGATAGATTAAAACTTCCTATACAAAAAGTCCTAGAAATGCCGTTATACCATTTTAATCTTTGGTTAGCATACTTGAAAAAAGAGCAAGATCAGTATAAAACTAACAAAACATTAGCAGAAGCGAAAAGGTTTAAATAATGGCAGATATTAAGATAGACATAATAACACGAGATAAATCCTCTCAAGCACTTGGAAAATTAAATAAAAATTTAAACCAAACAAAAACTTCTGTATTTAATCTTAAAAATGCAATTATTGCTATTGGGTCATCTATTGTTGTTAGACAATTTTTTAATTTAACAAACGAGTTTCAAAACTTACAAAACAGATTAAAGCTTGTAACAAATTCGACAAAAGAATTAGTTGTAGTACAAGAAGAATTATTTCAAATCTCTAGAAGAACTAGAGGGGGTTTTTCTGAAACAGTTGAACTTTATCAAAAACTTGCATTACAATCTCAAAACTTAGGATTAGCAAACCAAGATTTATTACAGATCACTGAAAACGTTAACAAAGTAATTGGTATAGCGGGTGTTAATTCTATACAGGCAAGTGCTGGTATTCTACAGTTATCACAGGCTTTCGCTTCAGGAAGATTGCAAGGTGACGAATTTAGAAGTATCTCGGAAAACATTCCGCCTTTATTAGACATCTTTGCTAAAGAATTAAAAGTTACTAGAGGAGAACTAAAAAAACTTGGTTCAGAGGGTAAAATTACTTCTGACGTTATTGCTAGATCATTATTAAAAGAAACAGATAATATTGGTAAAAAGTTTGAACAGATTACCCCAACAATCGGACAAGCTACAACAAGACTTGGAAATAGTGTTCTTAATTTGATTGGTAAATTTAATGAAGCAACAGGAACTGCTGACGCATTATCTAAATCTATTCTTGGTATATCAGATGCAATAGATGGATTAAATTCTAAAGCTAATCAACCAAAACTATTACAAGGTTTAATTTTTGCTTTTACTAGAGCAATAGTACCTTTAGATGAATTAGAAAAAAAACTTGGAACTTTTGCTATTGATTTTGATGAAAGAGATGCTTTAAGAGATCAACAAAAAGTAATTAAAGAAATTGTAAAAGATGTTGAAAAAGTTTCAGTTAGAAATGTAGAAATATTAAATTACACTAGAGATATTCACACAAACTATAAACCATTTAAAACTAACATTGAAAAAGTAGCAGATAAATTAAAAGAACATAATAGATCGTTTGAAATGACAGATGTTTTGTTTGATGGAATTCTTTCAGCAAGTAGTTCTTTTTCAAGAAGCTTGGCTGAATCTTTAGTTCTAGGAAAAAGTTTAAATAAAAACTTTAAAGAATTAGCACAAAATATTTTAGTTGATATTGTTGCTAAAACTATTGAACGTATAACTTTAAAAGCTATCGAGCAAACTATTGATGATTATTTATTCAAAAAAGAGCAAGATAAAAAGAAAGCTATCGAAGATCAAAATAAATCTTTAAAAAAACAAATTCAATTACAAGCAGTTTTAATGGCTATGGGTGGAAACCCAATGGGAATGTTGGCTTTACCTTTTATGGCTAATGGTGGTGCAGTATCAAAAGGTCAGCCAGTGGTAGTTGGAGAGCGTGGTGCAGAATTATTCATTCCTAATCAATCTGGTCAAATAACTCAAAGTGCTAGAGGAACAGGCGGTGGACAAACTACAGTTAATTTTAATATAAATACTTTAGACGCTTCTGGTTTTGAAGACTTGCTAGTTAGATCAAGAGGAACTATAACACAATTAATTAATAACGCTGTCAATGAACGTGGTAGAGAAAGTTTAATATAATGGCTGGTGCTTTTCCAATATCAACTGCTCAATTTAGAACTTTAGGAATTAAATCAATCCAAAGTACAATTATTTCTAAATCTGTTTCTGGTAAAAAACTTTCAAGACAAATAGATAATCAACGTTGGTCTTTTACTGTTGAAATAATTGCCGCTAAACGATCTGATGTTTATGGCGAACTTATGGCATTTATTGTTAAGCAACGTTCTGGTAAAGAAAATTTTACAATCGTTCCACCAGAAATAGAAGACGCTAGAGGAACAGTTTCTGGTACACCAAATGGAACTGCTAGTGCGGGTGATACTTCAATCACTTTAGGTGGTACAGGAACAGGAACATTAAAAGCTGGAGATTTTATTAAATTTGCTTCGCATGATAAAGTTTATATGATCGTTGCAGATCAATCAGATATTTCAACAGGAACTTTAACTATCGAGCCACCTTTAACAACTGCAATAACTAATTCAGATATTCAATATGATAATGTTCCATTTACCGTATATCTTACTAACGATATACAAGAATTTGGCGTTGTTGGTAATGACAAAGATGGAAATTTATTGTATCAATTCGAAATGGACGTTGAAGAAGCGTTATAGATGACAAAATATTTAGTGAAACATTGGGTCAGTGCTGACTTCATAGCAGAAAAAGTTATTGATGAATCTCAGTTAGACCAAACAAAGAATGATTTAAAACAAAATACTATTCCTGATGGAAGTTTTAGTTTTGTTATGATAAAAGGAACTGAGAAAATAGAACGAACAACTTACGAGAAATATGACGAGAAACTTAACTTCAGCAATAAAGACGGCTCTAGCGACAAATGATATTAGACCCGTTCATCTTCTCACTATTGGGTTCAGTACTCCTATTAATTTTACTGACTGTTCTTTTTCATTAACATCATCTGTTTCAGGAAGTTCAGTTACTTATAATCCATCAGATTTTGTTATTGGTGTTTCAGATTTTACAGAAGAAATAGATGTTACGAAATCAAGTTTAACTATTTCATTATCTGGTGCAGATCAAACTTTTATTTCTACAGTTTTAAACGAAAATATTACGAATGATGAAGTAAGTATTTATAGAGGTTTATTAGATAGTAATAGTTCATTAATTGCTGATCCATTTTTATTATATCAAGGTAATATTGAGGGTTTTGCAATCCAAGAATCTACAAAAAATAGTTCAGTTAATCTAACTGTAGTTTCTCATTGGGCTGACTTTGAAAAAAAGAATGGCAGAAAAACAAACAACACATCTCAACAAAGATTTTTTAGTACAGATGTTGGAATGGATTTTGCTTCACAAACTGTTTTAGATGTTAGGTGGGGTAGAGAATAATGTTTAAATGGTTTGAAAAAATATTAATCAAAATTGCAAAAAAAATATTAAACAAATATGCACCTAAAGGAGAGTTCTTAGCATACATAAACAAACGAGAAGAAAAACTTTTAAAACAATATGGTGGTGCTGGATTACCTGTAAAAAAAACAGGAATTAAATCTTTTTTTAGTGTTGGTGGAATTATAAGTTCTGCTGTAAATTTTTTTGCAAATCTCAATCCTGTTGTTAAAATAATTGCAACTATTGCTATTGCTTGGATATTTAGACCTAAAATACCAGAACTGCCAGATTTTGGAACAAACGAATTTGATGAATTTGAAAAAGGTATTTTATTAAACAAACAATCTAATGATGCTAATATTCCTGTCGTATATGGAACAAGATTAGTTGGTGGAACGAGAGTTTTTATAGAATCTTCAGGAACTGATAATAATTACCTATACGTTGCTTTAGTAATGAGTGAGGGGGAAATAAATGGAATTAGTGAAATAAGAATTGATGATAGAGTAGTTACTTTTGATGGTGCGTTTGCAGATAACACACAAGTTGAAGTTGATAGTTCAGATAGCAACTATTATAGAGATAGCGAAAGTTTAATTACGGTAGAGCCTCATTTTGGAACAGATGGTCAAGCTTCTTCAAGTTTATTATCTGAATTAGATAGTTGGGGTGCAAATCATAAATTATCTGGTATTGCTTATTTAGCTTTAAAGTTTAAATGGAATCAAGATATTTTTAATTCCATTCCAAAAATACAAGCTGTAGTTCAAGGTAGAAAAGTTAAAACTTATAATGCAAGTTTAGTAGAACAATCTGCGTCTTTCACAACTAACCCCGCTTGGTGTTTGTTAGACTATTTAACTAATGAAAGATATGGAAAAGGTTTATCAACTGATGAAATAGATATACAAAGTTTTTATGACGCTTCACAAGTTTGCGAAACACAAGTAACGCCATATTCAGGTGGAAGCGATATTAATTTATTTGACGCAAATGCAGTTTTAGATACTTCTAAAAAAATATTAGAAAATGTTAGAGAACTTTTAAAAGGTTGTAGAGGCTACCTACCTTATACACAAGGTAAATATAGTCTTGTTATTGAAACAACAGGAACAGCTTCTATAACTTTAACTGAAGATGATATTATTGGTGGTTATAATTTATCAAGTCCAAGTAAAAATGAAAAATATAATAGAGTTATTGTTTCATATGTAGACCCAGATCGTAATTGGCAAGTAAATGAAGTTCAATATCCACCTATAGATGATTCTGGTTTGCCAAGTGCAGATCAACACGCAACAATGAAAGCTAGTGATGGTGGGTTTTTATTAGAGGGTAGATTTGATTTTGGTAAAGTAATTACATCTCCATATCAAGCTGAAGAAATGGCGGAAGTAATTTTAAGACGAACTAGAGAGGCAACAAGACTTTCAATTAATGTTTCATTTAGTGCTTATGATTTAGCAATAGGAAATATTGTAAATGTTACACATAGTTCATTAGGATATTCTGCTAAACCTTTTAGAATTTTATCAATTAAATTTAATTCAGATTACACTTTAGGATTAGATTTAGTGGAACACCAAAACAGTCATTTTACTTGGGCAGAAAAATCTCAACAAACAACCGCACCTAGTACTAATCTTCCTAACCCATTTACAGTACAAGCACCATCAAGTGTTACTTTAGATGATACTTTAATTGAATATAACGATGGTACAGTTATTGTTGCTTTAGATATTACTATTGGTGCAAGTACTGATAGCTTTGTTGATTATTACCAAGTTGAATACAAAAAAAGTACAGATTCAAATTATATTATATATGCACAAGGTTCGGGATTAAATCACAGAGTTTTAAATGTAATTGACCAAGATACATATGACGTGAGAGTTAAGGCGGTTAACAGTCTTGGGATTTCTTCTGGTTATACTTCAGCTTCTAGAACTATAATTGGTGCAATTTTACCGCCAAGTGATGTTGAGGATTTTTCTTGTAACATTGTAGGACAAGAGGCTCATCTAAGTTGGTCGCAAATACCAGATTTAGATTTGGCTTATTATCAAGTGCGTTATTCAACTTCTACAAATGGAACAGCAGATTGGCAAAACTCAGTTAATTTAGTTTCTAAAGTATCTCGTCCAGCAACCAGTATTACTGTACCTGCACGTGCTGGTACTTACCTCATCAAAAGTGTAGATAAGCTTGGAAACTTTAGTTCTAACGCAACTGCAATCATTTCTAATGTAACTGATGTTGTTAATCATAATGCAGTAGCAACACAATCAGAACACCCAGATTTTTTAGGAACAAATACAAATACAGTTATAGCTGATAATACAATTAGATTAGATTCATCAGAACTTTTTGATTCTGCTTCTGGTTTATTTGATGATGAAACAAGTAGATTTTTTGATTCTGGTGTTGCTAATGCTGATTTTTATGCAAATGGTAATTATGAATTTGCAGATGTAATTGATATTGGTGCAAAACACACAGCTAGGATAACAGCTACAATTAGCCAAACTTCAGATAACCCAGATGATCTTTTTGATAACAGGACAGGATTATTCGATTTATCCCCGTCTAATTTTGATGGAGATACACCAGCAAATTGTGATGCTCATTTAGAAATTGCAACTTCAGATGATAATGTAACTTATACAGCTTTCCAAAATTTTGTAATAGGAAATTACACAGCGAGATATTTTAAATTTAGAGTATTTTTAACATCAAGAGATTTAGCTTCAACTCCTGTTGTTAATGAAGTAACAGTTACAATAGATATGCCTGATAGAATTTTTAGTGGAAATGATATAACTTCTGGTGCTGGAACTTACACAGTTACATTTACAAATCCATATAAATCTGTTAATTATGCAGTAGGAATTACAGGCGAAGACCTTGCTACTGGAGATTTCTTTGTGGTAGAAAACAAAACAATAAATGGCTTCGACTTAACATTTAAAAATTCAGATGGTACAGCAATAAGTCGTACCTTTGATTATATTGCAAAAGGTTTCTAAAAGGAGTATAAGAACGATATGGCACAACACGATTACGATATAGCAAACCAGAGTTTTCCGTCATTTAGAAGTGATCTCAATTCAGTTTTAGAAGCTATCAATACTTCTAATTCAGGAACATCAAGACCAACTTCAGCAGTTGCTGGAACAGTTTGGTTAGATACCACTTCAGCAACTACACCTACTCTAAAATTTTATGATGGAACAGATGATATATCTTTAGCCACATTAGATTACACAGCTAACACAGTTAATTGGTTAGATAGTTCAGTAGTAGCAGATTTAGTAAATGACACAACTCCACAATTAGGTGGCACATTAGACACTAATGGAAATAATATTCAATTTGATGACAGTAGAGGTATTGCAGATGTAAACAATAATTCAGCTTTAGAATTTCAATCAACAGCTAGTGCAGTTAATGAATTTACAATTACTAATGCGGCTACAGGAAATAATCCTGTTTTATCTGCAACAGGTTCAGATACAAATGTTGGTTTAGAATTTACTGCAAAAGGCACAGGCACAATCAAGTTCAATGATTTAGCTTATATCCCACAACAAGCATTAACTTCATCATCAAATGCAGTAGCTTGGGACGCACAAGCAAAACCAAACGCATATCATCTAACAACAGAAAATACTACATTCTCTGCACCAACTAATAATACAGAGGGTTCATTTATTTGTTTAGAAATAAATTATAATGGTGCACACACAATCGCATTTAATACTGTGTTTGAATTTGCGGCTTCAACTGCACCAACATTTACTTCAACAGATGGTAAAACTGATATATTAGTATTCAGATACAATGGTTCAGTTTGGCAAGAAGTAGGTAGAACATTAAATTTAAGTGAAAGTTAAGATATGTACGCATTAGTAGAAAATAACGAAATAACAAAATTAATTAATTATCCTAAATCATTAGTGATTGGAGATGTAAGATACCCAGCTAAAATATTTCAGTTATGGTCTCAATCTGAATTAAATGCTATTGGTATTTATGAAGTAATAACAGATTCAACTAATTATAAAGACCCAGAATATTACAATAATACTAACGAACAATATTCATTTGCAAATAATCAAGTAACTAAATCTTGGGGTACTGCAACTGCTAAACAATTAGATGATAGTTTTTGGACACAATCCGAAATAGATGAATTAGATGAAGCTGGAGATATACAAGCTGGAGATTTAAGAGTTGAGGGTTTAAAAACTATTAAGAAAAGAATTATAAAAGAACAAGCATCTAACTTACTTTCAAAACATGATTGGCAAATAGTAAAAGCAACAGAAGTATCTGATTATTCAGTTCCAAGTGAAATAACAACTTATAGATCAAATATTAGAACAAAGTCTAACGAAATGGAAACTTCAATCAACAACTGCACAACAGTAGATCAATTAAAAGCATTATACGAACACACAGAAGATGACGATGGTAATATCACAAGACCATTAGCTGAATTTCCAGAGGAGATTTAATGTCAGCACCATTAATACTTGGCACAAATTCTATTAAAGATACAGGCTACAATGTAGATAACTCATTAAGATTTGATGATGGGAGTTCAGATAATTTATCAAAATCATTTACAGAAACTAATAGAAAAACTTTTACAATATCTGTTTGGGTAAAAAGATCATCTTTAGGAGATCAAAAAATATTTGGAAATCATACTTCTGATGATTTTTATGGTATGCTAAATTTTACTAGTGATGACCAAATACAATTTTATAATAGAAATGCAAGTACAGGAGATAAATACAAACATTCAACAGCAAGATTTAGAGATTTGTCTGCTTGGCTTCATATAGTATGTGGAGTTGATACAACTAATTCTACAGCTTCGCAAAGATATAGATTATATGTAAATGGTTCTGAAATAACTGATGTAACATCAGTAGACCCAACAGCAGATTATATTAATCGAATTAATGGTGGATTAACACATTATATTGGTCAAAGAGGAAATTCAGCACAATATTTCGATGGCTATATGGCTGAATTTTGTTTTATAGATGGCTCACAACTAGACCCAACATCATTTGGAGAATTTGATGAGGACTCAGGAATCTGGAAACCCATTGATGTATCTGGTTTAACCTTTGGCACAAATGGATTTTATTTACCATTTGAAAACTCTGATGCATTGGGTCAAGACGATAGTGGTAACGGAAATAACTTTACTGTAAATAATCTAACTAGCATAGACCAAACTACTGATACACCGACTAATAATTATGCAACATGGAATCCTTTATGGTCGCAATCAAATGGAAATATTGGAGATGTAACATTTTCAGAAGGTAATTTAAAATCAGATGCTTATGTTGATTATAGGACTTTTCCAGCATCAATCGGAGTTAGTTCTGGTAAATGGTATTGGGAAATTAAAAGATATGAAACTGATGGGTCAGCAGATATGCACACAGGAGTAATGAGTGAAAATGCTACACCAGCACAAACTGCAACTTGGATAGGTAGTCAAGCAAATGGTTGGGTATATGCAAGTGATGTTGGTTCTACTTATACAGGTGGAACAGAAACTAATACAGGATATTCTTCTGCTGGCACTAACGATATTGTTCAAGTTGCTTTTGACGCAGATAATGGTAAAATTTATTTTGGAGTTAATGGAACTTGGCAAGGTAGTTCTGATCCTGCTGCAGGAACAAACCCAGCCTATTCAGGATTAGATACATCATTATTTTATTTTCCTTGTGCCTCTACAGGTTCAGATGTGGAAGCAAATTTTGGTAACCCACCATTTACAATCTCATCAGGAAATAGTGATGGTAATGGCTATGGAAACTTTGAATATGCTGTACCAGAAAACTACTATAGCCTCAATGTTAAAAATTTAGCGGAGTATGGATAATGGCTTACACAGATATAGATAAACCATCAGATTATTTTAATACTAAACTTTATACAGGTACAGGTGCATCTAATTCTATAACAGGAGTTGGATTTCAACCAGATTGGACTTGGATTAAAAACAGAAGTATAACTGCAAATCATCATTTATTTGATGTAATAAGAGGTGCTACAAAATATATACTTACAAATTCATCAAATGCAGAAGCAACAGATTCTCAACAACTTCAATCTTTTGATAGTGATGGATTTACTGTTGGAACTAATGGTAATGTAAATGGTAGTGGTAATAATATAGTAGCATGGAACTGGTTAGCCTCAAACACAACTGCATCAAACACAGTTGGAGATATAAACTCTACTGTTAGTGTTAATATTACAAGTGGATTTAGTATTGTGTCTTGGACTGGTAATGGTACTGCTGGTGCAACGATTGGTCATTCTCTTGGAACTACTCCATCAATGATAATTACTAAATCAAGAAGTGCTGGTGGTGGCTGGTATACTTATCATAAATCTGAGGGTGCTACAAAATTTTTACAATTAAATAATACTGATGCTTCTTCAACTAATTCTACTGTTTGGAATAATACAGAACCTACATCAAGTGTTTTTAGTACAGGAACAGCATTTGATAATGGAACAACATACATAGCCTACTGCTTCGCAGAGAAAAAAGGATTTAGTAAGTTTGGTTCTTATGTTGGTAATGGAAATGCAGATGGAAGCTACATTCATCTGGGTTTTAAACCTGCGTTTGTTATAATTAAACCATCTTCATATGCAAACTCATGGTTAATATTAGATAATAAAAGAAACACATTTAATCCTACAAACACAAGATTAGAGGCAGATGGGAGTGGTGCAGATTATAGTGGTTTAGATTATGCAGATTTTTTATCTAATGGTTTTAAAATTAGAACAAGTAATGCACACCCAAATAATAGTGGAGGCACTTTAATTTACATGGCATTTGCTGAATCCCCTTTCACTACATCTACAGGAATACCAACTACTGCGAGGTAATCATGAAATTATCTAAACACTTCACATTAGAGGAGTTTGAAAAATCACAAACAGCTACAAGAAAAGGTATCAAAAACAAAGCTGGTGCTGGAGAAATTAAAAACTTAGGCGATCTTTGTTATGAAGTATTAGAGCCTTGCCGTGCAAAATTTGACAAACCAATTATAATTACATCTGGTTATCGTAGCCCAGAACTATCAGAAGCTATAGGCTCAAAAGCAACATCACAGCATTGTCTAGGAGAAGCTTGTGATATGGAAGTCTTAGGAGTTTCTAATCTTGAAGTAGCTTTATGGATTCAAAACAATGTAGATTTTGACCAACTAATTTTAGAGTATTACACAGGAGAACAAAATAGTGGTTGGATTCATGTTTCATACAAAGATGGTAGTAATAGAAAACAGGTTTTGACATTTGATGGCAAGAAATATACAAATGGATTACCAGATGCAAAGTGGTCGGGTGGAAAAATAACTAACTAATAGGAGATAATTATGCCAATGGTAAGAGGTAAAAAATTTCCATATACAAAAGCTGGAAAGAAAAAAGCTAAAGCATACAAAAAGAAAAAGAAGAAGTAATGCCATTAATTAAAGGATATTCAGCTAAATCAATTTCTAAAAATATTAAAAGAGAAATGAAAGCTGGTAAGAAAAGAAAACAAGCTGTAGCGATTGCATTATCAGTAGCAAGAACAACTAAAAAGAAAAGAAAGAAAAAGTAATGGCTATAACTACTTCAACATTATTAAAAGAACTTTACACAAAAAAATTTACCAAAGGTAGATATAAAGTTCGTAAGAAAAAAAAGAAAAAGAAAAAATGAGCCTATACGATACTTACATTGAACAAGCTAAACTTGTTCATCAAAACGATAAAAAGTGGAGAGGCACAACTGTCGTTAAATATATTCCAATCATTAACGAAATAATAAAATCTAAACAAATAAAAACAATATTAGATTATGGTTGTGGCAAAGCACAAAACCACCCTAAAGAATGGAATGCAACAAAATATGATCCAGCAGTGCCAGAATTTTCTGCAAAACCAGATAGAAGATTTGATTTAGTTATTTCAACAGATGTTTTAGAACATATTCCTGAAGAAAGTATTGATGAAGTATTAAAAGATATATTTAACTATTCTGACCAATGGGTTTTCTTAACTATCTGTACTAGAGAAGCTAGAGAAATATTACCTAATGGAATGAACGCACACGCAACTGTTAAACCTGAAGAATGGTGGAACGATAAATTAAAAGATTATTCTAGATAT